>Ga0123342_1006953_pt1 | contig 15310 bp, 18 predicted proteins | sample Turbeawhitnodule_FD_89960 | JGI IMG/M metagenome (GOLD analysis project Ga0123342, IMG submission 89960) | Root nodule microbial communities of legume samples collected from Mexico - Turtle bean Mexico white nodule | ecosystem: Host-associated > Plants > Roots > Nodule | place: Mexico: Nepantla... | reverse complement strand
GTCAAGGATGCTCCAGATGGTGACACGCGTACAGCTGGATGCGAGCCACGTGTCCAGATGTGTAACTGTCAGGAGAGAGAAAATGCACAGGTATATAAGGAATCCTAACGAACTTCTGAGGTACGCGCGTTTCAGAATACTTCTTTTACGCTTGCGAGAACTTGAGTACGCTGAGAGAGAACATTGCACAGTTCCTGAAGTTCTTAGTTTTCCTCTTAGTATTTTGGTGGTTCAGTCGCTGACTTGAGCGTCGGAGCGTGATCGGCCGCAGCAGTGCCGTTCTGTCTTTTGCAGGTTCCTGAGGTGAATCAAGGTGAAGGACGGAAGCTGACACGGTGCAAAGCCGATCCAAAGGAAGCTACCTTTGACGAGGCAAGGCTCTTGCGTTCTGGTCAATAGGCAGGATCAATATAAAAATAAAAAATGCGGATACACAGGCACAAAAGCGTCTGTGTGCCGCTAGTATATATAAAGAGATATATATATAAAGAGAATTCCCTAAATAATAGTTTTTATATTTTTTTTCTAAGTTTATTTTTATATTAAAAGAGTTATAAGAAGTATTTTAATATTTTAGTTATTTTATAATTTTATAAATATTAAAACAGTTATCAAAATAGTTTTAATCTTGAACGTAAAGCAGTTTTGATTTAAAATATATATCCATATAAATAATTTTAATAAATACAGATACTTATATAAAAAATACAAATACATGAAGAGTGTTGTGTTTCCGATAGTTAATTATAGTAGAGAGAACAAATTGAGTATATGAGAGTAAGAACAAATTGAGTATGTGAAAAATTGAGAAGAATGAGAAAATTAATTTTCAAGATGGAACAGACAAAAAAGGAGAAGAATCACAACAATCATTATATTTGTCAAACTTAAAAAATAAATAACTAAAATAACTTTTTTTGAAAATAAATCTGTTTCTAGAAAAAGAGAAAAATACCTTAGCAAAGTGGGAGAAAATGGTATCAGAAAATCGAAATTGGGATGCGAAAATGACTTTGGCAGTTAACAATTGCGGTTTTGAAAAACGAAGGTTTTGTGATAAAAATTGAAAACGGTGCGAAGCGGCAGCAAGAGGATCAGGAAGAAAAGAAGGAATCAATGTCACTGGAGGCTCTGAAGGAAACTCTGCGACCTTGTTCAACCCAAGAGCCTTCTTCCTCTTCTGCAATTACCCAAACACAGCGCAATTCAATTCTTAGCCACTACGATTCCCTCTTCCCAATCCACAGAAAACCCCCAAAATCCTCTCTTTCCGACCAGCTTCGCCGCCTTAACGACTCACTATCTCCATCACACTCCAAAACCCTACAGCAAGAAAAAGAAAAGGAGGAACTACTACAAGAAGAAGAACCTGAGATAGAGAGAGCGAAATTCGCTTCAGTTAAATTGCCACAATTTCAATTTGATCACACTGGACCCTTTGAGCCTCTCCTCCTGTCTTCGCATGGAGAATTTCCTGTGGTTCAGGTCGTTAATTTCTCTTTTTCTGTAGTTAGATTCAGTGAATTCGGAATTAACCTTTGGATGAAGATCTGACCACTCATATTAACCGTCTGATCTTCATTCAATGGTGTCTATATACGATTGTGTGAATGTGAACCTTTTCCCCCCCTCTATTTATGGTCAATACAACGATTGCATTTTCTTAAGATAACTTGATATTAATAGGAAGTGTCCACTAACTTATGTTGGTGAACCTGACTCGTCATCTTTGGTAAGGCCTTCTATTTTGATTACGGGACCACGCTTAAGATGATGGCTGTGGTTAGCACAATGCTCCATTAACATATCTTCAGGTTTTATATGGAATGATTTTGGAATTTTTTATAGATGGTGTAAGTGCTGAAATTTGAAACAAGATTGGATGTTGTTGTTAGCTGTTATTTGCTGTTTCAGGTTCCTGCATCTATAAACTGTAGACTTCTTGAGCATCAAAGAGAGGGTGTGAGGTTTTTGTATGGCTTGTACAAGAACCATCATGGAGGCATGCTTGGAGATGACATGTGAGTTGGAAATTATATCGTCTTCCCTTTGCTCTCTGGTCCCTCTTGGCTTGTTGTGTCTTTCTGTCTTCTTGAATTTTTTATTTTTTGGGCACTCACGCCCCCATACATGTGTATATTTCGGATGTATTAAGTTGTATGTGTCTGCAACAAATCAGTATGTTCTGTAATTCTCAATCTCAAGCACATGACTTATTTTTGTCCAATTTTGAAATTTCTGATGGACAGGGATTTATCTTATAGAGAACACTTTTGATTATCTTCTCCCCCATTCCCAAATACCCTAATGGAACAGAACCCTGTTGTACTAACCATGGTACATAGCGTAAAATGTTTTTACCCCCCGGCATGCAGTGCTTTGTCATTAACCCCCTAAATTTTTAATTTTGTCTCTTAACCCCGGTGTTTTTTTATTTTATTTTAAGTAAAATGCTCCATTTTGGATATCAACTGCTTATTTTAAAATTTTAATGGCATTTAAATACTAAGAAGTTTTCTATTTTGTTCTTTTTCACCAGTTTAAAAAGTTCCTGTACTCTTCACCTTCATATCTCCATTGAGTTATTCATTGTGAAAGTTATAGCACTGCAAGCTGCATCTTCTGGTGGAGTTCCCTTTTTTTTCTATATTTTATTTGTTGATATATTTTTATATTTCTGTTTTTATAAAATTTATTTCATTTAATCACAATTTTAGCTGTAAATAATTACTATGTTGAAGTTCATTTTTGAGATGTTGAAATTTGTAACAGGGGTCTTGGGAAGACCATTCAAGCAATAGCATTTCTCGCTGCTGTCTTTGGTAAAGGACAGTCTACTCTAAATGAAAACCAGATACAGAAAAGAGACCCTGCATTAATAATATGCCCAACATCAGTTATCCACAACTGGGATAGCGAATTCTCTAAGTGGTCTAACTTCAATATTTCCATCTATCATGGTGCAAATCGGGATCTGATATTTGATAAATTGGAAGCAAATGGAGTGGAGATACTTATTACCAGTTTTGACACATACAGGATTCATGGAAGTTCTTTGTCAGATGTCAAATGGAATGTTGTGATTATTGATGAGGCTCATCGACTTAAGAATGAGAAATCAAAACTCTATAAAGCATGTTTAGAAATTAAAACCCTAAGACGCTATGGTCTCACTGGGACTGTAATGCAAAATAAGATAATGGAACTGTTCAATCTCTTTGACTGGGTTTCACCAGGATCCCTTGGAACACGGGAACACTTTCGTGACTTCTATGATGAACCCCTCAAGCATGGGCAGAGGTCAACTGCTCCTGATAGGTTTGTCCAAATTGCTAATAAGAGAAAACAACACCTTGTGGAAGTTCTTCGTAAATATATGTTGAGAAGGACAAAAGAAGAGACCATTGGGCATCTTATGATGGGGAAGGAAGATAATATTGTGTTCTGTGCAATGAGTGATCTGCAAAAACGTATTTACAAGAGAATGTTACAGCTTCCTGACATTCAATGCCTTATAAATAAGAACTTGCCTTGTAGTTGTGGTAGCCCTCTTACTCAAGTCGAATGTTGCAAGAGGATAGTACCAGATGGAGTTATTTGGCCTTACCTGCATAGAGATAACCCTGACGGTTGTGATTCATGCCCCTTTTGCCTTGTCCTTCCATGCCTTGTCAAGCTCCAACAGGTGAATTCAGATGCTTTTGTCTCTATTTTTTATTATACTGTCCTTGCAAAATATATTGATAAGAACTTTGTTCATAGCTGTGGACGTCTGTTGCAACTTTGTTCATTTGTAGCAGATTTTTCTTTGTAGTTGTAGGAGATTTTGCTTTGTAATTGTAGGAAAACATTTATTATGATTCAACTGTAATTATAACAGGGAAAAGCAGGGAAGACAATTGCTTAATGAAAGAAAATATGTGTTTGTTATCTATAAATATAAAAGTAGATGATCTGATGATGACAAAGAGATGAATATTCAATTTTAAAAGGATGTGGTTTGCAGTATATTTAAATCTTGAAAGTGAACCTCAAGCACTCTTCATTACATGGTGGTGGATGTTGTTCACTGTTTAAACCTCCAGACTGCTAGGCTGACATGGACTTTGTGTTACATTGCATAATTACAAAAATAGTTTCCTTGTTTTACCTTTTGCATACTGGTAGTTTGTTGATCACCATTCTAGATCTGGTTTATCAGGATTCTCTATTTTTGACATTCAATTATATTGAATGAGATCTACATGTTCTGTGGAGAAATTAATTTATCCAAGAATTTCAGGATTTTATATAAAAAGCAGTTTTCAAAATCAATGCTTACTGACAATATTATATTTATAGGAAAATGAAACTTGTAATTGAACCAAGGATTTGTGATTTTGAATTGTCAATTTCATACATGCTTTTGTTGTGAGATCCTCAAGGCACAGTTGTACAAGGCCTTGCCGTTCACACTTTATTTAAAGGTTTCTTCTGTGAAAAAACATATTTATGATTATGATCAGTATGCATCATTACATTATTTTGATCTTACTTGTGTATGTATCTTTTTGCTAGATAAGCAATCACCTTGAACTTATCAAACCAAACCCCAAAGATGACCCTGACAAACAAAGTAAAGATGCAGAGTTTGCTGCTGCTGTCTTTGGCACTGATATTGATTTAGTGGGTGGGAAAACACAAAATGAAAGTTTCATGGGTTTAAGTGATGTGAAACATTGTGGCAAAATGCGAGCACTTGAGAAGCTATTGTTCTCATGGAATTCACAGGGTGACAAAGTTCTTTTGTTTAGCTATTCTGTAAGGTGAACGAGTAACATACCCTTCAGATCATGTTTGATTATTTTCTGGTTGCCTGTTAAGTTAGGACGAATTTTGTGCAATGGTGATTCAAATTGAAGTTGTTTCACTTAAATTTGTGTCTTTTTATATTCCCGCTTTCAAACCTTAAATGCATACATCTAGGTTTTGTGGTTGTGGTAGTTGTGCTGTTGAAAAGTTCCTCTTATTTATTGCCTTTATAGCCTTAGTGGTGGCTTTCGGTCTTTGAATGACCAAAGCACTGAATTTTGTTGGCATTGGTAAACTGCTCTTTGCATGCCTTGTTTCCTTCTGAAACAAATCTTTTTTCTGCTGTTTAACTTTGAGCTACTCTTTCAAGGATGCTGGACATACTGGAGAAATTTCTCATTCGAAAAGGCTACAGCTTCTCAAGACTTGATGGGTCCACTCCTACTAATTTACGCCAATCTCTGGTTGATGATTTCAACTCTAGTCCAAGCAAACAGGTATATCTCAAATCTTAATAGTTGATTAAGCATTTTCCCAATTCAATTTGTGATTGAGCGCTTGTTTATATTCTAGGTATTCCTGATATCAACTCGTGCTGGTGGGCTTGGATTGAACCTTGTTAGTGCAAACCGTGTTGTAATATTTGACCCTAACTGGAACCCTGCTCAAGACTTACAGGCTCAGGACAGGTCCTTTCGATTTGGACAGAAGCGGCATGTCGTGGTGTTCCGTCTTCTTGCAGCTGGTTCACTTGAAGAACTTGTTTACTCACGTCAGGTGTATAAGCAGCAGCTATCGAACATTGCTGTCTCTGGAAAGATGGAAAAACGATATTTTGAAGGTGTCCAGGTACCAAATTCTATATTTTTGGTATTACGTTTTTTATTTGTTTCTTCATATTATTTTTAAATAATCCTTAATAATTAATACTTATTTCCTTGCAGGACTGCAAAGAATTTCAAGGAGAGCTATTTGGTATTTCCAATTTATTCCGAGATTTGTCAGATAAGCTGTTTACCAGTGAGATCGTTGAATTGCATAAAGAACATGGACATGAAACAGGACAACTGGAAAAAGTAAATCTGTCAGAACAAACAGATTCATCGGTATCAGAGTCAGAAACCAGATCATCTTATAAATCGGCAGGGACTGCAACAAGTAAACCAGATCTTGAAGACCTTGGTATGTTTCATATAACCTGAATCTCATCCACTACGAAATTCCTTTTATTTTACAATAAAGATATTGTCAACGAGAAAACAATTAAGATGTTGGTGAAATGGCAGTTACTGGCAGTCATTTTTGTTGGGTGATCATTACATATGCATAAACATATAAGTAAAACAAAGTGTTTCATTGGCATTTTATGGAACTTTATAATTCCTTTCACCATGTCTTTAAAAAATTGGATTCAACATTTTCAGCTCATTGAATCCTTGCTTTATGGTGGCCCGTTGATATGAGAGTGGGTTTTCTATATAGCTTCCGTACTCATCGTTCTTTTTTAATGTGGGAAATGACGCAGTGGGTTTCCATATATAGCATGTTTGGTAAAGATTAATTTTTAAAATGCAGTTGTTATTAGGATAAAAAAACCGTTTGCAATTTCAGCTCAATGTATGTTTGAGACATTAGCTGGAACTTGAAAATTAGTTTTTCTTTTCTGAAAGAATAAGTGTTATTAGGATAAAAAAACCGTTTGCAATTTCAGCTCAATGTATGTTTGAGACATTAGCTGGAACTTGAAAATTAGTTTTTCTTTTCTGAAAGAATAAGTTGATTCTATAAATTTGAAAATTTGTTGTTTATAGGTATTTTGCTGATAAAAAAAATAGAAGGTATTTTTCTATCAGTTTTTTTTTCTTCTCAAACTCATAGTACTCCTTTTTATTGTATCTAAGCAAAATTAATTATCCTTGTTAGATATTTAATTATGTTAAAAGATATTTATTTTGATCGGCATGTTAAAGATATAATTTGGATTACCTTAGGGATAATTTAATAGAAAGATATAATTTGGATTACATTTAATGATATGATTTGATAGGAAAATATTTTATTTAATATTTTTTATTATTAAATATTGATTTTATTCTTTATTAAGAATACATACTCATGTGTCACATGAAACACGAAATTCATTATCTTTCTACTTGATTTCTGTCTTCTGAAAATTTCTGCTTGATTTCTCTCTTCTGAGTATGATACCAAGGCAGGATCATCCTCCTTTATTTGTTTTGTTTCTAGTCCTTTCAAATATCTCAGTAAACTTACTCGAACAAAACTTATTCTAATTATAATATTGTTACAATAATCAATTATATATATAATTTTAATATTAAAATAATTAATTTGTGTAACTATTGAAACACACCTAACTTTTGTATCTCTAGGCATTGTATATACTCATCGCAATGAAGACATTGTCAACTTTGGAGCAGTAATTCAAGGGAAAATAAATGCCAACATCCCATCAAATGATAGCTTAGTCAAGCCAGGCATTTCTTCGGATCATCAAAGAAAAAAACCAGAAAAAAGTAAAGTTCCTTTGATTGATGATAGGAAGAGAACCCAATATAAGCTCCTTGCTCAGTCTATGGGCATGGAAGAGTTTGCTTTTAGCAAATGGTTACTATCAGCGACTCCACTGGAGAGAGAAAAAGTGCTTCTTGACTACAAGAAGAAAAAGAAGATGCCTAATGGTTGAAGGATTGTTCTTATGGATGGCAAAAGGTCTTGTATGTATCATTTACTCACAGTACCAAATTAATTATTGTGAAAATTTTTGTACATACGGATGTATAGTCATATCTTCTTTTTACAACTTGAATATGTTAAATGTAGCTTGTGTAGGTGAGAGTTCCTAACTTAACGTTTACATTTGATGAGTCTTGACATTTATATATTCTTGTGCTCTTCTCCCTCGTCATCATCCATCGGAGTAATTTGACATTTTTGTATTACTTTCTTCATTTTAATATACCAGTGAACACATTTTTTCCTTATTAAAAGATATTCCCATAACTAAAAGTTATCAAACTATTTTCTCTAGGTTTAGAGATTTCTGAAGTGAATTGCACTTCTCTGAATAAAGTCTTATTAATATGCACAACCAAAAAACCATAATTTCAGGCCCTATTACAAAAGATTTTTCTAGGAAAAAGAAAATTCAATAAGTAGCATTTTCCTTTACTCTTTTAGGTTGTGTTTGGGTAAATAATTTTAAAATTTGTGATAATTTAAAACATTTGAATTTTTTAATTATTTGATTTATATGTTACTTATATTTTGGTTTGATGAACCAATTTAATTATTTTTTAATTTTAAATTCTTAATTTCGGTAAGATAATTTAGTTTCTATTATATGCAAAAAAATATACATTTAAAGAAATAAAATATTATAATATTTTATAAAAGGCTATTTTCCCTTTCAAAATATTTAGTCATTTTAAGATTAGATATTTTGGTAATTCAAGCAAATATAAATACTAGTACATTTTACGCTAATATTGATAAAGAGAAGAAAATTAAAAATGAAAGAAAAGAGAAGAAAGGGAAAAAGGATTGGAGAGGGAGAAAGAAGAAAGAGTTAGAAGAGAAAAGAAAATAAAAAGGAAAAAAAATAAAAAATATATATATATTATAGGAGAGAGATATGAGACCAAGCAAGAGAAAAAAAAAACAAAAAAGAGAAAGAGTGAAAATTTTCAAAATTTTACAATAGTAAAGAATTTATAGTTTTAAAAGAGAAATATTTTTATTAATACTAGTGGGTTGTTCATCTATATCTGCATTTCTTATTTTTTATCATTTATATATATATATATATATATATATATTTATATATATATATATATTTAATATCAAAATTTAATTAAATAATATTATTATTTAGACACTTATATCAAAAATATAAATTTATAATATATTTTAATAAATATGAATACATATGAAGTCACATAAATAATCTAAATACACCTTGTGATATATTGTGAAAAACATATATAGCTAATGTTCCTGCCGGTTGACTCGAGGGCCTTCATACGTCTCACGATACTCCCACACCCGATTCTCTGTGCCTTCGTTTGTGTCTTTCTTTCGATCAAACACCTGAAATCACAAAGCAAAAGGCGCCCTAGAGGCCGTTTGCACTCTGACGCTCAAGTCAGTGTAGGACTAGGAAACACCAAAGCTGTTAACTGTAAAACTCTGTGTGTGTGAAGCGGCACAAATGAATAACGTACCTTACTAAGTTTGTTACTTCCCTTTATATAGCCTAGGGTTTCCACTGTTTTCGTTACCCATAATAGGCTTCCTGAGGGGGCGGGTCCCAACGCCACTGTTACCCACTCCTAGGATAACCTAGTGCGTGGGGTTCCCTAACTGGAGTGCAACCTCTGACAGGATGAACACCTGGAGTCCTCCTCGTGCACCTGATCTCTGGGGTCACCCGTCTTGGGAGCGCCCTAGCTGTTCACGTGCCATGCATGCAGCTCACCGCTGGAACGTGACCCTCAAAGGTCGTATCCTTTCTAGTGGCTCTATACTCGTGTTACGCCTGAGCACGTCATCCACTCCAGACGCATGGACACTCGTGACCTAGGCTCCTCCCTTACTGATAACTGGTGTGTGGTCTGGGATCCACCTCTCGTTGCCCAACTCTGTTGTTCGAGTCCCGATGTCCGACCTCTCCACACTGCCTAGTGGCACGTCGGTACATCCTGGTGACTGATGTGTGACCACTCTTTGGTTCCTTGGCGCACGTGCCTCGCGAGACACTGACCCATGCCCCTCGTGGGACCTCACTTACATGGCCCCATCATTACTAGTGGTCAACGACGCCCGAGGACTGGTCGGTACACAAACCCCCCAGTCTCGAGCTGTAACTTGTTCAGCGAAGAGACTAAGTTCTTGCCCTTGGTGACCTACGTTGCTCTGTATGAAAGAACGTGAATAGTGCGCCGAAGTGACGTCTCTCTAAGCCTGTTTTAACTGCGCACACGTGTTTTGATCAACGACCAGGGCTTAACGTCGCTTGCGCTTCTTAGTTTACGTTAAGTATTTGAAAACGCGCGCTTCCAATCACTGTTCCATCATTCTCTAAAACACCCTTAATTGCTTCGTCTTCTTCCTTGAGCGCTCTCGCATTTCCCTTTACAAATTCCAGAACTTTCATCCTACTTAATCAAAAGGTACGAACTTTACCCATTGATCGCCCTTATTTATTGATTTTGATGCTTGATAACTGTCTGGGAAATTTTAAACTCCTTGCATTTATGCTCTCTCTGTTTTTCTACGTTCCTCTGTTCTTCCGGGTTTTCTTCAAGTGTGGGGTTTTTCTGGGTTTTCGCTGAGTTACGCCACTGCCCCTTTCTGAACCTTCGTTTCCTTATTTTTCTTGTTTTCTAGCTTTCTTAGACATGGCTCGAACGAAAACGACATCCAACCCTCCACCCCAAGTAGATTACAAAGCCTTGTACCCCTGGGCCTCTGCGGAGCTTCTCGCCGAGACCTCTACCCTCTCCTCTAGCAAGGATGTGAGGAAACACAGGGACGGAGAGCCTGACTGTGTAGAACGTGTCTTCGGGCGTGAGAGCGACGCTTACGTTTCCGTTTGACCCTGCGCTAAGGGAGAACACATGTGCTCCGACGAACGGACTAACAATGGAGAGCCCTACTTTTTCCTGTACCAAATTGTCTTCAAACGGACTAAGCTGGGTCTCCTCCTTACTGGCTTCGAGAGGGCATTGTTGACAGAAATCAACGTGGCCCCCGCCCAGCTGCATCCCAACAGCTGGGCCTTCGTGAGAGCCTTCTCAATTCTGTGCAACCACTTTGGGCATCCTCCCTCTGTGGATGTCTTCCTCCATTTTTTCGAGGCTAAAAGTCCGGGGAAGAATCTCTGGGTGAGTTTCAATGGTGTGGCGGGGAGAGTTCTCCTCACATTGTTCCAACAATCTTATAAAGGCTTCAAAGGGAAGTTCTTCAGAGTGTGTTGCACCGACCACGACCGCACCCTCCTGGAAGGCTTCCCACTCTACTGGGTGAGGAAATTAGGGTTCAAGAAACCTAGGGCTCTTGAGGAACTAACTACTCATGATTGCGAATTCTGCCAGGTCCTTGCTAGCCTGGGAGCGGTGTTCAACACTGTCCAACTGATCAAGCATGAGTATGATGATGAGGCCCTCAAGGGCTACATTGGTATCGTCTTCACCCTGTCTTGCTTGGTTGTGCTTGTTACCATACTATTATGCTTGTACATTTTGCCTCTCTACATTCGTATGTTTACCCCCATGTTCTGGATCACTTCCTAACCTCTTGTATTCTGAAATTTGGACATAGGTATGGTGCTGAATGAGGAGAAACGGGCTAAGCTGGTTGATGACCTTAATTGCCGTCAAGGGGTGTGGCCATCTCTGCTCCTCACGCCCTTGTCTCTGCCACTACTGCGTCCTCTCCACCCCTATTGTCGCGGTCCCTCTTGCCGCCGCCCAACCATCACCCGCTCCGCCTCCTCGTGAGAGAAGGGTAGTGGAGATCGAATCTGATGAGGACTCCGCTGAGGGGCTAGTCTTCAAGAGGCTTAGGCCTACGACAACGACGACCTCCCACTCCTCCACTGCTAGTTTCCCGACATCGCTTCGAGACCAAACGTCGAACGCTTCCTCGCGCTTGAAGATGGCGGTGAGAGCACCCCTGCAGCCCCATCCGCCCCCGAACTGCCCGTTGTCCTGCAACATGCCCTTAAAGGCTTCCAACTAGGGGTGACGGAGGACTAAGATCAGATCGCGACGAGGGAAAGGCTGGGTCTCAACTTTGGCACTCTCCTTTCTCAATCCAACGCCCTCATAACTAGGACTGAAGTGAGGGTGGCATTGGAAGAGGCCAAAGCTAAGGAGGAAACGACCCTGTTGGCCCGTGCGTTCACTACCCGCGAGACTGCCCTGAAGCAGAAGTTGACTAGCCTCCGCCAAGCTGAAAAGGACTTCATACAAGAGCCAAGAGGTTGTCGAGCTAGAGGCAAAAATCCTGCCCCTGCGAACCCGAGCCATCGAGTTGGAAGAGGAGACTCAGGCATCTAAAGCCAAGATAGGTCAACCAATCAAGAAGTGCAGTTGGGTCATGTAGAGGTCGAGCTCCTTCAACAAGTCGAGAGGTTCAAAAAAGCTGAGGCTGAGCTGACCGAGGATGCTGTTGATGCTTATGCCGCGGGGTTCGAGGACGCCCTTGCTCAGGTTTCCTACGCGTACCCCGAGATGGACGCCTCACCGTTCGCAACGTCAAACCGTGTTGTAGACGAGCAGATCGTTCCAAGGGTTCCTCCCTCTTAGCTTGTACTTGGTTAAACAAACCGTTTCTATTATTCACTTGTAACTTACTTGGTCGGATACTTAGATGCTTTAACTTCCTTGATCTTGATTTGACTAAAAACTACTCTTTTTATCTTACTCAACTGTTAACTTGTGGTGCCTGGCACCGCGATGCTTCTACTAGCGCCTTTGGTACCCTGCCCTTGCTGTATAAAGCTAAAGGGGGGTTTAATTGTGAACTAGGTCGTCCAGCCTTAGCGTTCTCACTCGAGGGAGGGAGGTGTTCTCCACGAACCTGCTCTTCCCCTCATGAGACTTCTAACACAAGGGAAACAATTCCTTAGCTGACCTCAGCTAGGGAGAGGAGGATTTATCTGGTGAACTATTTCGTTCAACCTTGGCGTTCTCACTCGAGGGGGGAGACGTTCTCTACGAACCTACCCTTCCACTCACGAGACCTCTAACGCAAAGGAAATAAGTTCTTAACTGACCTCAGCTTTGCTCAAGGGCGAGGAGGATTTATCTGGTGAACTATTTCGTTCAACCTTGGCGTTCTCACTCGAGGGGGAAGGTGTTCTCTACGAACCTACCCTTCCACTCACGAGACCTCTAATGCCAGGGAAACAAGTTCTTTACTGACCTCAGCTTCGCTCAAGGGCGAGGAGGATTTATATGGTGAACTATTTCGTTCAACCTTGGCGTTCTCACTCTAGGGGGGAGGTGTTCTCTATGAACCTACCCTTCCACTCATGAGACCTCGAACGCAAAGGAAACAAATCTTAACTGCATTGTACAAAACTCGAGAAAATATTTCAATCGAAATTTATTGGGTGACCTCATTCAAGACCCTTATAAGGGAAACAAAGCGTCCCCTAATACAATGTACAGTGTTATTGCTTAACTGAAATAAAACTTGAAGTTGACCGCATTCCATGTGTGAGGAATTACGCCTCCTTCCAGCGTCTCAAGTCTGTATGCTTTGTCCCCAAGGACCTCTGTCACTCTGAAAGAACCAGTCCACATGGGGGAGAGCTGACGTGGGACCACCAGGATCGCCCTCTCCAGTACCTGGTATCTTTCCTCAGGCCCTTGCCATACTTTACTCACAAAGCATATGAGTTTCTGAAACTGGTCCTGTTCTTGAACAAGGATTGAACTGATCACCTGGTTGATCACCGCTAAATACAGGCTAAGTGGAGTGCTTGGCTGCAGTTTGCACAGGACTGGAGGGCTAGCTAAGTACTCCTTCAACCTGATGAACGCCTCTTTACACTCTTGGTAAGGGAGACCCATGTCTCCTCCGGCTGACGCAAATCCGGACAGGACAACCATGCGCCTCGTCAGTGCGCACCTTTCTGGGTTCACTTCCATATCACGCTCGATGAGCAAGAAACCCAAAAACTTCATTGCTTCTATTCCGACACACGTTTCTCGGGGTCCAGCTTCAGCCTGTACTTAGCTATTGACGTAAATAACTCTTCTAAGTCAGCTAGGTGTCGTTCCTTTGCCCCCTGGTGGACAGGTCGAACCTTGGCACTCTGATCCTGCATCGTTTGGTCGAGGGTGCTGCCAAGCTTGGAGACCCCTCCTCCAATCTCTCTTTCCCCTGCATCGCCAACCGACTCAAGTCAGCTCTTCCGGACGATCTTTGCACGGGCGATCTCTGCTTCAGCCCGGGCGATTTCGGTGTGATTGATCTCGGGCTGGGCGACCTCCTATGAGTGCGGTGGGTGTAGCGACCATGAATACCCCTCTCTTCATTTTGAGGTTGTTCTCATAACACCTATTGGCCTCCTTCTGGTCTCACTTGATGGTAATAACTTTTATTGCCAAGTCAGGAAGCTTCATCTTCATTTGCCTCGTCGACGAAACCGCCCCTAGCCTATTCAGCGTAGGTCTACCGAGCAACATGTTATAAGCGAAGGGGGCATTGATGACGAGATACTTGATGTTCTCCGTACGGGATGCGTTTCTCAGCTCTAAGTGCCCACGCACCTCCACTTGGTCTCCCGCAAAACCGTACAACTCTAAGTGCCAGTGTAGGGCCTTAGCATGTCAGGAGACAACTGCAGCTTGTTGAAAGTCGTCCAGAACATTACGTCTGTCAAGCTTCCTTGATCCACTAGTACACGGTGCACCTTCCTCCCAGCGGTTACAACTGAGATTACCACCGGGTCGTTGTCATGGGGAACAACGTCTTGGAGATCGGCCTTGGTGAAGACAAGGTCGACATCAAAAGCATCGTCTGCCCTTTGTGCTTCTACCGACATCATCGCCCGTGAGTACCTCTTCCGCTGAGAAGCGATGCAACCTCCTCTTGAAAAACCTCCTGCAATGGTATGAATCTCACCATGCACGGGGACTTCATGCCCTGGTCACCCTCTGTCACCGCCACGTCCTCGGCGCCCTGTTTTCCCTGCAAGTAATCCCTCAGGAAATCGTTCTTCACCAACTCATCTAGCTGGTGTCCTAGCGCCAAACAGTTGCGTATAGGGTGGTTGAACACTTGGTGGAACTCACACCAGGCGTTCTAGTTGGGCCCGAGCTTCTTGTCAGTCTTGGGGGGTATCTTTAGTCTCTTCGCTATGTTGGGGATAGCGATGAGGTCCTTCAACTCTACCACGAAGTCGTGCCTTGGTGGCATGTTCTCCCTTTCACGCCCCCCTAGTTTTAGGCTTTCTTGGTTGATAAGGCTACTGCTTCGCGGGGGCCTTCTTCTCTATCGTTGCCTCATGCACCCTTAGGGGTTGAGGCCGACCTGATACTCGCGGGCACGTGGGAACCATGCACGTGCGCTTCTCGTTAACCTCCCCTTCCGCCGCAATATGAGCCACTGCACGACGCCTTATCTCGGCAAAAGTCTTGAGGCGGTTCTTCATGAGCGATTCACTGAAGGGCCCTGACACAATGCCCTTTCTAAACGCGTGCACCATCATCATTTCATCCTTGGTGTTCAACCTCACCACCTGTGCTCCAAAACGGTGAAGGAACTCCTTCAGGGGACTCCCCCTGATATTGTCTTATGTCAAAGAGATCAAAAGAGATGGGTGGGGGGGCCGATTTGCGATGTACTTGATCCTGCCGGCAACTCGAACGTGGAGGAATCGCTTCGTAGCACCCTTGGTCCCGCCTACGCGACTGGCGTTTTCTACAGGATCACCCTCAGAACCTTCTCTTGGATCTCCAAACGTGACCTGCAAAACACACAG
>Ga0123342_1006952_pt1 | contig 15310 bp, 3 predicted proteins | sample Turbeawhitnodule_FD_89960 | JGI IMG/M metagenome (GOLD analysis project Ga0123342, IMG submission 89960) | Root nodule microbial communities of legume samples collected from Mexico - Turtle bean Mexico white nodule | ecosystem: Host-associated > Plants > Roots > Nodule | place: Mexico: Nepantla... | reverse complement strand
TTATGTATTGAGGTGATATCTTATATATTAATATTCAGTTCTTGATTGATTATTGGTATTGTTGTTTTACTTTTAATTTTTCGTGACAAATTGAGAATCTTAAATCTGACCGGGAGGTATTTTAGAGTTCGGACCTAAACAACAATACTTAACATATTTGAGTATTAGGAATAGACTTGAAATGTTAATTGCTATTAAACGTCTGAGCTTCGTTCTAAGTTGTTCTTATAATTATGCGAGGGATCAATAGTTAGGAGACATTCTTAAGGATTTTATATGCGAGGAATCAATATAATGATTTTTATACGGGCATCAATTTCAATCAAAGAACTTAATATTGACATGCTAATCAAAATACTTGAGAGTGGGAGAGATGAAACTAATCCCTATTTTTCCAATTGAAACAACTAATTCTTTGTCTGTTTTCTTATTGATCATCGCCAACACAACTACTTTCAATACACTTTTAATTGTTTTGTTCTATATTTAACGATTATTGTACTTGATAATTCACTGTTCATTGTGGGATCGATATCCGTCCTTAGGGACAATTATTACTTCTGACAAAGCGGTGCACTTGCCGTAAAAAGTCATCACATGCGCCGCCCAAACGTCACGTCAAACTTCGGGAAGCCCAATCATCACATCAGTCTCGGACCAAGACTCTTCGGATTAACCATCCTCGAGCTTGGGAGGCAAGTGTACCGATAAGAGTCGTACAACCGATACCATGTCTCGGTCCCTATAAATGGCCCGATCAACACCACGAATCCAATTATGCTTAAGTAGAGTTAGTGAAGCTAATCAACAATCAAGAGCTATGTTATACACTTCTAAACATGATCCAAACTTTCTAATTTGGCCCAATAAGAAAAATCCACTAAAATAATATAAATAGCTCAGATTCCAAGAATCTAATACGTCATCATACAGTGCTCTGATTATCGAGTGTCGAATACTAAAACTGATTTGAGCATCGGAGTGCCTTTTACAGGTACCATCCGAGTCTGGGTTACGAGAGGTGGAACAAGCAGAGACAAGAAAAGAGCTTGCAAGGAAAGGAGTCGAAGTACAGACCAACCGACCGACCAAGGAAGGAGAGAAGCAATCTCAATAGTTCTCTGGGCCCAACCCTGTTTGAGAACATAAACTAATTTTAACTTATAAGTAAATTTATTTTATTTTTTTCTTATAAATGTTAAAAAAAAAATTGACACGATTAGACACTATTTCAAGTTTCATCTAATAAAACTTCAAAAACCAATCAAATAATAAATTTTTAAAAAAAAGAGTAGAGAAATAAAACTCGTGTGAGGACAAAAACACATCTGACTTTTCTATGTTGCTAAGTTGTTTCAAATATCTAAACTAACGGAAAGGGTTGATTCTTTCAACATTGTAATAATAGAAGGGTTCGAAGTTATAACAAGAACATGTTTATTTTAGCTGGTTAGTTTTTTTAGGACCACTTCTTCGGGAATTAAAATCTCGTTACCACAATTCATTACAAACCTCCTATGATCTGTGGTGGGATTAGTCTATTTCTAGGCATGGTTGGAATTTAGTAGTAATTTTCATTCTTAATAGCGATTTGCAATTAATTAATTGAATAATGATATTTTGATATTACTAAAAGACAAAAACACATTCATTTATACTAAAAGACAAAATATTTATTTGTTTTTAATATAAAATCATAATATATATTATTATATTATTAAATTTAGTTGTTAGTTGGAAGTATTTTCTTTAGAAGAGAGAAAAGTAATTTTTTTAAATTAATTATTTATCACTTTTTCTTCCATGGCCATTGGACGTAAATGACTCAAACTATTATTACGAATGAACCATAGTCCTTTACGAGGAATCAAAATATCTTTGTTCTTTAAGTCTACTTATTCCTCAAGAGACATAAACTAATTTAAAGATATTTAACTTATGACATAAATTAGTTTCACTGGGTATTTTGTTCACAGGATTTTTTGTTTGCTTTCTTTTTCTTTTTCATGGTTGGATTTCAAATGTTGTAGTGTGTTTAATTTCAATGAATTTTTATATATTTAAACTTCAACAACAAATGAAATTCAATTACAAGATTAAAATATATTTTTTATTTATTTAGAATGTCTCGACATTATTTATAACTGTGTTTCTTAGTGTTTTTAAAAAATGGGTATTTAATAAAACAAACATATTTCTGTTTTTTATTTGTGTGTAAGAAGTCACCTAAAACACAAATGTCATCATGGTTATACGAGACGAAGTTTATTGAGTTTTTTCTTAAAAGGGCAAGCAAAAGAGATAGAGGTAGATGCGAAAGAGGAAATGGGTGTTGGAAATGATGACTTTAAGGTTTACATAACAAAAACCAAGTGAGAAAAAGAAAAGGAAAAAACCAAATAATTGTAACTTTTTCATGAGAAAACATTCTAATAGTATTTATTTAATTAAGAAGAAAAGTCAATACGTTGGAAAACTAAATATTAGTAATAAATAAATTCCATTAAGCTACTGCCATGAAATACTAAATTATTTATTATTATAATAGAGAGTAGATCCTCTCTCTCAAAATTACAGCTGTTCAAATCCATTAAGTAAAAAGCAATAACTAACTATCACAGTTATATATACTCCCATTAAAGAAAATAATTTTGTAAAATAAATGTTTTAAAAGATAAAGGGAAGGGTATAATTAAAAAATAATGGAAATGATATGTTGACATGTTAAACAACTATAATTTTGGAGCAAATATAGATTATGAGAACAATAGTTTTGGAAAGGAGAGAGATAGTTTGATGGAAAGAAGAGAAGGAAGATTCACGCGGGAAGCACGTGGAGTAAAAGAAAGAAAAAGCAGAGAGATGGAAAAAGTCCAGTAGATGAATAAAGAAGAGGTTAACCCAGCCCACAGGCCCACTCCAGAAAGAAAACCTCACAAATAAACTTTCCTTATCCTTCAATCTCTTCTCCTCACTTTTCTCACTCCCGCAACAGCAACCCCACAATGGACTCTCTCTCTCTGTTCTGCACCGGAGCGCTCATCGCCGGCGGAATCTACTGGTTCGTGTGCGTACTGGGCCCTGCCGAGCAGAAGGGAAAGCGCGCCACCGATCTGTCCGGCGGGTCCATCTCGGCGGAGAAAGTCCAGGACAACTACAAGCAGTACTGGTCGTTCTTCCGCCGCCCAAAGGAGATCGAAACGGCAGAGAAAGTCCCGGACTTCGTGGACACCTTCTACAATTTAGTGACTGACATCTACGAGTGGGGGTGGGGCCAGTCCTTCCACTTCTCCCCCTCGATCCCGGGGAAGTCCCACGGCGAAGCCACGCGCCTCCACGAGGAGATGGCAGTCGATCTCATCCAGGCCCGCCCCGGAGACAGAGTCCTGGACGTGGGCTGCGGCGTGGGCGGGCCAATGCGTGCTATCGCGGCCCACTCCCGCGCGAACGTCGTGGGCATCACAATCAACGACTACCAGGTGAACCGCGCCCGCCTCCACAACAAGAAAGCCGGCCTAGACTCCCTCTGTGAGGTCGTCTGCGGCAATTTCCTCAGTATGCCCTTCCCCGACAACTCCTTCGACGGCGCATACTCCATCGAGGCCACGTGTCACGCGCCCAAGCTCGAAGAGGTGTACGCCGAAATCTTCCGCGTTCTGAAGCCCGGTTCGCTCTACGTCTCGTACGAGTGGGTCACCACCGAGAAGTACCGCGCCGACGACCCCGAACACGTGGAGGTTATCCAGGGCATTGAGAGGGGTGACGCCTTGCCTGGCCTCAGAAGCCACGATGACATAGCCGAAGCGGCGCGCAAGGTTGGGTTCGTTGTGGTTAAGGAGCGGGATCTGGCTAAGCCGCCGTCTCAGCCCTGGTGGAGCCGCTTGAAGATGGGCCGGATCGCCTACTGGCGGAACCACATCGTCGTCACTGTCCTCGCCGCCTTGGGAATCGCGCCCAAGGGAACCGTCGATGTCCATGAGATGCTTTTCAAGACCGCTGACTATTTGACCAGAGGGGGTGATTCTGGGATTTTCTCCCCGATGCACATGATCCTCTGCAGAAAGCCCCACGACAGTGACGACTGCGCCGAAACCTGAGTTAGCCATGTCGAATTGGAAAACAAAAACACCTCCTCGTTTCTTGATTCCGGTACTCCCCTTTTTTTTCACAATAATTATTATTATTATTATCTTTTGTTTAACTTATTTTAGCTTTTGTTATTACTATCATTACTATGAACTTGGTGTAATTTGGATTTTGATCTTTCTACTTTAAATTTTATTTTGCAATGTTGATCATTTGATTATGAGTTTGTATTTTATTTTTAATGAAAAAAAAATATTTAGATTTGGAACAGAGTGAGGTCTGGTTTTGATTGGGAATGAATTGAATGGAAGTGCGTGGTGTGTGATTTGCGCATTAAAAGGAGAAAGAATGTATAACTGCATAGTGGTGATAAGTAGCAGTAGGCTCGAATTAATTGGTGGAGGAATCTGAGAGAGTGAAAAAGTATCTGAAATGGTTTGGTGGTGGGATTTATGGTGGTGGTTGTTGAAGGGGATATTTTAATGAGTATGAATGAGTGGATTAATTGAAGGGGTTTTGTCGTGTGGGAAGTGTAGGGTAGGGGAAGAGAAGAGATAGAACAGGATAGAAAAGAAGAGAGCACATGTTAGATGGTTATATTAGCGTGTGATTAGGTGGAAAGCACATGTTACATGGCTATATTAGCGTGCGATTAGGTGGAGACCACTCAGCATGGGTTTAGCTTGGTTGTATTGTAACGTGGTTATGTTCCAGCTTTCAGTGTCTGAATCTGGCATCTTGCTTTTTTTCGTTTTACTCTTGTCACGTTGCGCCTCTATTTTTACTTCCTAATGCCAAACCCCCACACGCCCCGCGACATCTGGCCCGCACCTCCTTTAGATCTGCCCAACCACTTTCACTCTCTCTCTCTTACTCACTCACTCAACTTTTATAATCAAATTAAGAGAAAAAAAAAACACCACTCTTTCACACTGTTTCAGAATCTAAGACATTGTTACATTCTTTTGAAAAAATATTTGAGTTCAAGGTAACTTTTTCTCAAAATTCATCAACATTTATGTATTTTACAACTGATCTACTTAGTCCCTATTTATGTAAAAATCAAATTGTTTCTGATCTAATCACAAATGACCTTAACAAAGTTTAGTTTAGTATGTGGCAATCTAAAATTTATTTTATAAAAGTTATAGGATATTTATTTGTAAAGATCATGGGAATAAAACAAACTTCAAATATCTTAGTTCCAAACTTCTATAACTCCAAAATATTTTATTATTGTTCTTGTTCATGTGTCGATTATCAATCTATCTTCCCATTCATAAGTCTTTTATCGGGCTTCTGTTGGATAGAGAATGGAGATTTATAGATATTGACCAAAAGTTTAGGAACTCCGAATTATTAAATTATTTGTTTTTAAAAGATTAAAATTTAGTCAATGTATTTTTTAATTTATTCAAAAATAATATTTCTAGTTATTAATTTGTTGGGAGTATTAGTTTTGATATAGTGTACGATCATATCTTGAGTATTCTTTGTACAAACCCACCATAACGTGGTTGAGGATTTTGAGTAAGTACCTACAAAGATTTGTTTTCCCTTCAAATGGTTGAGCTTTCTAAAAATAGATATGTAAATCTTCAAGTGGTAACCTATATGTAAATCTTCACGTGGTATCTTACATGTACATATTCACGTCATAATAATTTAAGTTAACCAAAATAGTTTTTTAATGAAATAGAACTACCAGGGTTATGACATTATAAATTTTATAATTTTTTATAGTTTAAAAAAAGTGGAAGAGGTATAAAATATAATTACTTTAATGGAAAGTAAAATTTAATTTTACATTTAATGTTATGATGATTTTAAAATGAAATATTATGTTTAAAACTTTTAGTTAAGTTATATTATAACTTATCTTTTTTCTGTCTTTAAATGAAAAGAAGGAAATGAAAGGAGAGGAAAAATAGGAAAGGAAACAAAAAGATAGAAATGGATAAAAAGAACATAACTTAAGTGAGTGTTTGTATTTTAAAATAAAAAATAATTTTTTTTAGTTATAAAATAATATATTAATAAAAATATTTTTGACTTTTACTTCTTTATTCATCTTTCTTATAAACTTAAATAGTTGAGTATCTAGATAATTCCCTCATATAAGGAATATGCAACTATAAATTTAAGATATAATATATATGATTAAAAGTTATATAATAATTACATTATTGTTTAAAAAATATTATTTCAAACTTTAAAAATAATAATTTATGTAATTAACCTAGTGGAAAATTATATATATATATATATATATATATATGTACATACCTGTGTTTTTTTTTATCATATATAAATATGTTGAAGCCAATTGTTTCCGAAACAATATAAATCTCCCTAATTTTATATGTTTTCCTTTGTTATTACCACCCATAATATCTTTTGCAAACTAATATAAAAATAATAATAATTGATTTTAATATCACTACATTATACACACGTTCAATATTTTTTTGCATGCAAACCAATATAATAATAATAATCAATTTTAATGTCATTCATACGTTACATGCACTTATAAATGTTCAATCGATAGACATTTTCATCTCATAGACAATCATACACATTCTTATTTTAGAAAATAGACACAATAACACACATTTAAATATATTTTATCTTAGAATCCAAGAATCCTAAAATACATATCAGTGATTGAAAGTAGTTTTTCATACTCAACACCTTTTGAAATACTTATAATAAACATGTTTCAGAAAAAAATTAATATGTAACTCATCAAAAACTTCATAGATAAAAACCATGGTAAAAACCAAGATATGCATTTCTTATGTTAGACTGGTTTATCGTATATATGTTATAAGAAACCTTGATACATGAATTCTTTTTCAGTTTTTTACTATATAATGTTTTAGTTATGTTACTATTTGAGTAAAAAAAAAACATCATCACTTGAGCGATAAGATTTTTACTTAAAAAAAATCTTTTAAAAAAATAATATTTTCCTTGTCATGACTTTTTATTTACTAACCCAATCATCCGTAAACTAAAATAATTTAATTTTTTTTTATCTCTCTTATTTTTTTATTCAACAAAAATCTCTTACTTAGCTAAGAATATCAATGTGACATGTTAACTCAATATTCTAGATATAACTACTTCAAAAATGAATATTGTGGAGGACCCCTCCAATTAAAAAGTGATTACCCATACTCTTCAATGCCTAAAAACATGAATTACCTCATTAACATCTCTTATTTAATATCAACATTGCCGATAAAAAAATTTAATATCAACATTATAATTGAAACAAAACAATAAAAAGTCATGTTTACAAAAATATATTACCATGAATCTATACTAGGAAAAAATAATTTATTGGTTTGACATGGAAGCATAAAATGGAACACACGAAAATTAGGAAAAAACAAATTTATGATCTGAAATAACTAAAGTTTACTAAAATGCACAATCTAACCGAATTGAATTATCTTCAACTCTATTATTGTTTAAATTATGTCCACTAGTTAAAAGAAAGATGAGAAACAATCTTATAATTTCAGAAGGCGTAGAAGAGAAAAAAGGTTTAAAAATAATTTTTTTTAAAATTAATTACTAAATAATTATAATTATAATTTATATATTAAATATATATATATATATATGTATGTATATATATATATAAATTTTAACTTTTTAAAAATCATCTCCACTAAATTTAAAACTATAATTTATAAATTTATTTGTAGATTTATTATTATTTTACTCTAAGAGTTCTCAGTGATATAAAATCATACTTAATTTTGTATAAGTTTTTTTGAATTACTTTAATTTTCAATTTCAATTTGGTGATCTGCCTAAGATATGTTGACGTTGAAGTAGCACTAAAATTAAATACATATTGTATTTAAATGGTGTAAAAAGGATACAAAAGTTAAGAATTAAAGTGTGAAGCAACTCGATTGCATGTTCATCGGTTTTATTCTCTAAGAGGGACTCCATCTTTAATTACATGCACTAAGTCTATGTTAAAATATTATATACCAGCTTTAATATAATTACTATTTTATACAGGCCAATAGGAGACCTAAATCCAGAACATTCAAAATAGTTAAGAATAAATATGTTCTTAATCTAATTTGTGATTTATCTATCTATGAGGTTTTACCTAATATATATGGAGTCAGTCTTAATTATGTGTCTGCCGTTATGATTATCTCTTTACTGTCTGATTAATGTTAATTAATCCAAATCCCCGTCCTATGCTATCTTTTTTACATTATTCATTTACATTGACATCCTACCTAAATGACCAAAGGTCGGCCCAAGACCCATAATTCAACAATTACTTATGAATATTATTTAATTTTATTCAATAAAATTAAAATATGTAACAAAAAATTATTTATGTAAACATCGTTGTTTGTATTTATTTTTAAAATGAATACGTCGGAAAAAAATATTTTTAAGTATTAATATGTAATTTAATGATAAGACATGTAGAATTGAATTAAGCAGTCACAATCTTAGTATCAAAATAATTTGTTATAGAAAGTGACGTAATCTTAATATTAAGTATTTTTAATATAAAATGATTAAATTTATGTGATATCATAAGCCTCTATCCATTATGAATGGTTTTAAGTAGAAAATGCGAATTTAATATGAAGGTAGTTTGGGTTAAATTTATTGTTAAACCAAAATTAACTTTTTTCACTTATCACCTAATGGAGTTCAGACAGGGGCATGTGCAAACAACTCAACCCATTAAGTGAAAAAGGTCTGTTTATTACAGAGTTAGCCTTTACATCAAAGCATCAATTTGGAAAATTAAGGTGCTCTTTCTCTGCGTGTGGAAAGGATCTCGATCGCTGAAAAAAAAAAATCATATTTCACTTTTTCGGTGGAAAGGATCTTTTACTTTTGGAAAATTTGAGGTTCTTCTTTTTCTTCAAGGAAAGTAGAGGTAGGTGATGAGTAATATTGTTGGAGATCTCACGTTCTATAATGTATAATTGGGTACTGTACCCTTTGGGTATGAGCGGAACAATCGATCATGTTGTTTAGATGTTCAACTGAGAAAGAGTAATTTGATTCGGTAAAATTTTGATGAGAAGACAATTTTATATTTTTTAATTATTTTTATAATTAAGCTTATATTACAGGATCCTTGTTTATTTGATTTTGTTTCACTAAAGTACTGCAAATAAAATATTATGGGATTTTTTAAATGTTTATATTTTTGATAAATGTATAATTTTAAATTTTAACTGTGATAGGTATTGTATAATTATTTGAAAGGGTAATGGAAGACACTATAAAATTGTGCCTACATTTTTGGATAATATTCAATTTAGTATAATGATTTTAAAAAAAATCAAATTGGTTTTTGTCTTTTTTTAAAAGTATCTATTATAAAGTGGACTTTAAGCCTAACTCAATCTCATAAAACTGGTTCATAAGGTTGAGGTTTTATATAATGAAATGTCTTAATCTCTAATCGATGTAGGATCTCCAACACACCCTCAAACCGAGAGTGACAGCAGCTTGTGCACGGACCGATAGCGGGTGGCCTGATAAGCCCAACAAATACTCGCTAGGACAGGCTCGAAAAATTACTCTGATACCATATTACAAAGTGGACGTTAAGTCCAATTCAACCCCATAAAACTAGCTCATGGGGTGAGGTTTGCACCCACGTGCTTCTCTCTCCCCTTGAAACATAGGTCTTCGCACTCTGGTTCTGCCACCGCAACGGTGTGGTGTACCGCGACCTCAAGCCTCAGATCCTCCTCCTCTCCCCCCTCCACCCGTGATGTCGCCACCACTACCACCACCGCCACTCCATCACTTCCCAATTTGGCATTCAAACCCTCACATTCCCCCTTCTTCCTTTTCTCGTTCCACCGCCACCTTCTCTTAATTTAGAGTTCCATGCTCTAACAAAGTAGCCCTGCTGGCGGCACGACTTCTCCGCATCGTCGCCGACGAGAAACCTTGGCATCTGTCACACCCAATTTCAGCTACATTTTGCACCTGCAAACAATTAAGCATTTTGTTTTTCCCCTGAGGACATTAGATTTAACTGATCCCACATCTTTCTAGAACAACTTTGGATATTTTCTCGTGCAACATTATAAGAAAAATGAGTTTTTAGAGTCTCGAGACAGTGCAACACATGCACCATGGCTCCCTGCATACATTCTCAGGCCACAAGATTAAATTACTAGGACAAAACTTGCAAAGTTTGGTAAAGAAAAATGGAATTTGAGAATCATATTTGGACAAGACCAACCCTAAATGGGTTTTAGGGTTTATTGAATTGGAAACTGGTATGATATGTTTTATATACTTTCCCAAATTGTTTTTGATTTCATGTTTTTAGTTAGAGTGACTTTATCTTTTTTATGGTTCGAAAATGTTACATATTTATCTCTTTGTTATCGTAGCAGTAACAGATGAGTGAGACCAGTAGCGGTGACGGAGTTGCGAGAGCATTTGGGTCTCGTTCACGAACTCGCAAGACCCTGTTGGAACCCTGTCTAAGGCGCTTGATGGCGACGAGGTTGAACAGGTGTTGCCCTTGTACACATGATCAAATCTCCCTTACACCTCATATCTCTCAATCCCACGCCACATAAACATCAGTTGTCGCCATTTGGTACGACTTAACAGAAATGACCATTTTGCATACATTTTAAAAAACATAGGGATCAAATTAATTTTTTTTAAAACCACTATACTAAATTGAATATTTCTTCAAAATATAGGGACGAATAAGGTAATTATACATATATAAAATATATTTTATACTTTTACCGACTTGATGGTTAAACTATTTTCATCAGGTGAAGTTTCCATTATCTTATTGTGATCTCTCTAAACCCTCAGCAGTTACAAGAGATTCATCTTAGAGACCACCTCCAAACTTCCAACTTTGAGTTTGAGCAAAAACAGGTACAAATCTCATAATATAAATAAATTTTATAAAATTGAATTGGAGTTGAAATTAATTTTATAAAATTAAATTGGAGTTGAAATTAACTTATTAACAAAATTCTATTGAATGAATCATATCATCTATTAATCCGCCGTGAACCATAAATAAATTTATAGTTAAACTCACAAATTCACACATATTTCAGAATCGTTATGTCTCGTTGAATTGATTTTATAAAACCATTTTAATGTCATGTTTAATTTTTTTTTTGCGTCAAAAAGAACCTTTTATGCTTTATTATGAAGTATTTATCTTCCTTTTTAAGAAGATGTTAATCTTTCGAAATATATTCAAATAATAAAAATGGAGACTTTAGCTAGTACTGTTATGGGACCTACAATAGCATATTTAAAGAATCCATATTTCTTTAATTCAAATGGTAAACAGCAAAAAATAAAACCTGCTAGCAGATGCATATAAGCAAAGTCTGCGGAACATAACAGCTCATGATGCATGCTATAAAAACATATATGTTAGAGGTAATCTTGTAATAGCAAAGTTGTCTACGTAAAAGTAATGAATTTTAAAATACCTCCAATAGTTAGAACTGTTTTATTCGCCCAATTTTTAAAAAAAACATGGAAAAAATAATCACCAAAATTTTAAAATAAAAATGAAAGTGCAACATGCCATGTTATATTTTAAACTGGTCTTACACCAATGACAACATGTAAATCTTTATCTTAATTTAAAATAATTCTTTACCTTTCCATTTTGTAATTTACTGATCATTAAGCATTAATCATTAAGAATTATCACTGGGAGACCCATTGGAGATATAGATGTCAGCAAACTAAAGAAAAGTAATAATCTGAAATCTTTTTCATTTAATCTTTATAATTGTTTGTTTCTGTGGAAATTTTTAGAAGATAATTTTTTGAAAAGAATTTGAAATGTTTATAATAAAATATATTTTTAGATAGAACATTTGAGGAGAAAAACTAATCTAACACCGCTAGTTACATTTATTTAAAAAACAACATCAGGTATATATTATCTAAAAAAGTTTTTTTAAAAAACTTTATCTACTAATATTAAAATTATAACACACAATTATCACATATTTTAAATAAATATACAATCACAAACATCTAACTTATCACATTTTATCCATTACAAAGTAATAAACAATCGTGTCTACAAATACTCATATTTGATATGCTTATACTAGAAAACTAAGTAACATGTATACATAAATACTTGATATTTATGGAAGACTCATGCTTGAATTTGACTAAAAAAATTGCACATGTCATATTATATTCAAAGTGTTACATAAACATAAGAACTAAGTTCTCCCATAAGAACTAAGTTCTCCCGTATGACAGGATAAATTCATATGACTTGGCAGACTAGCTATTTTTTAAACTGTAGACTTAGTATAGCAAGTGAAGGAAATGTCGACCTCGCTCAGTCCATTTTGTGAAGGAAATGTCGATCTCACTCATTCCAGTTTGTAAGTATTAAATTATATCTATAGCAGGTAAAGGAAATGCCGACCTCACTCGATCCAGTTTGTGAAGGAAATGTTGATCTCACTCATTCCAGATTGTAAGTTTTAAATCATATCTATAGCAGGTAAGGAAATGTCGACCTATCAGGTGAAGGAAATGTCAACCTTGCTCGGAACAGTTTATGAACAAAATTTCGATCTCTCTCATTCCAATTTGTAAAATTTAAATTATACCTATAGTAGGTGAAGGAAATTCCGACCTATCAGGTGAAGAAAATGCTAACCTCGCTCAGTTCAGTTTGTGAAAGAAATGTCGATCTCACTTGTTCCAGTTTGTAAGTTTTAAATTATGTCTATTGTAGGTAAAAGAAGTGTTGAGTCCAAGTTTGATCCATTATCAAAAGTCGGTTGAAAGGTGGAATCAAGCAATACCAATAAACTTATCGACCTCGTTGGCTTATGTCCGAGACTAGGGGGTTGTGAGGTCATGAGTCGAACCCTGATAAAGGGTGAAAGTGGATCTAATACTGATCTCTGAATTTAATTGTTACGAACTTATCAGTCTCATTGGCTTATGCTGAGGCTGGGGGGTTGTGAGGTCATGGGTCGAGCCCAATAATAGGGTGAAAGTGGATCTGATACCGATCTCTGAATTTAATGGTTATGAGTTTATTAGCCTCATTGGCTTACGCCTGAGGCTAGGGGGTTGTGAGGTCATGGGTCGAGCCCGATCATGTGGTAAAATGGTCTTAATGTCGATCTCTAAAGTTAATGAAAAAGATCTCATTTATTTCTCATAAAGAGGGGAGGGCGTTAATTATGGAGATTGACTGTATATGCGAGATTGTAATTATTTTAGGAATATAACTCAAAACTGTTAGAATGTATGCCTTTAAACTAGAGGGGGGTGAATGGTTTAAAGAGGGTTTTCGCAAACTTTTAAGCCTATAATGAAATTACTTCGAGAAACACTTGAATCAGAATTCAGTTTGCCAAAACACAAAGCAAATAAGCACAACACCAGAAAAACAATCAGTTGTTTATACCAGTTCACAAATATAAAACTGAGATTAAAGAGTTTAAGGATAGAGAGAATGCACACAGAGATTTATACTGGTTCACTCTTAACCAAGAGCTACATCCAGTCTTCCCAGAAACCACTAGGGAATCCACTAAGCAATCAACCCTAGATCACTTACAACACAACCAAAGAAGTGACCTTGATCCCCTCAAGATACACACTTCCTTTGGTTCAGTACAACACCACTAAGAATGTTGATCTTGATCCCCTCAAGAACACACAACACTTCACAGCTATACACACTGAGTTTCTTTCAAAGTACAAAGGATTACACTTGTTACAGAAAAGATCTGAAATCAATACAACATGAAAATCTTATCTCACACTCTTTGATCAATGCAATCTCTAAGCAATTCTCAACTTTTCAAAAAGCTCATTCAATGAAAAACTCAAATATGTTTTTCTATGATTAAAGCAAAGTTTTTTGTTGCATAATCTGAACAAACTATTTATTGCAATTAAAGATTGGTCAAAGCATTTAAAACTGGAGTGTAAACAGTTAGAAAAACATTTAATGCTCAGTCAAAGCACACAACAGTTTTCTGTTATGGTCCCAAAACAAACAATCAGTTGTTTCCACGAATCAATAGGTTGTTTTGGTTTGACTGCAAGTCAACCATCAAAAACAGTTTTCAACCTTTCTAAAAACACCTAAGTATAAAACAATCGGTTGTTTCGACAAAACAACAGGTTGTTTTTCACTTAGTTTGAAAAACTTTTCAATTAAAAGGTTTGAGAATGCTTATGCTTTGGATTCAATCAAGAGTGGATATATACAATTAATCTAACCCAAATCCTATCTAAAGATAGCTCAGCAACATCAAGCACATCCAGCCTTTCATCAACCTTCAAAGGGTTTGGATTCTTCAAAGCTTGAACACACTTGGTTTAACAATCTCCCCCTATTTGATGAAGACAAATCCTTGATTGCTTGTGTTGGATTTGATTGAATCTGAAGCAATTCCTACAAGACACAGTTTAAGCAAAGCACAATACTTCTTATCTAGGGTTAGAGCAGAAAACAGAAACAGTATATCAAAGCAGAATTAAAACCAGCAGAAATATAAGGCTTACTTAAACATCCAAACACATTATAGAGTTTTACAAAAATAAAGGATAACGAAAACAACACACAACATAAATCTCCCCCTATTTGTCTTCACAAATAGACAAAAAGAAGAGATAAATAGATAATTGTTTCAGATAATACAAAATTAAAGAGCAGAAGCAGAAATACTGATACAAGCTCAAAAAACAATCGGTTGTTTGTGACATCAATCAGTTGTTTTTCCTTCTTTAGTCATCTTTGCCATATTGTAGATCAAAAATCTGATTCTGAACAACTTCTATCTGTTCATCCAGTGTCATGAAGCGTGCATCCATGCTGTTGAACCTGTTATCAATGTTCTGGAAGTTGCTTACACACAAATAATGAAGATTTCTTTGATTCTCAGCAAATTCATCAAGCCTATTGACCATGTATCTTTCAAAAGAAGACATGGATGGCATTTCATCTCCCTGATTCCCTGCACTGGTTCCAGCACCTTGATTTGTTTCAGGTTGCTCTTCGTGGTGAAAATCCATGTCAACAGCATGCTCTTCTTCATCAAGATCAGCAGCAGCACTTGATGAGGCACCATGGTCACCATCTTTACTCACCCATTTGCCACCTATTTTGGTGAATCCCATCTTGCTAAGAGAGCCATTGTTCATCTCTTGA
>Ga0123342_1006951_pt1 | contig 15311 bp, 4 predicted proteins | sample Turbeawhitnodule_FD_89960 | JGI IMG/M metagenome (GOLD analysis project Ga0123342, IMG submission 89960) | Root nodule microbial communities of legume samples collected from Mexico - Turtle bean Mexico white nodule | ecosystem: Host-associated > Plants > Roots > Nodule | place: Mexico: Nepantla... | reverse complement strand
TCATTTCTTGTTCTACTTTCCTTGTGTTTGATTCCATTTGACAATATATGGACTTCCATATGAGTCTTGGTTGGTGCTAAGTCTTGGTGAGTTCTTGAATTAGAACATTGATCCAATTCTAAATTAAGGTGCCATTTATGACCAGCTCAAGTTGCTCCTAAGAATGTCAAAGAATCATGTATTCTTGTAGTTACATTCACATCATTAAGTAATTATCATTATCCTTATGCTATCTTGATTTCTAAATTCTTAAACTATTTTGAAGTGAATCTTGAGGATGAAACATCTGAGTTTGTGAAATCAACACAAGAAGTGAACAATGGATCACTAAGCAAGATGGGTTTTACCAAGATCAATGGAAGATGGGTAAGTAAGGATGGTAAACATGGTGGTTCCTCAAGTGGCTTTCATGTTGAACATGGTGAAGAAGATCAAGAAGTTGCTGAAGGTGCTTATATGGATGTTCCAGATGAAGAACAACCTGCTACTGACTTGGGTGCTGAAACAAGTGTTGGACATCAAGGAAATAGGACTCCTTCAATGTCTTCCTTCGAAAGTTACTTGGTAAATAGGCTAAATGGCTTTGCTGAAAACCAAAGGAATCTTCAGGACCTTTGTGTTACAAATTTTTAGAACTTTGATAATAGATTTCAAATCATAGATACACGTTTTCAGACCCTTGATGAATAGATTGAAGTTGTTCAGAATCAGTTGTTTCAGTTGCAGTATGGGAAAGAAGATAAAAGAAAAACAATCGGTTGATATAACTAAACAACCAATTGTGAAGCTTGAAAGACAAGTCTTTGTTGTTCTTTCTATGTTTGTATTGCTTTATTTTGGACTATTTTGTTTTTATCTCTTCCTAAAGTCTATTTGTGAAGACAAATAGGGGGAGAATATGGTTTTTGTGTTGTCCTACAAACTGTTATAACTCTGCTATATCTTTGTTTTAAGTTTCTGCTGCATTATTGGTTTGTATGGAGCTGTCTTTTAGTTAGTTTTGGTTGGTTTTCTGCTTTTTGATTTATGCAGAAAACTAGTTGATGTATGATCATAACCTGCTATGAGAGATGCTCTGGATTGCGTAGCTTTTTGTTTTGCAGGTGTTGTTTCAGATTCAATCAAGATCAACACAAGCAACCAGGGATTTGTCTTCATCAAATAGGGGGAGATTGTTGATCAAGAGCGATCAAGTGCTTTGAAGAATCCAAATCCAAGATGTTTGATGAAAGACTGGTGTTGTTGTTGTTTTTGGGTGGGATCTGGGTAGAATAGAATGTGATCCACTCCTTTGTTGAATCTAAAACTGATGTGATTTAAAACCTTTTTGAAATGAAGTGTTTTTCCAACTAAGTGAAAAACAACCTGTTGTTTTGTCGAATCAACTGGTTGTTTTACTCTTAGGAGTTTTGAAAAGCTTGAAAACTATTTTAGTTTGGTTGACTTAACTGTCAAGCCAAACAATCGGTTGTTTCGTGGTTTCAACCGATTGTTTCTTTGAAAATCCTAACAGAATTCAGTTTTGAATGGTGAATATGCTTTAAATGTTTTTCAACTAAATACGGTCCTTCATTAATTGCTTTGACCAATCTTTGAAAAATATAAATGGTTTGTTTATGTTTTCAAACAAGCAAGAGAAAAGATTTTGAGTTTTTCAGTTTTGATAAGTGTGATTATAAGATTTGAACATTCACATCAAGCTTTGGGTTTTCAAAGAATGTGAAATAGGATTGCAATTGTATTGAATTCAGATTGTACTGTGAACAAGTGTATTCCTTCCTAAACCTACTGTATTTCTGGTGTTGTGTTGCCAAGGAGTGTTGTATGTTCTTGAGGTGGTCAAGATCAATACTCTTGGTGTGTTTTTCCAAATGTAGTGTGTCTCTTGAAGGGTTCAAGGTCACTACTTTGGTGGTTTGTGTTTTGTAATTGCCCAGTGGTATTTTGGGGACTGGATGTAGCTTTTGGTTTAAGAGTGAACCAATATAAACTGTTGGTGTATCTCTCTCTTACTCTGAACTCATTTAAATTATGTTTTAAGCTTTGCTGATATAAATAACCAATTGTTTTTCTGTTGCTTTGCTATTTTATTGCTTAAATTCTTGGCAAACTTGATTCATGTTCTGGATTCACACAAAAAAATTTGTTAAACCTGAAAAAGTTTTCAAAAACCTCTCTCAAACAATTTACCCCCTCTCGTTTAAGGCCATATATTCTAACAAGATGGTGTTAATCTCACCATGAATGGGCACCTCGTGTCCCTGGTCTCCTCCTGGGGCTGCTAACGCCTGAGCCCCCTGCAACTCTTGGAGGTAGTCCTTCAAGAAGCCGCTCTTTACTAGTTCGTCCAACTGGCACCTAGTGACAAGCAGTTGCGTATGGCATGGCCATAGGCTTGGTGGAATTCGCACCAAGTGTTCTTGCTGGACCCCAACTTTTTGTCAGTCTTTGGGGGTGTCTTCAGCCTTGCCGCTATGTTAGGAATAGCGATCAGCTCCTTGAGCTCTACACGAAAATTGTGCTTGGGGGCGCGTCCCCCCTTGTGCATCCCCTGGTCTGGGATTTCCTGGTCTCGTAGGGCTGCTGCTTTCTCGAGGCCTTCTGCCTCATGCACCCTCATGGGTTGAGGTCTACCTGTTGCTCGAGGTCGGATGGGGCCAACGCTACTGCGTTTCTCTATGACCCGATCTTCCGCAACATGTGCGCCATAGCCCGACGCCTGATCTCGCAAAACGTCTTTAGGCAATACCTAATCAGTGAGTCACTGAAAGGCTCTAGCAGCACTCCTTTGGTGAAGGCATGCACCGTCATGGCTTCATCCTTGGTGTTTAGCCTCACCACTTGGAACCTAAACCTATTCAAGAACTCCTTCAAGGACTCTCCCTGGTACTGCTTTATGTCAAAGACATCGTAAGAGATCGGAGGGGGAGCCCTGTTGACAAGGAACTATTCTCTGAACAGTGTTGAGAATTGGTCGAAGGTAGTAATGTGTCTATCGGGGAGACTGACGAACCATTCCAACGCCGCGCCTGCCAATGTGCTCATAAACAACTTGCAGTACACAACATCAAATCCTCCTGTAAGCATCATCTGGGTGTGGAACGCTGTGAGGTGAGCCTCTGGGTCCTCTACACCTATGAAGGTGACTTTTGGGCCCATGGACGTGGCTGGTAACACAACATCCATGATCGCTTGAGAGAACGGCATGGGGCGTGCCCTAGGTGGTATGGGTGGGGCACGCTCATCCACTGCGCGCTCCCTCGCCTTGTCTCGTACTCCTCATATTGCTGGTAAGCTCTTAACACGATTGAGAGTGGGACCTTGTTTTATCGGGCCCCACGGTGGGCGCCAAATGTTCTCGCCGGTTGACTCGCTTGTCGGTTGACTCGAACGACAGTCTTTGGCCCGCCTGTCCTCGCTTGAGAATCAAACTTCCTTGGGTTGAAGAACCTCTCACCTGCAAAGACAAAGGACGCCTTGACGGCTGTTTGTACTCCGACGCTCAAGTTAGTACTGGGCAAAGAAACAATAAGTGTATAAAGTAGTTTCACTCTTAGAAACGGTGTACCTTGCTAGGGTTCTTAGCACCCTTTATATAGGTTGTAACTAGGGTTTACTTCTGTTTTGTTACCCATGTTTAAGGTTCCTTGGAGAATGTCCTTGCGCCACTATTACACAATCTTAGCATAATCTGGCACATAAGACTTCCCTTTAGTGGAGTGCAACGACTAACAGAATGGACGCCAAGGTACCAACTCATGCACCGATGTTGTGGGGTCATCTGTTCTATGGGTGCCCTAAGTATTCACGTGCCATGCATGCAGTCTCCCCCTGGAAACCCTAACCCTAATGGGCCTTAGCGCCTCCAAGGACTGTTTACTTGTGTCGCGCCCGAATGTGATATATACCCACATGCATGGATCCCTCGTGAATTAGGCTTTTCTTAGTATCTAAGTGTTGACTTCATGTCAACTCATACTGTTTGTAGGACCCAGCTTGCGTGACCCACCATTACTATCAGTCCACCAATGTTCGATGTCTGATATCTTTCTCTCAGACCGATGACCGAGGTCTGGCCTGTACAAAAAAAAATATAAAAAAACACTAAAGAAAATTTTTTGAAATAAAAAATTGCCTTAACCAAAGAGAAAATAATATATATTTACATTCACAAAAAGATATTTAGGCTTTAAATATAATGTATATAAATTAATATAAACAAATTCAAATAACATTAAAAAAAATAAAATTTAAAACACATCGATTTGAAACTAATATCACTTAAGTATATATTTTGTTAGCGCCAACATTTTATATTTGTTAATTAATTGAACTTTTAAGACTTTTTATTAAAATTTTATCACTCAAATCATCAATCAAAAATATGAAAATAAGATTAAAAATACTTCTTTACCATCATCCCACGATAAACGTATAAAAGAAAAATCAAAGTTAAATATTTATCAAAAACACACAAGATTATTTTTTTTAACTTAAAAATAATGTTAACAATTTATTGAATTTTGATAAAGAATTAGTCTTAAATTTTTGGTAATTTATTGTTGTATAATGTTAGTTTATACCACGAATAAATATTTTTAATAGTTAAACATTATGAAATAAATGCTTCTATAAATAACGATTGGAGATACTTATTATTTATAATTACAAATATTGTATTGTCATGTAGGTAATAAATGGGGACTCAATTCCTCATCTAACACTATTTACACTTTATTCCCCCATCTATTACCTTTTAGTTTTTATTTTTCTATCAAGCACCATTTCAAAAGTAAAAAACAATTTAAAAAATTGATAATTTTAATTTTGAATAAATTAAAAGAATAAATATTTTTAATTTTTAAAATAGTTAGAAATATAATTAATGAATAAAAAATAATTTTTTACAAAATAAAAAAAGTAATAAATTAAAAATGTTTAGTTTAATTTTTTTAAGAATGAAGAAAATAAAAAATTAAACCCTACAACAACATAAAAGTTGAATCTATAAAAAAAAATTAGTATTTATTTATTATTATTGATGTAATCATGTTAATTTCAAGTAAAAAATACAATATATAATTATAAAAAACTCTCAATTAGTATTAATTAGTAGTGGACACACATATAACATTGAAGTGTCTACCCTAAATGTAAAATAAATAAAAAAATAATGCAAATGCTATACTTAATGCTTAAAAATAAGTAAACACTTTAATATTATCTGTGTGTCCACTACTAATTAATACTAATTGACTTTGGTTTTTCTATAATTATGTCCTATATTTTTTACTTTGAAATTAACATGATTACATCATCAATAATAATAAAAATAAATACTAATTTATGTTTATAAATTCAACTTTTATGTTGTTGTGGGGTTTAATTTTTTATTTTCTTCATTTTAAAAAAATTAAACTAAACATTTTTAATTTATTATTTTTTTATATTGTTTTTGTAAAAACTCATTTCTTTATTCATTAATAACTATTTTAAACATTAAAAATATTTATTTTTTTAATGCATTCAAAATTGAAATTATTAATTTTTATTTTTACTTTTTGAAATGCTGCTAGATAAGAAAATAAAAATAAAATGGTGCTATATAGGAAAATAAAAACAAAAGAGTGTTAAATGGAGAAATAAAAGTATAAATAGTGTTATAAGAGGAATTGAGTCACAAATGGATTCATATTTGTCTAACCTATTTTTAAGAAAGAAAACTAATATAATTAAAGAGACGAAATCATTTGCATTCAAACAAAAATACTACAAAATAAATAAATAATATCTTAATTAAAATCCATAATAAATAAGTATTTATGAGTATCCAATATAGCACTCAATGAATTAACATTCTTAGGTTAATTTGACCTATAGAGTCAGATTAGATTAAAAAGAATTTAAAACTTTGTAACATTTGAAATCGAACTACTAAGAATTTAATGAGGCTGCTTCTTGGTGTGCAACTCAATAGTTTCTTGCAACACTCCACAAGTTTTATAATTCTAAGAAAAACTTCAAAATATTTGAAAGTTTGATTATAGAGTTGTGTTTTATTCCCAATATTTTAGATTGTGTAATATTACACAATCTGAAATATTGAAATATTTATATATTTTAAATTAGTTAATTCAAAATTTATTTTCGAATATAGTAAAATGTTTCATATTAACCAATTCATAATGCAAATTTATATTTTGAATTAGGTAATTCAAAACATGTTTTTCTTTAAATATATATTTTGGATTACGTAATCTGAAAGTGTAGAATTTGGAAGTATTTTTTTGAAAAATTACATAATACAGAAATAACTTTTGAATTATACAATTAAGAATGTATTTTTTTTAAAGTGTGTTCCGGATTACATAATCCAAACACCTTTTTAGAATAAAAAATGTTTTCAGATTACATAATCTGAAATGTATTTTTTAAATAAAACACAAAAATATTTTTTTTTTATCAGCAATAAGGATTGAATAACAGGAACACTTAAGGGTGATTCAACCCTTATACATACCTATATAATATGAATCAAATATCAGGTCTCTCAAACCAACAAATTGAGAAAGACAAAAAAATTCTACCACTAAAAAAACCCGTACAAACCTGTACAATCCCGTACAATACTCAAAACAAACCCGTACAAACTCAAAACAAACCTAATACAAACTCACTGCAACCAAAACAAGGGGCAAAAAGAACAATAACCCTTATCCACCAACCCAACAGCCCACAAAAATCAACAACCAGAGGGTATTTTAGAAGTTACCCATGACCAAGTCTTCAAGTCTTCAATTGAGCCAAAGTGAAGATTTCAGAATGATCCATCACACCTCCTTTGAAAATAACTTGTTTCTATGACACCAAATCTCTCTAACCATCGAGATCCACAGACTTCCCAGTACAGAGTTAAACGGTTTTATAACGTTGCAAAATTGTAAGAAGTGAGCGAAAGGATCAATGGAAGCGGCCGATGACACTCCTAACCACGCAGAACATTGACCCAAGCGATAGATGCAAAGACACCCTGTGAATTTGAGTTGAACCTATGAGCTGGGCTAAATCACTAATAACTTGTTATAAAAAAATAAAAAAATGCATCAATGCAGCCCAACACAACTTAACACAGTGAAAAAAAGATGGGTGTGAGATATCGGGCTCTTCTTGTCCCTCACTTCTTTTCTCTCTAATCACCATATACTTCTTTTTTATTTTCCATCGCCAACCACCACATTTGTCGATTCAAGTTCTATCATGAGCAAAGTCGCACACATCGCCACCATTTAAAATTATTATTTAACCATATTAATATGATATTTAAAATGATCATTTATAGATATTTATTTTTATATATATTAACATATGTTACGATTATTTAATACATATTAATATGATGATTATTTTGTCATGTGAAGATTGGATTCAGTTTTTACATTACAAAACAAGTAGATCGAAGAGGAAAAAAAAAGCTAAAAAGCTAAAAAGTTACATTTTTTTTAAATAAAAGGAAACCAGCTTGTTTAATCCACCTACTCCGTGATAGACCAGGTCAGACTCATTTTTTTTAAAGTTAATTAATAAATATATGAGGTTGAATTAATCCACGGAATAACTAACATGTGATAAATTCCACTGGAGGGACCACCCATTCTGACAACTAAAATATATGATTATATTTAAAATTTATAAGAAATACTTTATAGTTTTAAAAGTATTGGATTAAAAAAATCTTGAAAAACCTTAGCATTGATATAAATTCTTAAAGACATTATGGTTAAATAAATGATAAAAGTTTAAAAAAAAATCATAGTTAGAAAGAGATTGCAATGTGGTTAAATAGAAGTGGTGAAGGATTCCTCTCGTGAGTGACTGTAGAGTTCTGTGAGTTGGAGAAGTAGCTCGAAATCTGGGTCTTTACTCTCTGGGTATTCATTTTCTTTTGCATGTGTTCGTTACTGTTTTATTCAATCAATCTATCTCTTTCTCTTTCCCATGTCAAAAGTAAAATGATCGGTCATTTTTCTTTTCCTTTTATGAACGTGCATTGGATGGTTTTATCGTGAATTTATTGTACCCCACTCGTTGTTGTTGCATTCTGAATATTCAATTATTGCTCTTGATTCGCTCCTATAAAGATTCATTTTCGTAACATATCTGACACCAAATCAACTCACAACAAGTACATTGAAATACCCCAACTTTATAAACACACCCTAATGTTCCTTTCTTGCTATGTTTCTTCTTTTGTGTTGTTACTACCATGATACAATATTCTGTTATTATACTAATAAGGGAAATACTTGCAATCTCCTTTCTTGGACATACTTTATTGTTTCCTGAAATTTATTGAAAATCATAAATTTTGGTGGTCCTGGATCACAGTTAACGAGTCTCTCCTAATTTTATAGTTTTCAATAAATTTTAACCTGTAATAAAGTGTGTATTTGAGAGTGCGTTGCTAACACTCTTTTGTTAACAAAATATGCTTCTTCTGCAACATTCTGAATCTCTTATAATTTTGTAGTGTTAGCAAGAGAGTGTTATTGATGTGAGAAAAGTATTTTACTGATTCTTTGTTACTTCATTTAAGGTTTGTAGGTATCAGTTGTTCCTTTGGTGCAATGGGAGTGTTTGAGAAGTTCATCCTCTCTGTGTGGTGTCATGGCAATCAGCATTGCTTGCAATTGGCCAAAGAGAATCTGAGCAGTGTTAGGGAGTCAGCATCTTTCTTTCTGGGTTTAATCAGTGTCATTGTTTGGGTTGTTGCTGAGATACCTCAAATAATCACAAACTATAGAACAAAGTCCACTGAGGGCCTCTCTCTCACTTTCTTGGTCACATGGATAATTGGGTAACTTGGCTTTCCATTAAAATTTCCTAAGGGCTACTCGCATTTTTGTTATTTAATTCAACCTATTCATGTTCTTGTTTATTTGTTTGTTCTGCTGGTCTATTTGAATGTCTGGCATATTTTGGTCGTTACACAATTCATTCAACCTTGAGTTGAGTCTGTAATAAGAGATCTCATTAATAGGTTGATAAGTGTGATCTGTGCAACTAGCTTGTTCACTCCATGTTTGAATTCATTTAGGAATATGGATTGGAGGGAAGATTATGTTGTAAGAATCTTTCTGGTATCCCCTTAAAATTGAAGTGAAAATTTTACGACAAAATTTATACACTTTTTCAAATAAGCTCATTCTCTAAACCCTTTAAGTCTCACTTTTAAGGATATGCTTACTTGATCCTAAGAAGTAAAAACTAGGAAAGCATAGTTTCAGGTTCTAGATTAGTTTGAGTTTGAGTGCATGATTTTGTTGATTAGAAGAATCACAGCGTTGTTTTGAAGGGGAAGGGAAGAAAACATCATTAAATATGTTGATCGACACAACCTCAATATAAATTTCTATTTATTTTGAGGGGTGATTCATAACAGATTTGTACTAGTTATGAGTAGAAAAACGAGTCTACCTAGCCTGGGTAGCCAGGGTACACACATGCATGGGATGAGACTTGGGTACGCCCATACAAGTGAGATTCACTGCTTGTTGTGTCTATCTTGGCTACTTAGCATGTATACTTGATAGAAATTCTTGAACAAAATATCTCAACTATTTTGATACAACATATTTTCCTCTACAGAGATGTATTCAACCTCGTTGGATGCCTGCTGGAACCTGCAACTGTGAGTGTCTATTTTCTTGTTTCTTAAAAGCTTTATGTTGCTTGTACTTTTGTAGCCATCTTTAAAGTTTGCCACTACTTTCTCCCATTTGTAACATTCATGCCATTTTTTCATAAAGAATATTAGAAAATATATATTAAAAAATCACAATACTGTTGAAAAACAGAAGAAAAATGTAAGGGTTGGATAAGGCATTAGCCAACTAAATCATTTTGTGCTCAAATAATTAATTCGCAAAAGAGATTATTTTCACTTTGCTCACTCAGAAGCTTCTAGTTGTGAAGGTCCCTATGTTCTATGAGATGATAGTTTGAACAAATTCAGATTTAATTTTTTTTATCACAAGTTTATTTGTTCATTCTGTTCCTATAGTTACACAAATATTTCCTTTTTGTCCTTATACTTGAAAATATCCCCTTTTAGAATAGACACATCATTTTTAATCCTTTTTGGTCTTTGTTAGAAGGACTAAAATGGATAGAATGATATGCGTAGGGACCAAAAGAGATTGCCAATGGTATCTGTACGGACTAAAAATGTTTGTTTTTGAGCATAGAAACTAAAATGTGAAGTTTTTGTATTTATAGTATTGGGCATTTGAACCTTTTATCATATGACATTTAAATTTAATCCAATGGTATAAATGGGTTTGCTATCCGCATGTTCTGGTTTTAGAGAACAGTGTGTAATACTCCTAGTGTACGTTGGGAGCATCATGAGCATTTGTTTTCCTATTTTCTGTATATTTTTCGTGTTGAACTTGTTATGGATCATATGCCCATTGTTGATACTGAAATCAGTAAGGATACAAAGTAATTTCTTTATTTCTTATTTATGCAGCTTCTTACTCAATTATATATGGCAGTGGTGAGGACTCTAGCCAAAGATTTAGGGGTTTCATTACCTACGAAATCATCCTTTCATCTGACCTTTCTGGCCTCAGCCAGTTGATGTGACATTTTCCTGATGTATTAAAATGCAGCTCTATACCATTATAACTCTTGCTCTTGGTTTACAAACCATGTACTATGGACATTTATATCCTCAACTAAAATACAAGAGACAGCTAAAGGTGCAAGTCCCTATACTTCATTTCTTCCAATTATCATTGCCTTTTCAAAATCAGAATCCTTATATCTCACTCTTCATTCAACTAGAGTCTGATGCTTGAGGAAGGTGAATGTATGTAGAGAGAAAACAGCTGAATAATTCTATAAATATGTACTTTTTCATATGAAATAAAGCTAACCCTCAAATGATAGATGCTTGGAAAATTCTACTTCAGTGTGTATGCTGTATAGCACAGATTCCTGTTCAAATGGGAATGACAAAAGAAAGCTCAAGTTCAATATAAAACAAACCCAAGTTAAATGAACAGGAAGCAAGTGCATGGATCTTTGGGAGTCAGAGTAACTTACTGAGGAATGATAAGCTGTTGAGGAGTAACTTTATTAAATGTGCCTTGTCAACCCTGTTACTATAAGCTAAACCAACTAAACTGTGTGAAAAGATTATAATCATATAACTGTGTCTTTATCCCCAAGGAGAAAAAATTAACTAGCTATTTGTATCTGCAGATAATCCACATCACGTAGATTACAAGATAAAGTTTTATCATTTTCTTAGTACCATCTTAAAATTGAATTTTTTATTAGAAAGATGATCTAATACACTTGCCTAGAGTATTTTTGCATTTGCAGGATTTTTTTCTTGTCTCTTGGGACATATGCTCATAGTAGGTGATAAGGAAAAGACACAAAAGATGTTTATTTTTTCTAATAGTTTTTGAGAAACACTACACGAGTTTATTAAACTCTAGACAACATTTTTTGAGAAACTCTAGACTAGTTTAGATACTTTATCATTTTGGTTTTGTATTGTATTTTAGCATTCTAAACATGAGCAGGTTGAGACATTCGCAAAAACTGGACAAGGGGAAAAAGGCAGTGTTGCTGAACAGAGTATTGAATTTGAAAATTCAAATAGAAACTTCAGTCCGAGTTCTCCTATTCCTCTTCCAGCATGTCCTCGAAGAATTGCTACCGGAAGTGGATTATTCTACCAGTAATTAATCTTTCTCAAAAATCTATTAAAAAATGCACAATGCTCTATTTTCCTAGTCAGCTTCAATCTCCTTATGTGTTGAGTTTAAAGAACATATTGAATTCTCTTAATCTTGGGCTGTGTGACTGAAAAGTGCAAGACATTTTATCTAAGATTTCTTAGTTAGAAATTCAAATATCTGGTTCCAACAGGTTGTTAACCATTATGAACTCTTAATTTCTTTTGATTGAATGCTTTATTATCTTTTCTTTTAAAAATTTCCTGAACAAAATGCTGAAGATTCACTGATATTTGTCTTCTTTCCCTTTGGCTTGCTCTTTATGCATGGTTTCTTTTGTTTTAATGTAAAGTGAATAAGCACAGTATTGCTCAGAATGAGTTTTAGTTGGTTTTTCTTTCTCAAGCAAAGAAATTCATAATCTGTAATTTTTTTAGTGTACTCTTTTCCTTTTGAATTCATAGGTCAGCAAGATATTTGTCTAAGAGTCACACTCCAACAGCGGGATCCATCTTAGCACATAAAATGACATCTACTGCTGCTTTAGATTCTATACAAGAGAGCTTGCTTGGTTCAGCCATTGCAACACAATCTGCACCAGCTCCAAGGATGAAGAATACTCTTTGTATAGTAAGCATTCTAATTCTACTACTATTCTTTTTACATAACTACAAGGGTGCCATGATTGAAATCTAAACGCATCTAGTCTTTGTTCAGGTTTCAACCTTAACTTTTCTTGGTGCTATCAACCTGCTTCAACAATTGAATACAAATATTAACCTGATGGCCTCAAACCCGCGGCAACAATTTGTGATTCATGTTGGAAGAAAGCTTTTTCAGGTATTGCAAATCGCAACCATGGTTACTTTACTATATTAAAAATTAATCATCCTGTTTTGATATCCTTCTAACTGTTTGTAGTATAGTTTGTGTATGTCCTATAAGAGTATGAATAACCTGAACAACAAATAAAATTTAAATTTTTTATTTGTAATTTGAAACCTTTTGATTATCGCTAGCCAATGTTAGGTGATTGCTGACATATTAGTTGGTAATGGTTGAGGGAGAATAACATTATTTCTCTGGATGACTAAAGATTCAGTTAAAGTAGTTCTTAAGGTATAATTGGTTTCAAATTTTTATGCATGTTAAAAGGAAAAACAAACAAAAAAAAGACGAAATTTACTTTTTCCTACTTGTCATCAATTCTTTGAGCAATTGCAGGTTGGTGATGACCAGTTGCTAAAAACTGATGTTTCTGGGGGCAGTAGCATTGGGACCTTCCTTGGTTGGGCAATGACATTTGTATATTTGGGTGGAAGGCTGCCTCAAATTTGTCTAAATGTGAGTTATATAATTGTATTCCTTAGCATAGGTTGGAATTCATCGGATAAAAATTGTGTTACCTGAGATTAGATTTTTTGTTTGTTTAACTGCTACGGGACAGTAGTCATCATCCTCTCACTTGTATAGGCTGCCTATGGACGGTAAACTTGCATAAGTATGTTATAGAGAATAATTGATGAATACAGAATATTCCACAAATGAATATTATATAGACAGGATGACATAAATTATTATTTTGGTATTTCCATGAGAAACTGCTATATAATATATAGGAAATTTCAAAATTATCTAATTTATTTTATCATACACTTAAAGAAGGATTGATTCGTCTTGTTAATCTGATTGTTTGTATTGATACATAAACTCATCAATTTTGCAGATCAGAAGGGGTCATGTTGAGGTTAGACACTAACTATTAAAGTTGTGATCCTTTATGCATTTTGTCTTGTTTATCATTTAGCACCTGAAAACTTTGAGAGGGAATATGGAAGATAAGTCTCCTCCCTTCACCAAATCACTTTTATGGGAGCAGTAAAACAAATTTGTTTCTAGTTGCATGAAACAGTGTCAGCCAGATTTTATGGTTGCTTCTTACTTTTGCAGGGACTCAATCCTTTGATGTTCATGTTTGCTGTACTTGGGAATTCCACTTATGTAGCCAGGTATCCGGCTAGTTTATATTATCTTCTCTACTTAAAGTATCAGCACCAAAGTGAATTTTGCCAACTGAAAATATTGAGGGTATGAAATTATCAAAATATATTTAATGAACATTTAGCTTTTCTTTTTTATGCCAGTATACTTGTGATCAGCTTGGATTGGTCAAAAATCAAACCAAATTTGCCATGGCTAGTAGATGCAGGAGGGTGTGTCCTTCTCGATTTCTTTGTATCCATTTTTTATTAATTTATCTTTTCCGAATTATTCTTGCTAGAGAGAAGAGGATTCCAGGTGGTGAAAGTTATATATGAAGGACATCAAAGATAACTTTAGAGCTTAGCTCATTAACTTTCAAGTTTTAGTATATTGATTATCCAAGATCGCTTACTGTAAGCACGCAAGAGTTAAGGACCATTTAAATTGGAATATATATACTTATTATACTCTAATATTTAGTTTTAAAAACAATCTAGAGTTAAAATATAAGGCCATATGTGTACACGAGATTCCTTTTGAGCCATGCAGAGGTTGCAGGCAGAAGAAATTTGTCTACCTTAATATCTGCTTTAGATTTTAATGCAGTTTATATATTTCCGCTGTTTGACCTCCCAAGCCATGTAAAGTAATTGCAGAATTTTGTGTCCTGAGGAAGAAACAAGGATTTCCAGGTCTCTCTCTCTCTCCCTCTCTTATATGTATCTGAGCAAGCATGTATGTGTGCCATTTTGTAGCTGTTTGTGCAGACCATACATTTGGATTTCAAACATCTATCTATCTACCTTTTGAATCATCATTTATTTAGGAAGTGCAGTAGGATTCTTTCATAAATCTAACATAGATGTTCATTGCAGTCTAGCAATCTCCACCAAGTTGTCCTAGAAATATGAGCATAAAACTGAATTGGTGAATGGTGACTATTGTCAGCTGATTAATTGTACAATCATTGGCGTGGTGATCATAGAAGTAAAAGGAAGTGATTCTGTTTATTTGATCTGCCAGCAATTTTGTTTGAGGTTGATGCTTCCGATTTACATTCCTTTTCATCTTTGATGTTTTTGGTTCCTGAGAATTTCGGATTCTTAGAACGAGTTCAATTTTACTTTAGGCCTTTTATGAAGACATTTTGCACACACTTTGAGTTAGCTGTCAATCTTCAATTCAATCAGAACTTTATGTTTTGTTTACCGAGTCAATAAATAATCAATGAAATTATGAAACATGCTTTTTGATATCTAAATGTTTTTTATTATATTATCAGTATTCATGGTCAATCAGACTTGCTCTGAATCACTATTATATTCTGCTCCAGTCTTCTCAGGCTTTCAAATTAAACAGTTATTTGGTAGTTTTATTTTTTTTATCAGCAATGAATAAATAAAATTAAAGGGATACTTCAGGGGTATCCCAACCCATATACAGTGACCAGAAGTAGACTTCCTATTTCATTCACAAAAGAAACTCTCCTTTATGGTTGGATCATAACAACCTTAAAGTGAGAGAACCATACCCAAAAAATAACCAACAGGTTACCTCATAGCATCATTCAGCTTTACC
>Ga0123342_1006950_pt1 | contig 15314 bp, 9 predicted proteins | sample Turbeawhitnodule_FD_89960 | JGI IMG/M metagenome (GOLD analysis project Ga0123342, IMG submission 89960) | Root nodule microbial communities of legume samples collected from Mexico - Turtle bean Mexico white nodule | ecosystem: Host-associated > Plants > Roots > Nodule | place: Mexico: Nepantla... | reverse complement strand
TCCTTTCTTATCTTTGATCTCCAAATCAAATTCCTGCAACAAAAGTATCCATCGTATAAGTCTTGGCTTAGAATCTGCTTTATTCAATAAATATTTTATTGCAGCATGATCAGTGAAAACAATAACTTTAGAACCTATCAAATAACTTTAGAACCTATCAAATAAGATTGAAATTTCTCAATTGCATACACTATAACTAGTAATTTTTTTGTGTGGTGTAATTACTTTGAGTTTCATTCAAAATTTTACTCGCATAGTGTATTACTTGAAAAATTATTTATTTCCTTTGTCAAAATTGCTCATATTGCATAATCACTAGCATCACACATTATCTCAAAATTAAGTTTCCAATCAGGAACAATTATGATAGGTGCAGAAATTAGCTTTTCTTTCAAGATATTAAAAGCAGCTAAACAATTATCATCAAATTTAAAAGGAGTATCCTTATTGAGAAGGTTGCATAGAGGCTTTGAAATCTTGGAAAAATCTTTAATAAATCTTTTGTAAAACCCAGCATGCCCAATTTGTCTAACGCATTTTCGCTTAAGCGAGGAATTCTCGCTTGAGAGAGAAAGGTGTTGATTTTCGAAAACTGTCCTAGAGTATTCTCGCTTGAGTGAAAATCTCTTGTTGCGAAATTGACTTTTTCGACACTTTTCTCCATTCTGAGACCTTCCGACTTTCTCCTTTTAGTTCAAATTATTCCTCTTTAATCCAAATCTCCAATATTTCTTAGAAACCTACAATAAACAACAAATATGAGAATAAAATGCTCTTATTCAAATAAAGATCATAAAAAATGTAAAAAGGTATAAATTTATAAATTAGGGATTATTTTATATGTAAATTAGCCATAAATTCTCATAAGTGCTTATATTTTAATATGAAATATTACTGAAATTAGACACTTATCATGACCATCTTTTATCTTTTGCTTATGTTCCTTTTTAATCAAAGGGGTCTCATCTTCGTGTTCACTTTAGAGTGTATTTTTTTATAATGAATAATAATGTCTCTCTTCTTCCATAAGCTTTTTTCCTCTTCGTTCTCACTCTCGCTAATCAAAATGTTAGGACTCTTATACTATTAAAAAATCATTAGATAATTAGTAGTTAAAACATTAGTAGCTAATTACATACCAATTTAGAAAGTATTTATGAATAATAGAAACTATTATAGATACCGATAATTTTTTTTAGTCTCTAAAATATTGATTTAGTCAATATAACAACTAATTATTTTTTATCTTTAAAATTAATTTCTATTTAATAATTTTTTTATAATATTAGTATTTATTCATATTCTTGTACTATAGACATCTTCTATTATGTTTAAGTGATTTGACAATGAACAAAGTTTGTTTGACACTCCAAATAATAAAAACAATCCCTCTAAAACAATAATTTAAGTATCAGTAGTTATCATTGCAGCTCTCCGACCTTACATCTTTGTTCCTGTATTAGTTAATATTAGTATTCTTTTTACATTCATCTTACAAGTATCTATCTTTCTATTTATCTATTTAGCTATCTATATATAATTTTATTATTACGTAATATTTTATAAAAAAAGCAGTTATTAAATAGATGTATTTAATTAACAGTATTGTCGAGATACTTTTTTTCTATATTATATATGAATTAAATTTCAGTGTTTTAGCATTGAAGTAAGAAAATGAGTTTTCATTGTGCTGCTATATCCTTTCGTTCCCACTCACTCGAACCTTCCATTTGCTCCATCAATGAAGCCACCAATAAGCGTCGTACGCTTCAGAAACGGATCAACCTGGCCGCGCCAAGCAAACTTTGCACCGATTTTCTCTCCCATGACTCGCCTGAACCCACCAACAAACCATGCTTCTGTGGAAGAAGACACTTCATTGAAGCTTCTACTTTGGGAACTGCCTTGTTTCCAATTCAACCATCCGTTGCCACCGGCCCATGCTCTGATTACACGGTATTTGGTCTTTCGCCACCTACCCAGATAATAGAAAAGAGAAAGGCTTACAAGTTGGGTTCAAATTCTAGCAAAAATATTATGTTTTTGTTGACGTGATTTGGAAAAAAAATCACTTTTTATTTTACTTTGTTTTGTGTTTGTAGGCTGTACTTAAAAAGTTTCACCCACCAAGACCTGATTGGTACGAGGAGTTCTATGCTGGGGTTATGAATTCAGCTACCGAGTCTTATGAAGCTGAGGTTTTTTGTTCATTCTTCATTTTTATGGGGTTTGTTTGGAATTTATTTATATAATTTTGTTTTGGGCGGTGCTATGTTTTTTTTGTTCTTATTGCATTGAGTTTAAGTTTGAGGCGATTGCTTGTAAGGTTGCAAGATACAAGTCTCAAATCTTCAGTAACTTGAAGGGGAAGAAGGGTCTAAGAATCTTGGAGATTGGCATTGGAACTGGTCCCAACCTCAGTTATTATGCTATTGGTTCTGATGTAGAGGTCGTTGGCATTGATCCAAACCCAAAGATGGAAAAGTATGCTCGATCTTCGGCTTCGTCAGTTGGACTGCCTCCTTCAAATTTTGAGTTTATACAAGCTGTATGTATGATATTCTCAGTAGTTTGAAGCCTCCCTTTTAAATGGGAATGGAAACCATGCCATGCTTGTACAAATCAAAACCTTTAATTAGTAATATACTGTACAAAGAAAAGTTCTTAGAGATGCTTTCAATGCTTGTGGTGATTAGGGCATATCTGGTTTAAGCTAAATGTGGATGATGATGTAATATCATTATTCTGTGTAAGAATAATGTAATTTCAATAGCCTAGTAGATACTTGCATTTGCTTTGTGTGTCGGACCACAGATACATGTCCGACACTTCAAGCTGCAGATATGTGAAGTATCTAAGCCTGTAAAACAAGTTATGAAAATCTAATACAATTGTATAAGCATGTACAAGATAGAAACATAGAAGCCTTATCTCTAGATGAACTAGAAATGAAATTTATCCATTTATGGATGGTGCTCAAGAAGGGCTTGATAATAATACTATTTCTGTTTGTAGGTATTAGGCAGTAATTTATGATAGCAATGATTTATAATTTTTATTTGTTTTTAGTACTTTGGAAAAGTATGTTCTTAATTTGCATTTGAAGAATTGTAATTATATATCTATTATGTTTTCTGAATTCTTTTACATATTTAAATATATTCTGTATGGTATTGAATCTCATAATGGTCGCATTGTTGTTATTATATATGAATATTGTACATGTGCATCATAGGCCTAGTATAATAATCAGTAGAACATGCACTTTATCACCTTTCACTATATTGTTGTTTTATTTAGTTTAGTGTTGTCTGTCTCTGCTTGTGTGAATTGATCTTCAAGTTTTAAAGTTTGTTCTGTTTAGGTCGGGGAGGTCATACCATTAACTGATGCTTCTGTTGATGCAGTTGTTGGAACACTGGTATTGTGTTCTGTTAAAGATGTTGATATGACACTGAAAGGTAATGAAACTTTGAGAGTCTTCAGTGTTTGTTCATATATTTTTGCTTCCCTTGAGATTTGGTGCAATTATAATATTTCTTTAGCTGCACTTTTGTTTGTTTCCATATTGAAACAATTTGCTTTTTGATAATTGAATGTTATGTTAGAAATTGTATAGAACATTGTGATGATAAACTTGTCTCTTTAGGTTTACTTAATAGGATGGAGTTTGTTTGGTATAGTAGTTTGCTTCCCTGCATTTCTTTAGACTTCTTTCATAACAGGTTTCAACTCCCCATGTTTCACTTTGTATAATTTTTGGGAGTTTCTTGTTTTTCAGCTTAGGTTTTGGCCTAGTCCCCTGATGTTTGTTTGTATATATATATTTTTTTTTCTGTTTTATGTTATCTTTCATGTGATGACATATGATAGTTGAAACTTGGGGTGTCAACCTAGATGATGTTTCATGGTGATGTCTAATGAGTTTTACAAAAAAAGAAAAAGAAATTGGACAGAGTAATTTGTTTTATAGCATTACATGATATCTCGTTCAACTTGGTAAAGAAACAGAAAAAAAGTGGAATTACTAATCATGGCAGTTTTTGAATGTAAAGGTTGATTAGAATCGTAATCTCTACATTCCTTCATATTTGAAGATACTCATTCATCATCCATTAGTCTATAATCAATTCCAGAAATGTACAATTATGCTGACTGACAAAAGATATTGACATTGGTCAACTAGTTATATTATAGTGCTTCTAATGCAATGCAGATAGAAACAAAATGACTGTCCATCACTTTCTAGCTAAATGTATATTAATTCATATTATGAAATAAATGTAAATTTCATGATGGATTGCCAACTAGTAAGCTATGAATATTATGTTTGATTTATTATAATTGATATATTAATAGTGTCATGAACCTACTATTTCAAAAACTATTAGGTGATGGGTGATTCTTAGAGAAACTGAACGAGAGAAATTTTATTAATTGTTCAACAATCAATGAAATGAATGTTACAAGTATTTATAGTGTTTGCATCGTTCAACAATTCTTACTCACATGCCCCCTCAAACTCAAGGCGAAGATTTTTCGGAAGAAAAATTCTTCACACTGAGTTTGCTTCGTAAAATTGTAAATCAAGCTGCATATAGCGGCTTTGTTAGAGCATGATGTGTTAGAGTGAGGCCGAATCGGTGACAATGGGTTTGCAATCGGAAAACCGAGTTGTAAATCTTGTACAAAATGTGTCAAATGAATCAATGGAGTGTGTTGGTAAGGAGTAATACCACTCCAAAGCTGATCCCTTTAAAGTGGTAGGGAATAATCTACAATGTATCTGTTGGTCATCAGAGATAAGACTAACTTGAATAAAATAAGCCTTCACATGCACAACTAGGTCAGAAGTGCCTCATACTTGTCAAAACTTGGCCATCTCTAAGAATTAGGTAACTGAGTTTGTATTATGTTCTTGGTGAAGGGATGAAATGAGGATAAAGCTCGTATTCCTGTATTTCCCTGAGGAGGTGGAAGTGATGTAAGGAATTTGTTGATGGCAGGGTTGAGTAACATGTGTTTGTGATCAAGTACCCGGAGTGACCGTGTTTTAGTTGTTTGTTGTCTTTGGGCACTAGCTATGACTTGGTATATGTTTGATTCACCTTGTTGCTTGTCATTCTGAGCTTCATGGAGGTCTGGATGAGATTCGCCTTCGTGTTCAGGTTGTGGTGGCGACCCTGCTTGGACCTTTGAACAGTTTTGTCGCTCTGTATTTCTTGACCAATAGCTTGAATCTCCTTGTGATGTTGTTCCCGAAGGGTTTGAATCTCGTCATGATGTTGAGCCCGTAGTGACTCTATGTCTCTATCTAGTTGATGGCGTATTCTAGTGATAGCATTTTAAACTGTGGTTTCATTCTTTTGCAGTGATGATTCTATGTGGGCTTTCAGGGTTTCAAGGATTGAAGAATCCATTGCAATGAGATGTACTACTTTTTGTTTGGCTTCTAGTGAATACCATGCGAAAAGATATTCCTGGGAAATTTTTACTAGGACTTCACGGTGGACGTCAAATGTTCTTATAAAAAATGAGTAAGAGTTGTTCGATGTGGTGGATCCGAATTGATTAGATTGACCAACCACACCTTGAAGGATTGTCGAGCTTAAGTGATGAAAGTCGAGTGGAAGTTCACCTAGTCTCCGCCGCTCAAGTGAGTAAGAATATAAATATATAAATAGTGTGTAAATGAAAGTACTAAGTGAAGTTAGAATACTCATTGGGATTATATTTCAAGTAACTGATATGATTATAAGTAACCGATGTGGTTATAGTATATTCAAGCCAAGTTCTAAAGGAAGGTGGATCAATTACTTTCAGTATACGCGATATGTCACGTCATAAGTGGATAATAACTGTTATGAGATTCTCGGTACCGGGCGGTACAACTTTATTGTAGAATAATATCATACCCAAAAGCTTAAGCTATTAGGTAAAGAACCATGGATGGTTGTATATGTAGCAAATAACAATTATATATATCATGAAAACTTTAATTACGTGATAAAACAGTCATAATACGTAGATTACAAAATGGAAAAAATAGACTGTACAATGTACACCAATGGGATTGGAACATTGATCTTGTCAACTCAACAATTTTGTGATATATAAATTTTCACATTAATCCTGTCTATCATGCTGCATTCGGTGTTTTAAAGTCTTTAAAGGGCATACAGAGAGATTCCATATGTACTACTCTTTTTTATGATGTTACTTTTACATACTCACATATTAAGTGAGAGATGAGAGTGTGGGGTAGTAAATCCTGGTTCATTTTAGTTTTAACTTCAATAATTTTGACTAAACAGTTAAGATTAATTCCTCTCATTCTCACTCTCATTAGACACATGACATCTGATATGTGTGCATGGATGTGTAAAAGTACGTATATTCGTTAATCGTGTAGCACTTTTAAAAGTCAAGTTTATCATCTAAATCATTGGCACTTTGCATGCAGAAGTGAGGAGGGTGCTGCGACCTGGTGGACTTTATATGTTTGTAGAACATGTGGCTGCGAAAGGTGTAAACAGAACTTTTAAATAATTCAGTAAACTTAGTAAATATCTTAATTTTGGTAACTTTTGTGTTTTCATGAACATGCAGATGGAACTTTTCTCAATTTTATGCAGAGAGTTCTTGATCCTCTGCAACAGACACTTGCAGATGGCTGTCACCTTTCTAGGGAAACCGGAAACAATATATCCAGAGCCGGATTTTCAGGTGTTGAGCTTAACTTGGCATTCTTGTCTAGTGCTACATTTATAAACCCCCATGCATATGGAGTAGCTTACAAGTAGTATCAGTAAGCATGTGTTGATCCTCTTAACCTACCATCTTCATAGCTTGGAAAAGATATTAGCCATATTCAGGTACTTCACTAAAGTTGCAGGTTTCAACACAAAAATCTTGTGACTAACTGTGAAGCTTTGCTGTGTAGAGTCTATCTGCATACATGTGTGTCCTCACCAAATCAGTGTGAAGTTCAACATGCATTGATCATCTGTATTGCCAAAAGGGTTGAGTTGGACTGGTTATGCATGCTTTGACCATCATGTTAAGGGCCCTATTTATATTCTCGAAGCTTACATTTAGGTAACTTCTTAAAATTCCAATTTGTGTCTAACTTAATTACAAAAACTATTCCTAAAGTTGTCCTTTACTTATACACTCGGTATCTTACTTGTCAATGTGATATTTTCTACACTTACTATTGTTCGAAATGCTTATAAAAAACCAAGCATATTCTATCTCTGTTTTTTAATGTGTGTGTATATATATATATAAGGTTTAGCTTCACTTACTGATATCTTAACACCACACATATTACAAAACATACACTTCACACCCTAATAAACTAATATTTTAATCATATTTAATTTATTTTAATTTAAAATATTATTATATTATTAAAATGGTTTATCAAGTATGTGTTTTACTTTTTGGGGGTGTTAAAAGAAATCTTTCCCAATAACATATATTCTCTGTCTGCAATGAAGTATTAAAAAAGGCATGTTTTCTTCTCTCTCATTTCAATGAAAATAAGTTTCTCTATAAATTTTTAACCACCTGAATTTTTCTGCTATTAAAATGTCTTCAACTCTATAATTAAGTGCCAACATTTTTTTTTTTGGTGAGACACATTTTTTTAGTTGAACTTTTATAGAGTATTTACTTTTTATTTTTTTATTTTTTTTGTAGTTTCATTTTAGTATATTCTTTTTAATTAAATTCAATGTTATCATCATAAAATTTTATTTTTGGGAATAAAATAAATTATATTAATTAGTGAGAAGATAGAGAGGAAAAGGTGAAAAATAATAGATCATTCACAAAATTAGTTAATAAAACTGGAGTACACTACAAAAAATGTTGTATAAGTTGGTATTTATAAATGCCACAATATATGTGTGTGTCAATTTCCCGAATCGTCATAGAATTGACTATCACAAAGTTTAATGTGGCGGTTTTATGTTACCTGCTGCAACACTTGTCACTTTAACCCTTTGTTTAAAGTGATGAGTTTTATACGTAAGTGAAAAGGATTTCAACACCATTATATAGGATATAATGTGACGTTTTTAATTGTTAGTATTATAATAAAATTGTAAAAATAATATGTCGATTTCAACTTACGCAATTTTAATTATAAATAAATGAAATTTAGCCACCATTTTTTTATAATATAATATGGTTTGCACAATTAAACTAAACATAATATATTTTCATAATAAATAAAAAAATACTAATAAAATGAAATAATATATAAAATTATAAGCATTCATTTATTATGTTGGAAATTAAAATTAAAACACACATGTTCAAAATTTGACCAAATCGAGTAGGGACAATCACTTTGATCAAATGAAATATTACTTCACCGAATCAATTTTTTCCAAACAGCATCACATGTGATAGATTATAAATAATTGAGATTAAGATATGAAATCATAGAACAATTGGACAGGGTAGAATGCAAGGCAAACAAAAAATAGTTAAAAACAATAGATTTCACAAATTATGAACCACAATATATTTGATAAATTAGGAACAATCCAACAGTAGATTTTGAACCTGAACAAATGATGGCAGAGGAGGCAACGATGGCGGACAGTGTAACGCTTGAACGTGAGAGTGAAGAGAGGTAAGGTTTGTGGAGAGTGAACGCGAGAACAAAAAAGGGTAGGGTTTGCGGACAATGACGCGAGTGTGAACACGATAGTGAAGAGTGGTAGGGTTTTGTGAGGAAGAGGGAAAAGTGTTTATGAAAAGTGTATTCAGTTTCCAAGAGTCAAAACAAGTTTTCAAAAAAAATTGGAAATAATGAGGAATGGTGTATGGAGGGAAGGAAAACGCAGGTTTTTTATTCTGAAGGATAGTTGTGACAGTTCAAAATGACACATTATGAAAGATAATTGTGCAATTCAAAATGACACATTATGAAAGATAATTGTGCAATTCAAAATGACACATTATTAAAACTGTCACTTTATACACAATTTTTTGTAGTGGTATATTTACGTTATCGTATTATTGAGTTTCCATGATGCGCTGAAGACAACAAAAGGCCAAGACACTCGTTCAATGATGATGGAAGGCATTGAACGCGCACTAAAGAAGAACAAACGAAAAATGCTAGAACAGAGAAAGAATAACCATTTCTATTTTGAAGCAATGTGTCGGGCAACTTGATTGTCGGATAACATGTTGGCACTTTGTTGAATATTGATTTGAAAATCTTGTAAAAGAAAAGTGAGCCATTGAATTTCTCATGCAGCGGTAGCAGGAACTCGATATTCGGCTTCAGACAATGAGTAATGGCATAAGAGGCCCAACCTGAATTGCTGAAAGCCTTTAGTTGAATGTCAAAATCACAAGATAAGAAAATACCTTGAGCAAGAGAATTCTCTATGTATCTCAAAATAGGGTTGATAACTTTGGACTGCATAAACTGACTTAAAAAATGAACAGGAAAGTTTATTTTAGTTCTTGTGTTGGTGAGGTACAATTACCTCCCAATAATTATGCAATAAGTTTTTGCCTCATAAGTACATTCATATTGTTTAAACACGAGCTTCGTATCCTTTATCATAAGGGTAGAACTAGGTTTAGCAGCAAGCATTCCTTAGTCAGCCAAGATGTTCAGGGTATACTTTCTTTGACAAACATGTATTCCCTTACTTGTTTGTGTTACTTCTAAGCCAAGGAAGAAACTTAAAGTCCCAAGATTTTTTATCTTGAATTTCTCATCAAGAAGGTTTTTAACAACATTCATGTCATTAAGATTGTCTCCGAAAATAATGATGTCGTCCACATATATCAAAAAAGCAATAAAAGATGTATTAGACCTTTTTTGTGAAAAGGGAATGATATGAAGAAGATTGAGTAAAATTGAGATCATGCAGAAAAGAAGATAGTTTTGTATACCACTGTCGGCGAACTTGTTTCAAGCCATATAATGACTTGGTAAGATAACATACTTAGTTTGGTTTCTCAATACATAAACCTTGAGGCAAAGTCATGTAGACTTCTTCATTCAAATCATCGTGGAGAAAAAGCATTATTTACGTCCAATTGTCCCAAAAACTAATTCTTAGCAACAACAACAACTATGAGCAAACATACATTGTTCATTTTGGCAACAGGAGAATAAGTGTCAAAGTAATCTACACCTTCAAGTTAGGTGTATCCTTTAACAACAAGACGTGCTTTGTGTCGCTCAACATCGCCATGAGCATTAAACATCAACATCGCTCAACATTCATGGCATCCTTCCATTCTGGTATGTTGATAGCTTCCTCAAAATTGCAAGGCTCAATGTGAGATGAAACAACAAAAATAAAAAGCAAGTGATTTTGAGATAGAGAATTGTATGTAAGAACATAGCTTATAGGAAATTTAACTTAATGGTTGTCATAATCATTTTGAGTAGATTTAGATATTTGATGATGGTAATCCTATAAATAATATTGGTGCCTTATGTGTTCTGGTGGATCTCCTCGGATAGCCATCCTCTTGATTATTTCTAACATGCTCCTATAACTGCATATTCTCATTGACACATTCATATGTAGGAAAACTTTGTAAAATGAAATATTTTTTTTTAGAGTTACCATCAAATTGCTTGGTATTATTATTAGATAGATGAACAAAAGTTTCTTCATGAAAAAACATATCTGGAAATGAATATCTCTCTGGTCTTAATATCTATAAACAATGTAACCTTTAACACCAAATTTAAACCCTGGAAAAATACATTTTCTACTTCTAAAGTTAAATTTGTCTTTGTTATTTGTTATGGTTGAGGAAAAGCACAAAAATCCAACAACTCTTAAGAGAGATAAATCAGGGATACATTTGTAAAGTAATTCATGAGGAATTCTAAATTCAATAACAAAAGAATGTATTTTATTAATTATATACACAACATGACATATAACACGAGACCAAAATTGGTTGGGTAAACTAGAATGAAACAAGATGCTTCTAGCCCATTAAGGATACATTGATGTTTCACATTAAGGATATATCGATGTTTCCTTTCCACTATAAAATTTTGCTGAGGGGTTTCAACATAAGAGGTTTGACGAATATGTCAAAATCATCATAAAAAGTTTTGTAATCAAATTCAAAACCATTATCAGTCCTTATAATCTTGATGCGTTTATTAAACTGATTTTGAGCATATATAACAAAAGTATTAAGAAGATATCTAGTTTCACTTTTATTTTTCATTAGGTATATCTAAGTATGTCTAGAGAAATCATCAACAATAGTAAGAAAATCTGTATGTCTGTGTATAGAAGTTATGCCAAAGGAACCCCAAATATCTATGTGGATAAGATCAAACACATCAGAAGTAACATATTTACTATCAGGAAAGTTAAGCCTATGTTTGGAAAAATAACAGGAATCACATATATTTTTATTGTTGTACTGGATATCAGAGTTGTGTTTACAAATATGATCTAAGATTTTATTAGAAGGGTTGTCAAGTCTGAAATGGCAAATATCAAAATTCTGAGTTTTAAAATTGGTAACATTGTTGGTATGATTCTTATGAGAACTAATAAAATTCATGTCAACAACAATATGATATAAGCCACCAATGAGATTAGTTTGCCCAACCATTCTCAACGTATGAGTATCATGTATCTGACAATTTTGAAAGGCAAAGATACATTGTAAACTAGAACAAGAAATAAGCTTTTGAATAGAAATGATGTTTAATGTGAATTCAAGAATGTATAAAACATTATAAAATGTAAGTCATTTTGTTACTTGGACAGTACCTGCATAATTTGCAAAGACACATGTACCGTTTGGTAAATTGATTTTTAAAGATTTCATTTCGTAAAAACTAATGAAAATATTTTTCATGCATGTAACATGATCTGTGGGTCCTGTATGAAGAATCCAAGAAGAATTATTACTTTTTTGTTTTCATTCAATTGTATAGTAGAGGACTCACAAAGGAGTTAATATGTCGAACTTTGCTTTCTGAGTTTTGTAAGATTTTCAACAATTATTATATTTGTTCTGAAGTTAACGGCTCAACAACTTGCTTACTCTCAACATGATTTAGTTGTTCCTCTTCCATAGGAAATTGAAGATTGATTTTTTGATTCGATTTGATTAACACTATTCTTGTATCTGCTTCATCCATGGAGGAAATCCATGCTTCGAGTAACACACATTTTCCATGTGATTCATCTTGTGGCAGTAACTACACTGCTTCCCTTGATTTCTTGATCTTCCCATTCCTTGCATTTCCCAACTATTATTCTGGTAATTGTCAGTTTTGTTCTGAAACTTCCATTCTTGTAGGCTGCTATTGTTGATGAAACCCTTGGATTCTACTAGATTATTTCCATTGAGTTGTCATTCTTATTGTACAAGAGAAAAAGTCCTATTGATGTTAGGCAATAGTTCCATAAGTAATATTTGAGTTTTAACGTTTGTATAAACATCACTGAGCTCCACAAGAAACAAATCACGTTATCAGAATCTCTGTAATCAGTAACAATCTTTATGACTTTGCATTTGCATTTGACTTCGCAAGTGCAAGAAAGGATGAGTCTCAAGAATTCCAGTTCTTCCCATAGAACCTTAAGATCAATAAAATATTTAGAAACACTCCTTTCTCCTTGTCTAATGAAGTTAACTTCTTGAAGAATACCAGATATACGAAAATAATCCCACTTTGAAAACCTTCCTCTTAAATCGTCCCACAAATCTTGAGCATTGTCAATATATATGGTACTTTGTGTGATTTGAGCGTTAAGAGTGCGAGTAATCCACGAGATCACCATCAAGTTGCATCTTTTCCAAGCATTATGAGCAAATCCGTTCTTACAAGTTCTTTAAGGTCTCCTTTGATGGATCCATGAATCTTAACAAAAAAAAAATCAAAAAGAAGAATAAAAAGGGTATAAGAGAGGATAAAGGAAGAAAGACAAAAGAGGAAGGAAGAGGAACCGAACAGGATCAACCCGCGCTGATACCATATTGAGTTTCCATGATGATACCATATTGAGTTTCCATGATGTGCAGAAGACATTAGAAGGCCAAGACACTCATTTAACGATGATGGAAGACATTAAACGTGCACCAACAAGGAGCAAATGAAAAGTGCCAAAAGGAAAAACAAAACCAAATCCAATAAAAAAACTACAAAAATAATGAAGCCCAATACGTATAAATGTAATCAGATGCAAATTCCAGTTCATTTCCATTCCATGTTAGTTCTTTATGAACTCTTCAAAAACAAAGGTACAGTTGATGAAGCGACAATATAGTCTTGAACTTCATAAACAGATAAATAAAATCAAAATTTGAATAAAAAATCAACAATTAAAAAGGAACGAGAGTATTGAGAAAGAACAGAAAAGAAAGAGTGACTTTGTTGTATGATGTTCTAATTTGATAGGATTGTGACTGAACAAGAACTTGTTTAGTTTGTTGTTGCAGTCATTTGTTTTTATATATCTGAATCGCGTGTTGCAGTATTGGTTACTTGGTTTGCCTTGTTACCTTTCCCCTTGTTATGATCCGTGTCTCTGGTTGTCTTCATACCAAGTGTAATAATAATAAACATTATCATCACATTGTCGCAACAGGATCATTTTGCTGTGGTATCATGGTTACCCACCTTATATCAAATAAACATCATCATCAAATAATTGCACTCTCCACATACCTATAGATCTATAATTTGTATTTAATGCAAGCTTCTATGATTAACTAGTTAATGGGGTTTTGCTATGCTTTGATCCACACATTGGACCCCACCTTATGGTATGGTAGGTGAAGTTTCTATTTCACTCTCTGCTAATTATAAGAACAATTGCGTAAATGTTCATGACTAATGATAATACAAAACGACAAACCCAAATGTTGGTTGCTTTTGGTTACTTCGTTTAATTACCATTTATTTTTTCATCTCATTTGCAAATTTCATCAAATCAGATTATAAAATAAGTGTATTAATTTCATTAAGTAATTTGTGAAGCATACGTTAAAAAGAATGGGAGTATTAGAAAAACAATTTATCATTTTATTTAAAATTTACTATTATCAGTAAATAAGAAATTGCCCTCACATTAAAACAATTAACTTTAATAATAATCGAAGCTCAAATATAAACATGACAGTAAAAAGCATAAGTAAAAAGCATAAGATTCCTTTGGTAAAGTTAAAGCTTTAGCTAAAAGTCAAGAAGTCTCTATGCAGCACCTAACTTTTGATTAAAAAATTATATGTCATGTTTCTCTTAAACAAATAAGAGCTTTGACAAGTTCTTTAATTATAAAAAGATAACTTTATTTTATATTTTTTCGTCAATTTAGAAAAAACAATTAATTCAAAATGATTTTCATATTTTATAGAAATAATTTCAAAATAAAATAAAAGAGAGAAATCTTATATAAGTAAATATAAAAGTAATGTTTTTCAGACTGAACATGTCCTTGGATTTTCACTGGTAAAATAGTTAACGAAAACAAATTTGGTTACGAATTTAGCTAACTGAATTTTTCTTTCATTTTTATACGAGAAATGTTAGATATACTTCATTTTATACAACATTTGTATAAATTTTAAAACTAATAAATAATAACATAATGCTATTTAAAATTATTGAGTGACGTTTTGAGAAACATTTAAAACTAGGGACATTGTATTAAAACAACAAAACGTAAAAAACGTTGCAATTATCAAAGAAAAATCTATATGCTCATGGAGGATGTAATAATAATTAGAAAACATAGTGCACAAAGTGGAAACGGCGCGTTTAAAGTTCAAACAGTTTATTAGGAACGCAACACAAAGAGAAGATGCGGGTGCCAGCTGTTCAACCACTTTGCTTTCTTCTCCTTCTTCCTCTGTTCGGTTAGTTAGGGTTTTAACAATTTCACTCTCTTCTCCGCTTCGCACAATGCGCTTTTACAATCAAACTATACAACAATGCAATTCCTCCAAAAATTGAAAACGTAACACGTAATTTCTCTCACTAGAGAACTCGCACGTGCCGTTATTCTCTGTCACGTGTGCGCTACGAGGTTCGGTTTCTCATGTGTTTTTCTTGCTTTTTATATGCTGTATTGTATTCAAGTTTCTACTATTTTATTTTCTGTTTTAAAAAGAAGTTAAGTGTAGGTTTATCTTTTTTTTTTTTTGCATTTACTGTATATTTGGTATAGTAGCATTTGAATTTTAGTTAGATGTGGTTTCTGTGCAGTTGTGGGTATACTTTGTGCGAATGTTTGGTTTAACTTTCGTAACCGTGTTTAGAATTTTTCTAATATTATGTT
>Ga0123342_1006949_pt1 | contig 15314 bp, 12 predicted proteins | sample Turbeawhitnodule_FD_89960 | JGI IMG/M metagenome (GOLD analysis project Ga0123342, IMG submission 89960) | Root nodule microbial communities of legume samples collected from Mexico - Turtle bean Mexico white nodule | ecosystem: Host-associated > Plants > Roots > Nodule | place: Mexico: Nepantla... | reverse complement strand
TTCTTCTGCACTTCATCGACGATCTGCGGATTGGAGGACGGTGCAACGCTCGGCTGGTAGGATTGTTCAAGGATGGACTGGCAGCCGTACAGCGCCACGCTCGTCGCACACACGAACGACACTCGTCGCGCCAGACGGCACGCAGACGAGAGCACATCACTGGAAGGCGCGGGGAATTTCCACGTCGTCATGCTGTCCAGTCTGGCTCTCCAAGTCATCTTGCTTGTCGGCCGGTCCGCTTCCGCGACCCGGTCGGTCTCATGGTGATTCAACAGGCGTCCGTCCCCGCTCTTGCACTGCACAATCGGGGACACAAGTCTTTGCTGTAACTGATTTCCGCATCGGTTGCATAGCGAGACTCTGACTAAATGTGGCGCCGTTGTATTTTAGCAAGCCTAACGTGCTTTGGAGTTTCCTCGGTCGCCTCAAATTATGGCGAAAGTGCCGTTGCGACCGCCAGATTCGTCAACTATGGAGAAATTGCGTCAATCCAGCGTGATCCTCGCGGCCCAGAAACTCATCAATCGGAGCCGCCACGACGATCCTGCCGTCCTCGATAAAAAGGCCGAAATCTGCGATGCGTTTGACTTCATCCGGATCATGAGAAACGACGACGACGGTATTGCCGGTCTCGCGATGCATGTCGAGCAGCAGCGCTGCCATTCCAATTCGCAAGCCGGGGTCAAGTGCCGCGAAGGGCTCGTCAAGCAGGAGCACCGGACGATTGCGAACAAGCGCGCGCGCGAAGGCCACCCGTTGTCGCTCCCCGCCCGATAGCGTCCCTGGCATTCTCTGCTCGAAACCGGCGAGCCCCACCTTTTCAAGCGAAGACGTGATCGATTGGCGATCGGCAGTCGAGAGTTTCATCGCTGGCTCAATACCCAGGCCAATGTTGGTGAAAATATCGAGATGCGCAAACAGATTGTTGTCCTGAAAGATGAGGGAGACGGGTCGTCGCGCAGGGTACTCGTCGGTCACATCTTTTCCCGCGATCAGAACGCGCCCTTGGGCAGCCGTGTCGAAGCCGGCGAGCAAATTCAAGAAGGTCGACTTGCCGGCTCCGGACGCACCCGTCACGGCAATCACGGCGCCGGCGGGAAGACGGCAATCGAAGTGAAAGTCTTGCGTGCCAAGTTGGAGGCCGACATCGTGCATTTCGATCGCGAACTGAGGATCACCCATGGACAGCCACCTCCCGGCGCGCGGGGCCCATGGTGCCGGCGATCGTGAGCAGCAGGCAGACGATGCCAAGGATCAATGCCAGCCCATCCGCATCGTTCGTCCGATAGCTACCCATGCGGCTATAGACGAGCCAAGGCAACGTGACGAAACTGTCCGAGCCGAACAGCGCGACGGCGCCGAGATCGCCGAGCGACAGCGCCATTGCAAACGAAAATGCCGTGAGCACCGGCTTGAACAGGGCTGGCATATCGATCAGACGTAGTTGCACCCAACCCGTGACACCGAGGCTCGCCGCAAGTTTTTGTGTGCGGCGCTTATGAACGATGAAAGCCGGCTCGAGGACACGCATCACAAAGGGCAAAGACATCAAGGCGTTGATGGCGACAATCAGCAGCGGAGCGACGGCGCTCACGTCGAAACTTCTCAGCGCAAGGAACCAGCCCGTCGCAAGGACGATCGGCGGCACGAGCAACACCAATGACGACGCGCCACCCATGGCGGCAAAGAACGCTCCTGCGCCCATAGCCCCAGAGCGCCGGAGAAGCACCGCCCGGCGCGCACTCACCAACGTCATCGAGATCAGCAAGGCGAGGATGGCCGCAGAGATCGAGATGGCAAGGCTGGTCGCAGCCGACTGCCAGAAGATGGGTTCGCGCAGGAGCTTCATGAGATCAGACCGAAGGCCAGCCAGAAGCACCGACATCAAAGGTAGACCGAGGAACAGGGCGGCGAGCAGCAGGACGCCGCCATCCGCAAGCCGTGCACCCGGCAGCCTGCCATCCGGCCGCCTGAGAGCCTTGCCGGCCGTCGTCCCCTCATCCCCAGGCGCAGGAAGAAACGACAGCGCCCCAAGGATCACCGATGTAAGGACAATCTGCAGTAGGGAAAGGACGACGGCCCGGCCAGGGTCGAAATCAAAACGCAGCGATTGATAGATGGCAACCTCGACGGTCGTCGCGGCTGGCCCACCACCCAGCGTCAGCACCAGCGTGAAACTCGTGGCGCACAGCATGAAGATCAGACCGGCGATACCGGGAATGACCGAGCGCAGAACCGGCCATTCAATGAAGCGGAAAATCGAGCCAGGCCGCATGCCGAGACCACTCGCCATCAGCCAGTATTCCGCTGGCACGCGCTCTAATGCCGCCAGCATCAAGCGGCAAGCCAGCGGCATGTTAAAGAAGATATGCGCCAACAGGATCCCGGAAAGCCCGTAGATGCTGATCGGTTCCGCCATGCCGAGCTTGAGCAGCAGCGCGTTCATAAGGCCCTGCCGCCCCCAGATACCGATCAACCCGAGCGCCCCGATCAGAACAGGAAGGCCCATCGGCACAGCCATCAGCCGAATGATCCACATGCGTCCAGGGACATGCTGTTGACGCGCCAAGGCCTGAGCGACGGGAATCGCAAAAGCGATCGATAGCAGCGTCGAGAGCAAGGCCTGCAACAAGGTGAAACGCAGGACCCGCAGGATGTACGGTTCAAGCACCGCCGCCAGAATGGACGAAGCACCGCTCGAGAGAAGCAAGGCGAAGACTGCAAGGCCGACGAAAACGGCAATGCCGGCAAGACTTAGCGCCCCGCCCAACATCGCCCGCCGCATCTCCGCCTTGGTCAAAAGCATCAATTCATGCTCATGGCAGCCAGCCACTCATCGATCCAGGCTTTGCGGTTCTCCGCGACTTCCTCCGAGCTCATCAGAAAGGTTTTTGACGGATTCACGAGCTTGCCGAACGCATCGGGCAGCGGTTGCGACGTCTCCGAAACCGGCATCATCCAGTTGTTGGTCGGAATGGTATCCTGGAAGCCCGGCGTCACCATGAATTTCAGGAAATCGCGCGCAAGCGCTTTGTCCGGCGCATTCTTAAGCAGGCCCGCCACTTCGATCTGTATGTAGTGGCCCTCTGAGAATGCAGCCGCCTGATAGCGGTCCGAATTTTCCGCAACCATGTGGTAGGCAGGCGAGGTCGTGTAGGAGAGCACCATCGGCGCCTCACCCTTGGTAAAAAGTCCATAAGCCTCGGACCAGCCGGGCGTTACTGTCAACACCCGCTTTTTGAGTTTTGCCCAAGCCTCAGGCGCCTTATCGCCGTAGACGGACTTTACCCACAGCAAGAGACCGAGCCCGGGTGTCGAGGTGCGCGGGTCCTCAATGACGATCTTTTGCGAAGGGTCGCCTTCGACCAGATCCTTCATGCTCTGCGGAGGATTTTTGATCGTCTGGGTGTCGTAGATGACGGCGAAGTGGCCATAATCATAGGGCACGAATACATCGTCCTTGTAGTCCCCGGGCACTTTGAGTGCACTGACGTCGACACCGCTCGCATCGAATAGGCCGGTTGACTTCGCTTCCGTGGTTAGGTTCGTATCCAGGCCGAGCACGACATCTGCCTTCGTAGCAGCGCCTTCGAGCTTGAGGCGCGACAACAGCGCCACGCCGTCAGCCACACTGACGAAATTGACGCTGCAGCCGCAGGTCTTCTCGAATGCTTCCTTGACCTTCGGCCCCGGACCCCATTCTGATGTGAAGCTCTCATAGGTGTAGACGGTGAGCGTCTTGTCTGCCGCCCGCGCGCCTGGGCCGGCAAGGCCGACAGTCGCGACAAAGGCCGTGGCAAACAGCAAACAGCTTGTGAATTTGAACATGGCACCTCTCCTCTGGTTTGCTTGAAGGGGAAAAGGGCGGTGCCAGATGTCACGCGTCTAATCCCTCCGCCGGTGTTAGCCGGATCAGGTTCCGCGGGTTGGCTTTCAGCCTCTCAGCCACGCACCGAATGGGCACGGGCACCCCGTTAGAGCGTTTGCAGATGTATCGCCACGCTTGGTGTCTTGCAAGTGGCGGCCTTAGCCCGCCACCGGCATTTATTCCGCCGCTTCGGTGCTGGCTGCCGGCCGCACCTCGGCCGCGCGCGGCAGCTGCGTCGGTTTCAGCATCAAGGCGACGCAAAGGCCAATGAGCGCGATCGCGCAGGACGCCATGAAGAGCGGTGTGAACGCATTGGCATAGGCGTCGGCCACCGCCTGACGTGTCGACGCCGGCAAAGCCGCCAGCATTTTCGGCGTCAGCTGCTCGATGTCAGTTACGCCAGGAATGGACAGTCCCGTCTTGCCGAGCTGTGAGCCAACGATCGCGCCGTAAATCGAGATAGCAATCGATGCGCCGCCCATGCGCGACAGCGTCACCGATCCCGTTGCGGCGCCGACGTCGCGCGCTGGGGCCGCATTCTGAACGCCGATGACCGGCACCTGTTGTGCAAGGCCGACGCCGAAGCCGTGGAGGGCCATCACTGCTCCGATCAGCAGGACCGGCGTTCCCGCATGAACCTGGGTGAGCAGCACGAATGCGATGGCACTGCAGGTCAGGCTTGCTATGGCAAACGGCTTGTAGCGCCCGGTGATGGAGATGATACGGCCCGCAGAAAGCGACCCGCAAACGATGCCGCCGGTCAAAAGAATGAAGAACGCCCCGGCCGCCGAGGGTGAAAGACCAGTCGTCGTCTGCAGGAACAGCGCGAAATAATTGACCATGCCAATGCCGATCGCGCCGCTCATGATCGACATAACAAGCAACAGGCCGAACGTGGAATTGCGGAACAGCGACAGCGGAACAATTGGCTCGGCGGCGCGACGCTCGACGAGAATCCATCCGATGACTGTAGCAACGCCGAGTGCCATGATGACAAGGTTCTGCGGGGCCACCAGCGAACCGAAGAGCTGAGCGCCATCGGCAGCCAACACGATGCTTGCCGTCGTCAAGGCGAGCAGCAAGGCTCCGGCATAGTCGATCTTCGGACGGCGGTTCGGCTTCCGGTAAGGCAGCATGAGCACCAGACCGACAAGGACGACGAAGCCAATCGGAACGTTGACGAGGAAGATCGACCGCCAACCGAAGAGATCGCTCATCGCACCACCGAGGACAGGCCCGATCGCACCGGATGCCATCAGCACAAGGCTGGAATAGCTTTGGTACCGCGCACGTTCGCGGGGCTCGAACAGGTCAGCGTTAACGGCGAAGATCGATACCATGATGCCGCCTCCGCCAAGCCCTTGCAACACGCGGGCTGCAATCAGCGTGTTCATGGATGTGGCCAGTCCGCAGACGGCGGAGCCGATGGTGAAAATCATGATCGCAGCCATCATCACATACTTGCGGCCGAAGAGATCGCCGAGCTTGCCGTAAAGTGGCATCACCGCGCTCACGGCGAGCAGATAGGCCGGGCCGACCCAGCTGAACCGCTCGAGGTGGCCGAACTCACCGACGATTGTCGGCAGAGCCGTTGCGACGATCTGGTTGTCGAGTGTCGCCATGAACATGGCTGCCATTAGAAAAAGGAAGAGGATGAACCGCCGACGATGATCCGTCACAAGCGGCGCCGCGGCAATTTGAGTGTCCATGAAGCGTCGTCCAGATGATGCGTTGACTATGTTATGTGCTATTAGCATATAATTGTCAATGTCACGTTATTGACTTCGGCATATTCTCAATTGACATGTGGCATGCTATATTTCCGGAATGAAAGAGAGCTTGATAAACCTGATCGACCCAGACGCTGCGACCGACGACCCAGGTATTCTGCGTATTGGCCAAAGTATGACCCGCATGCGCCTGATGACCGGGCGCCGACTGATCGGGCGGCTCGCCATCCAGAGTGTGGCGCCCGGCCTTGAGCTGTCGCACCTTGACGTACTGGATGCCGTGCGGCGCGCTCAAGAGGCCGGTGAAGTAACAGTCGGGACGATCGCCGAGATGATGCGGATCGATCCGTCGCGCGCAAGCCGCGTCGTCGCGGATATGGTCGGGCGTAATATTCTGCGGCGAAAGGCATCCCAGACCGATGCGCGGCGGATCATCGTCGTGATGACGCCACTCGGACAGCGGCTGTTGTCGGAGATACGCGCGCAGAAGCTCGCATTCGTTTCCGAGGTGGTCAAAGACTGGAAACCGGAAGAGATCGAGGCATTCGGAGAACTGTTCGAAAAGTTCATGTCCGGCTACGAGGACATCTTTCAGGCGCGCATCAAGGATGTCCCTGACGAAGCCTGAGCAGCGGCCCTTTCCCTTCCCCCCTGCTTTGCGCTATGGGCAATGCGCATGAGCCAATCCACCTTCACCATTCTGCTTGGCGGCGAGTTGCAGATAACCGATCGCTTGCGTCACGCCATCTCGGGCAGCCGTTTCATTGCCGCCGACGGGGGAATGCGTCATGCGGCTGCGCTCGGCGTCGTTCCGGAACTCTGGGTCGGTGATTTCGATTCGACGCCGACTGATCTTGCGGACGCCTTTCCGGCTGTGCCGAGACAACCCTACCCCGTGGCAAAGGCTTCCACCGATGGCGAGATTGCGGTCTCGGAAGCGATCGCGCGTGGGGCGACACGTCTTGTCCTGGCGGGCGCCCTTGCGGGCGAGCGTTCCGACCATGCCATTCAGCACCTGCTCTATGCTGTCAGCCTTGCAGAACAGGGCTATGACGTACTTCTGACGTCAGGTAGCGAGGAGGCCGTGCCACTGATTGCCGGCGCGATCGAGTTGGACTTGCCGTCTGACAGTCTCTTTTCGGTTCCCGGTTTCAGCGAACTTCGCGGCCTGACGATCGAAAACGCGCGCTACCCGCTCGCCGATTTCCATTTGCCCTTCGGCTCGTCGCGCACCATTTCCAATGTCGCGAAGGGCAAGGTGCGCTTTTCGCTTGAGAGCGGCCGGGCCATTGTGCTCGCCCGCCCCTATGATCTTTCCGGAGTCTGATCTTTGGCGCCTCCCATTCTGAAACTCGATGACATCTTTCTCAGCTTCGGCGGCACACCATTGCTTGCCGGCGCCGCCCTGCAGGTGGAGCCCGGAGACAAGATCTGTCTCGTCGGTCGCAACGGCTCCGGGAAGTCGACACTGCTGAAAATCGCCGCCGGCCTCGTCGAAGCACAGTCGGGTGAGGTCTTCCGTCACCCGTCCTCGACTGTCCGCTATCTGGACCAGGCCCCTGATTTCGCGGGCTTCAGTACCGTGCAGGCCTATGCGGAGGCTGGACTTGGTCCTGGTGACGACCACTACCGCGTGACCTATCTCCTCTCGCACCTCGGACTGACCGGCGAAGAAGACCCCAAAAACCTCTCAGGCGGCGAAGCGCGCCGCGCCGCGCTCGCGCGTGTGCTTGCACCGGAGCCCGATATCCTGCTCCTCGACGAGCCGACCAACCATCTCGATCTGCCGACCATCGAGTGGCTGGAAGGAGAACTGCAGAAGAGCCGCAGTGCGCTCGTCCTGATTTCCCACGACCGGCGCTTCCTCGAGAAGGTCTCGACCGCAACCGTCTGGCTGGACCGCGGCACCTCGCGCCGGCTCGACAGGGGCTTTGCGCATTTCGAAGCCTGGCGCGACCAGGTGCTGGAAGCGGAAGAGCTCGAACAGCATAAGCTCGGCAAGGCGATCGAGCGCGAAGAACACTGGCTGCGTTATGGCGTCACGGCACGACGCAAGCGCAACATGCGCCGCCTCGGCGAGCTGCAAACCATGCGTTCGCAATATCGCGGCCACAAAGGCCCGCAGGGCACCGTGCAGGCAACAGCTTCCGACGCGCAGGAATCCGGCAAGCTCGTCATCGAAGCCGACAAGATCACCAAGACTTTCGGCGACCGGCCGATCGTCGCTCCCTTCTCCATTCGCGTGCATCGCGGTGATTGCATCGGCCTCGTCGGTCCGAACGGTGCCGGCAAGACGACGCTCCTGAAGATGTTGACCGGACAGCTTGCACCGGACAGCGGCACGATCAAGCTCGGAACCAATCTGGAAATCGCGACGCTGGATCAGAAGCGCGAAGACCTCAATCCGGACGAAACGCTCGCCCATTACCTGACGGATGGCCGCGGTGAGAACTTGCTCGTCAACGGTGAACAGAGGCACGTGACGGGCTACATGAAGGAGTTCCTGTTCCAGCCTGAACAGGCACGCACGCCGATCAGAAACCTTTCTGGCGGCGAGCGAGCGCGGCTCATGCTGGCCCGCATTATGTCGCGTCCGGCAAATCTGTTGATCCTCGACGAACCGACCAACGATCTTGATATAGAGACACTGGATCTGCTGCAGGAAATCGTTGCGGGCTTCCCCGGCACCGTCATCCTCGTCAGCCACGACCGCGACTTCCTCGACCGCACGGTGACGTCGACGATTGCGCCGGCCGTCCCGGATGCGCCTGACGGGCGCTGGATCGAATATGCGGGCGGCTATTCGGATATGCTTGCGCAGCGAAAGGGTGCCGTCGAAGAGCGGAGGAAGGCCGAAAAGGCGGCGGAACGATCGAAGCAGCAGGAAGCAGCAGCTTCCGCCGAGACGGCGAAAGGAAGGGGCAAGCTTTCCTACAAGCAGAAGTTCGCGCTCGAAAATCTCCCGAAGGAAATGGCCAAGGCCGAAACCGAGATCGCCAAACGCGAGGAGCGGATGGCGGACCTCGGCTTGTTCACCAAGGACCCCACCACATTCAACCGTCTGGCGGCCGAGATGGAGAAGCTCCGGGACAACCTGACGAAGATGGAAGAGGAATGGCTGGAGCTTGAGATGCTGCGGGAGGAATTGGAGGGCTGAGGCACCCCTCGCGCCCGCTCAATCCGACCTGTCTCTGCCGCGCGAACTGGCTTTCACGTTTCATTGATTCGTCAGCTTTCGACCGGCAGGACTAAGCTGCGCCCCGTATCCGCAGCTTGCACGACGGCAAGGAAAGCAGACTATGCCATACAATCTCAAAGCATCTACCGCGCTCGTCTGGGCCGCGGGTTTCCTCGTTATTGCGTCGCACGGCGCGCTTGCCCAGGAAGCGCAACGCGTGCGTGGCGCGATTGAAAGCCTGAGCGGCAACACGTTGGTGGTCAAAACACGCGAAGGCGCCGAGCAAACGGTGACACTGAAGCCGGACTGGAAGGTTCGCGGCATCAAAAAAGCCTCCGTCGAAGACATCAAGCCGGGCGATTTCGTTGGCGTTGCATCGCTGCCGAAAGCTGATGGCGGCGACGGCGCTCTTGAAGTGCTGATCTTTCCGGCCGCCATGAAGGGAACCGGAGAAGGCAGTCGCCCTTGGGACCTGAAGCCAAACAGCACGATGACCAACGCGACCGTCGCGAAGGCCGTGAAGGCGGTCGATGGCCACACGATCACGCTCACCTATCAGGGCAAGGAAAAGACGATATCCATCGCCGACGATACACCGATCGTCACCTTCGCCCCTGCCGGAAAGTCAGACCTTGTTGCAGGAGCGCGCGTGATCGTGATGGGTGAAAGAGCACCTGATGGCACAGTGTCCGCCGCAAGCGTCACGGTCGGCACGAACGGGGTCGTCCCGCCGATGTAGGCGATCAGAGTACTGGTGCGGGCGCGTTCGGCGCTTTTGCCACTACCTTCACTTCAGGCTTCGCATGCAGAGCTTCGAGATGCAGTATGCGCGGCTTGAAGGTCTCAACATAAACGTCTGACCGACCGATGTAGATCATCGCCGCGTCGGGCATGGAGGTAAGGACCTCTATCATCGTGGACTGCCATTCCGGCTCCATGCCTTCCAATACTTCGTCAAACACGATCCACTTCGGTCGTACAAGAAGCAGGCGAGCAAAACCGATCGCGCGCTGCTCGTCGGAATCAAGCAGCTTGTCCCACCGCGCCCGGGTATCAAGGCGGGAAACCAGATTGTGGAGTCCTGCCTTTTCCAGTGCCGCCACGACATCGCGGTTCTGATAGGTGTCCGCAGGCTCGGGAAACGCCAGCGCTTCGCGAAGTGAACCACCCGGGATGTAGGCCGATTGCGGGACGAAAAGCATGTCGTCCGCGGGCGGCAAGCCGATCTTGCCGCCACCACACGGCCAAAGTTCGGAGAGTGCAAGGAAAAGCAGCTTACGGTTCACGTTATGATCGCCGTTGATCATGACCTTTTCCCCGGCCTTGATCGTCACCGCACTCTCGTGCACGCGGAAGCCGCCGCATTGGTCGATCTCTTCACCAATCTTGGAAGCGATCCGCACATGGTCCAGCGTCAGCGTTCCGGTCGGGCTGCGCTCGTAGCTAATCGTGCCCCTGAGATTGATCTCATCGCTCATAGTAGTGAGCGCCTGCCGGAAATCGGTGACGCGCATCAGCGTGGCGCGCCATTCGGCAATGGGGCCAAAGTTCGCGACATACCAGCGAAGGGCGGTGTTGACCTGGTTGAAGGCGCCGACCGACACCATCAACTGGCCAAACGTCAGTCCACCGGAGAAGTAGGCGGGCGCAGCGACGATGATCGGGATGACCACAACGAGCCAGCCATAGCCGGCCGACACCCAGGTGAGGTTGACGTTGGCCATCGCCACCCGCTTGATGACGGTGAGCACCGCACTGATGTCGGTATTGATACGCTGCTGCTCATTCTCCTCGCCGCGTGCCACCGTAATCGCCGGCATGTTCTCGTTGGCATGCATCAGCGCAAAGCGAAGTTCCGCCTCCTTCGAGAAGCGATCCGCGTTGAGCTTCACAAGCTTGCGGCCCACCAGCTGGCTGAGAATGGATGCGGATGCCGCATAGAAGATTGCGGCCCAGACCATATAGCCTGGAATGGAAAAAGCGTGGGTGCCGAAGCGGAAGATAAAACCGCTGGACAAATCCCATAGCACACCGATGAAACTGATGAGCAGGATCGTCGCCTGCACCAACCCGATCATCAGGCTCGTCGTGCTTTCCGCTAGGTTGCGGGCATCTTCGTGCAAGCGCTGGTCGGGATTAACGCCGATGAGGCCGCTAGCCGAAAGCCGAAGCGCACGCTTGCGCTGGAGCCACTGGTTGACGAGATCGCGTGTCAGACCTTCGCGCATGTAGAGCCCGGTCATCTGGTTTAGCCAGGCCTGCACGACGTTGAGCAGCAGCAGCATGCCTGCGATTAGCGCAAAGATCTTCAGCTGATGGAAGAAACCAGGCAGATCGCGCCGCGCGATGCTGTCATAAAAGGGCGCGTTCCACTGGTTGAGGATGACGGTCGCATAGGCAGTGGCGAGAATGATGACAATCAGCGCAGTCGCGATCACCAGGACCCTTCCGCGCACGGGGGAATGCCAGAAGGCCGAGAACATGACCCTCAAGCGATAGCCCAGGCTCAGGTCGTATCCTACTCTGTCCTGCCCTTGAATGCTTGGCCTGCCTTCGAGGTCATCTGCCATTACGCGTCCCTAGCCATCATTCTACTTCAATAAACATGGTGATTCGCTGTGTCTACCAACAGATTCTAGCAGTCATTAACGCGGCAGTGACTTCATATCGATCCCACCCCTTCGTTTGAGCAATTGATTCGCGGCGCGAGTGACGCTATTTAAGACACTCCGTGGTGATTTGGCCGGCCGGCTTGCAGCCACGTTAAAGAAGTTGCTAAAGGGCCGCGTGCGGACCGATAGCGATGTATTCGTTGTTTTGATCGAGTGACCGCAATGCCCATCAAGATCCCCGATACCTTGCCTGCGTTTGAAACCCTGGTTCAGGAAGGCGTGCGCGTGATGACCGAGACGGTGGCTATCCGTCAGGACATCCGGCCGCTGCAGATAGGGCTTCTCAACCTCATGCCGAACAAGATCAAGACGGAATTGCAGATGGCCCGCTTGGTCGGCGCCTCTCCGTTGCAGGTCGAGCTTTCGCTCATCCGCGTGGGCAACCACAAAGCAAAGAACACCTCGGAAGACCATCTTCTCGCCTTCTACCAGACGTGGGAGGAAGTGAAGCACCGCAAATTCGATGGCTTCATCACTACCGGCGCGCCGATCGAGACGCTGCCCTACGAGGATGTGAACTATTGGGGCGAAATGCAGCAGATTTTCGACTGGACGGAAACCAACGTCCATTCGTCGATGAACGTCTGCTGGGGCGCGATGGCCGCGATCTACCATTTCCACGGCGTTCCCAAGTATGAACTCAAGGAGAAGGCCTTCGGCGTCTACCGACACCGGAACCTGAAACCGTCGTCTGTCTACCTGAACGGTTTCTCGGACAACTTCGAGGTTCCTGTTTCGCGCTGGACAGAGGTCCGCCGCGACGACATCGAGAAGTCGGAAAGCCTGGAGATTCTGATGGAGTCCAGCGAAATGGGTGTCTGCCTCGTACATGAACGGAAGGGCAAGCGGCTCTATATGTTCAATCACGTGGAATATGATTCAACGTCGCTTTCCGACGAATATTTCCGCGACGTGAATGCCGGCGTGCCGATCAAGATGCCGCACAACTACTTCCCGCACAACGATCCGTCGCTGACGCCGCAAAACCGCTGGCGCAGCCACGCGCACCTGTTGTTCGGCAACTGGATCAACGAGATCTACCAGACCACACCCTACGATCTCAACGATATCGGCAAGTGTGGCTGACAGCGTTTCTTTTTTTCGGCACACCCGTTGCGGTTTGCGGCAAATGGGGGCAGGTTCGCCGCCTCAATCGACGATATATCAGGACGGTCAGTCATGACGGAAATGTTGAAGCGGGAAGTTTTCGGGCAGACCAAGTCGGGCGAAACTGTCTATCGCGTCGAGATCAAGGGCGGCGGGCTAACGGCCAAGATCATCAGCTGGGGTGCGGTCATACAGGATCTCCGCCTCGACGGCCATGATGCACCGCTGCTGCTTGGCTTTGACGATTTCGACAGCTATCCGGCCCATTCCTCCTACTTTGGCGCAACTCCCGGACGTTGCGCCAACCGCATAGGCGACGGCAAATTCACGCTGGATGGCAAGAGCTACCAACTTGATCTCAATGAGAACGGCGTGACTCATCTTCATGGGGGAAGCGACAATATTGCCAAGCAGAACTGGACGATCGTCGAGCACGATGTCGACCGCGTCGTGCTGAAGATCGTCGATCCGGATGGCCGCGCCGGCTATCCCGGCAACTGCACCATCCAGGCAACCTACTGGGTGCATGGCGACGGCGAACTTTCCGTGACCTACGAATCGACCACTGATCAGCCGACGATCGCCAACGTTTGCCAACACTCCTATTTCAACCTCGATGGCCGCGATGACGCGCTTGGCCACGACATCATGATCGCAGCCGACAACTACCTCGTCACGAATGAACGGCAGATCCCGACCGGCGAGGCTCGACCCGTCGCCGGAACGGCCTTCGACTTCCGTCAGATGTCACCGATGAAGCGGTTCGAGGGTAGCGAACAGGCCCTCTACGATCACAATTTCTGCCTTTCCAACGAACGCACAGCAAAGCGCTCCGTCGCGCTTGCCCGAAGCCTGAATTCGGGCGTTTCGCTGGAAGTGCGCACGACCGAGCCTGGCGTACAGTTCTATGCGGGCTTCAAGCTCAATGTGCCTGTCCCTGGCCTCGACGGGCGCAAGTACGGCCCGTTCGCCGGCTTCTGCCTGGAAACGCAAATCTGGCCGGATGCAATCAACCACGAGGGCTTTCCCGACGCGATCCTCCGCCCGGGCGAGGTACTGCGTCAGGAAACGGACTACATCTTCTCGAAGAGCTGACGCAAACAGATCATCCCAACCGACAAACCCTCGCAGGCTGCCTGCGAGGGTTTTTTTGTTCCGAAGTCATTTTCGACTTGCGATTGGTCCTAGATAGGTTCTATCTTTATGGCATGGATAGAACCAGTCTGATCGCCGAACTGAACAGTCGAGGCCTGCGCGACGAGGCGCTCACAGGGCCGCTTTACAAGCGGTTGGCGCAGGCTCTGACGGGCCTGATCCAGGAGGGACTGCTGAGACCTGGAACCGCGCTTCCCGGCGAGCGGGATCTTGCCGAGGCATTGAAGGTCGGACGCGTGACAGTCCGCACAGCTTATCGCGACCTGATGAACGCAGGCACACTTGAATCCCGGCATGGAAGCGGCACCTTCGTTTCCAGCAAGGTCGAACGCATGGAACAGTCGCTATGGCGGCTTTCTTCCTTCTCCGCCGACATGCGCTCACGCGGTCGTGCGCCTGCGGCTCGGATCTTGTCTCGAACCGTCAATACGCCATCTCCTGATGAAGCCTTTTTGCTTGGCCTCGGGCTTGATGAACCTGTGCTGCGCCTGGATCGTCTGCGTCTTGCCGACGGTCTGCCGCTTGCGATCGAACGTGCTGTCGTGCCGATTAAGTTCCTTGGAGAAAATGCCGGCGGAGAAGGATCTCTGTACGAGGCGCTCGCGGCGAGCGGCCACCGCCCCGTTCGAGCCCTCCAAAGGCTCACGGCTGTGACGCTCGATCCGTCGTCAGCGGCGGCGCTAGACGTGAAGGCGGGTGCGCCCGCCCTGCTGATCGAACGCGTCTCGCGCCTGGAAGACCAACGCGTCGTCGAATATACCCGCTCCCACTATCGTGGCGATGCATATGATTTTGTTGCAGAATTGAGAATCGGAGAAGACCTATGAGTGAAAGCCATTCGCTGATGTTGCAGGAAGCCGGCCAGTCGCCGGAGGTCGTCGCAACACTGCTTCAGAAAGAAAAGCCGGCCTTCGACGAAATTGCGAAGCTGTTTGCATCAGGCGCTCCGACCGTGGTTACGACGGCAGCGCGCGGGTCTTCCGACCATGCCGCGACCTTCTTCAAATACCTCTTCGAGATCACCTGTGGCGTGCCGGTTGCGTCGGTTGGCCCATCGATCGCGTCGGTCTATGGCGCGTCTCTACATCTGAAGGGCGGCATCCACTTCACGGTGTCGCAATCCGGCGCAAGCCCCGACATCATTGCCTTGCAGGATGCCGCAAAGCACGGTGGTGCGACGACGATTGCAGTGGTCAACGTCACCGATAGCCCGCTCGCCAAGCAGGCTGACATCGTTCTCGGCCTCAATGCAGGCCCGGAGAAGAGCGTAGCGGCGACCAAGTCCTTCATCGCCTCAGTCGCCGCGCTTTCCGGTGTCACGGCTGCCATCAGCGGCAAGCGCGATCTCCATGCATCCTTGGAAAAGCTACCGGAAGCCCTCCAGGCGACCAGTGGGATTGATACGAAGGCAGCGGAGGATGTACTTTTCGAGGCCAGCTCGCTCTATACGGCCGGTCGCGGCCCCGCTTTCGCCATTGCGCTCGAGGCAGCTTTGAAAGCCAAGGAGACGGCCGGCCTGCATGCAGAAGCCTTCTCGCTTGCCGAGCTGATGCATGGCCCGATGCGTCTTGTTCAGCCAGGCTTCCCGATCGTCGCCTTTACGC
>Ga0123342_1006948_pt1 | contig 15314 bp, 4 predicted proteins | sample Turbeawhitnodule_FD_89960 | JGI IMG/M metagenome (GOLD analysis project Ga0123342, IMG submission 89960) | Root nodule microbial communities of legume samples collected from Mexico - Turtle bean Mexico white nodule | ecosystem: Host-associated > Plants > Roots > Nodule | place: Mexico: Nepantla... | reverse complement strand
CAATTTTTAGAGACCAAAATAATTAGTTGCAATAGTAACTAAATTAGAGACCATTTTAGAAACTAAAAAAAAATTGGTTTCTAAATTAGTTTCTATTATTGTTAAATAGTTTCTAAATTGGTAGTTAAAACCATGGTTACTAATTAGATACCAATTTAGAAACTATTTAACAATAATATAAACTAATTTTTTATATAGTTTCTAAAATGGTCTCTAATTTAGTTACTATTGCAACTAATTATTTTGGTCTCTAAAAATTGGTTTCTATTTCATGATTTTCTTGTAGTGTCACCTAGTGATGACATTATTATATTATTTTCTTTTTTTTTTTCAATTGTAAGATGACTTGGTAACTTTGTTTCTCCTTCCATCAAGTGACATTTTTATTGTGTGAGGGAAGCTAGTATCTTTATCCAGTACAAGTTTAAGTTATTTTTACCATAAATTTCTTGATATCAATCCTTTCGTATGGCATGACTATAATCCCATTGTAGTTTAATTGTGTTGAAAATTACTTAATGCAAATTGTATAAGAAAAAACACTATTAATGAGAAAATATATTTTCAATTAACATTTATTTACTTAATCAATTATAAAATGAATCCATTTAATATAATTTCCATTGTTAATTGATTTATCATTTTCATTAATCAAAAGATTAAATGATGAACTAACAAGATAAATATAGTAATCATCCATAAGAAAGGGAATCGTATTAAGACGAGGAACCAATGTTTTAATAAAAAGAAACAACACTTTTAATATCATCAATCGACTAATTATAATTAATAATTTCATTTTCGTATTTAGTCTTTAAAAAAATCAATAATTAGTGTTTTTGTAAAGCCTAAAGTAAAAATAGTCTAAAGGGCTTACGTGGAGTTTCATTCCCACCCAAATATCTATGAATATATTGGGCCTCGTGTCTGTGGGGGAACTTTATTGACGTCTTTTGGCATAATAGATATACTCTTTGGACGAGTTCTTACTAAAAATAAGAAGAAAAAGTTGTTAAAATTAAAATTGATTTATATAATTAAAAATAAAAATTTGAATAACTGGATGAGAATTTGAAAATTTGAATAAATGGATTTGAAAAAATTTACAGAGTCAAATTTCTTTTTTTACACTTTTGTTTAGAAGTTTTCATAAAGTAACCTTCCAAAACCTGATAGTGCTTTTACATGAGTAACTTTTAGAGGATAATTTATTTTTATAGAATTTAAAATATTTTATGATAAAAAAAAGTTGTTTGGATATAAAATTTTGAAAGAATTTCTCAAGGAAAATGACAATATCATTTTTTTATTGATGTCAATCAATTTTTTTTTATTAATATCAATATTTTTTTTTAAATTTTTTTGTTATGGTTGATAGAAGTTATTTTTTAATTCGTATTGTTAGAATTATTTCTTTATTAATATAAGCAAAAATTATTTCTAAATCAGGTGTTGCGAGATTTCTTCTCTTAATAAAAGTTAATTAGATTGTTTTTTTAATATCAGTTATACAACTTTTTTTTGTCAATATCTATAAGAATTGTTTTTCAATTAACATCACAAATATAATTTTATATTTAATGATAAAAAAAATTATTTAAATAAGGGAATTAAAATTTAATAAATTTAAATTATATTATCCAAATAAAATATTTGAATAAATAAAAGATAAAGATGAAAGGGAGTTGAAATTCAAATATTTGAATTTGTTGAAAACTCTAAACAAGTTTGTCTAAAATGTTGAAAGTATTTGTTACTGAACTATCTTAACATTTTTTTTGGCAACATAAGATAAGAATTAGTTGAAGGTGATGGTGCGTTCACAAAGTTTGATTAGATGGTCGTTTTCAATTAGCGTGCTTCTTCATATTTGTTGCGTATTGTTTTAGTGAATTCAATTCTATATTTTGTGTACGCAAAGACAACAAATAGTATTTACATAATTGTGCAACCAAAGCTGAATGCTCCATATCCTTAGGCAAAATCGTTGAACAATATTCATACTTTTAAGGTTTTGGTATTTTATATGTTGAAAACCTAGAAAAATATTAATATTTTTTAAGGTTTTAGTATTTAAGGTTCTAGTATTTGATATCTTGTATCAGATTAAAGAGAAATAACTAGAAAGAGAAATAGATCAAATTTAAAATTACATTTATTAAATCATGGTTTTTTTTATTAAAATAGATCCCTTTTAAAATTACATTCATCAAATTACAGTTATAAATTAGTGTCTTGTAAAAATTATTTTGAAGTAAAAAAGTAATCCATTTACATTGATCGTAGAACACAATTAGATTTACAGTGATCGCAGAACACAGTTAGAGACTGATATTTGTTAGCAATTATTTCATTTTACTTAGACTACCACCAAATTCTCTCTAGACATGTTTTGAATCTAAAGATTCAAATATATTTCTTCACTATTCCCATTAAACTACCAAGTAAATTGAGGAGATATTTCAAAGGAAAAATGGGAACTTTTTATTCAGAGAAACAAACATTGGACATCCTTGGATTGACACCATAATTTATTCCTCTCTCCCTCAACTACATGCCTAAGTTACCACCAGAAAAGACATTCCCTACAACAACATTTTAGTTCTTAAGATCAACTCATTTTGGTATTTCACCACCCCATGACCCCAACAATTCCCTCAATGAGCCAATGCTAACTACAAGAACACCCTTTTCCTGACACAGCATTTCATCAAATGGGTCTTCAAAAAAGACTCAAACTTGGATCTCTATTGCCCATCTGTACATCTCCTTTTGAGGAACTGGGATGGAGAAGGTTGCCAACCCAGTCTCCGAGTCATAGCTGAAGTCGGTTTCAGTGCCACCTACTACACACTTCAGTGGGCGTTGAGAGGAGTAAACTCCAAATCTGCCTGTTCCCCTGACTTTAAGAGAAATAGTTGCGGTTGCTGCTCGGTTAGGACTCAGAGAAGAGGTTAATTCTGACAACACCTCACCATCAAACAGTTCTGGTTTGTTGTTAGAGGCTCTGTGAATTTCAACCAGCTCCACAGCTCCTCCAGTGTTGAACATATCCAGTAGCCCTATTGCTGCAAATGAAATACTTGGTGCTATTTCCTGTTCAATAAAACACTAGTAGTTAAGCATACATCAAAGCCAGCCAGAAAATGTAAAACTCGGTGAAATATCATATTAGCTAATAGTGGATCCTCACATGGATTGGACAGAAATGGAAAAGTTCAAACTCAAGAACTTTTAGTGTCACCGGAACTGAAACCCCCTTTGGTAGCCGAATCACCCCACCTGAAATTAGGAGACGGTTATTTAACAAGATTTTCATTCACTAAATTAAACTTCAATCTTCTATTACACATCCTCTTGTATATATTAAAACAAATGGTAAGTGATTGCCACAAAGTAAATTAATAGTGGTACCTGATCTATAAGCATAAACAATTGTCTCTCCAAGCCATTCAGCACCTGCTACTTGTGTGATAGGGTCAACATCAAAGGCACAGACAGAGCCAGTGAGTGTGCCGGGAGATGTATCATGGATGCGAGTTTTCTTCTCTATCTTGCACCACCCAGCACCTTGGCAGTTAAATACACCAACAACTCCAGAGCATTTGTTCATGTTCCAGATTTTGAGCAAGCTGAAAATTGTAACTAAATGAGTCACCAATTTATGTTTATGGAACATAGTTTTATAAAAGAATAAAGAGGTAAATAAACAAACCTAGTCCCATCTCTGGCTGGATCAACAAAGAGAGAATCACGAGTTGGCCTGCCTGGTAACTGTGCTCGGAGAACCGAACCATCGGGAAGAATCAGCTTCTTAAGAAGATCAAAATTGTGGTGGCCTGGCTTGTCACTAGTAAAACATCATAAATAAAAAGAAATGCATTACAATTGTGCCAATTTCATGTAATGAAAAGATGTGCAATGAATGAACATCATTATTATACCTAACATAAATTGGACATCCACCAATTGCACGAGCTGCAGCATGATATTCTGCTGCAGGGTGTAAACTCTGAAATTACAAAGATCCTTTTGTTAACAAGAATATTTATAGCTCTTGAAATTTTCCAAAGGAAAAAAAAGGCACAGAGTAAAATATAAATTGAGATGAATGCACTATTCTACTCACATGAAACATGTCCCAATCAGGTTGCATGAACTCTCCAAGGAAAAGCGAGTTGTATGCAACAGATGAAATATGGATGGTGTGGGAAGCGGGATCACGAGGGTAGAAATCATCAGAGGCTCTCACAACAGCAGTCTGCTTGGAACTATAAAGGCCATCAGTGTTGTGACACATGCAAGCAATGCATCCATTGTCAGTAAAGTTACGAGCAATGGAAGCCTCGAGAGCGTGATGATAGCTTCGTGTAAGAGAGACTCTTCCACCATGTCCAGCACCAAGGGTCTCAATAATGTTCTGCACATCAACCTTCACTCCATCCACTCCACATGAAGCCAAGTAAGCATGGAGCTCATTGTAGAAATTGAAAACCTTCTTTGGGTGCACTAGGCCAAGGCCATGTACGGCCAAGCTGTCCATGACAATGTCTGGTTGGTTTCCTAGGACACCTGGTGACTGCACTGGATAGGCCAAGGCTGTGTCATAATGCTCCATGCCAGTTGCTGCGGGCTTAACTCCACCCCAATAACCAGCAAGTGCATGCCATACATAAACATTTCTGCTCATCAACAGAGGAACCAGTCAATAATTCAGGAACTTAATTAGGCAAGCTACTTGGACAACAATTCTTTATTAAAAAGGAGTAAAGGATCTAAGATCAATCATACTTCACGTTGTGATGCTGCTTTACTCCATCTACTAAATGCTTAAGACCTGATGTCTGCTCATTGCTGGGTGTTTTCTTCTGAAATTTAGTATTCTCTTTAATACCAGTCAACCTAGTAGCAAACCTGCCATCATCATAGTTTTAAGTGATTTAATCAGATAAATTACAAAAACAATAATTAGTATTCTCTTGAACATGAGTACTATAATTCATAATTCAGATAGCTATTGAACTTAGCAAAATATCACTAATTAGTAATTACAGAAACAGAGAAATCTTACTGTGCCCCTTCTTGTACAACACAGTCAAGATCCTTTTGTTTACTTTCAATCTGTTGCCAGCCATCATCTATGATGAGGAACCGTGGTGGTGTAGCTCCCTCAGATAGACTGCAATCATATTGAACAAGTTTCAGTGTTAAACATCTTCAAAATTCATCTCTTCTTCAGTTATCAGAAACATGTACTCAATTTCTCTCAGTAATTACCTTTTCAGACCATCCTCAACACCCTCAGCTGTGACATCAGTATAGAAAGCATCCCATGTGCACCAGCCAAACCAGTCAAGAAAAGATGGCAACTGCATAAAACCAACAATAAAAGGTTACAAAGATCCGTTACGTATTAACTTGGCATAGCATAATAGCTAGAGCCATCAGTGTGCGGCGAGGAAGAGGGTCTAACCTTTTTCTTCTCACGGTGAAGAAAAGTTTGCATGTGTTTTTCCACAGCCCTAGAAAGAAGAGAAAAAAGGAATCAGTAAAATAAAATTGTCAACATACTGATTCTAATGTTCACCAGCTGAAAAATAAAATTTTCCATAGTGCAAACAAGGCAGCAGATAACATTTTCTTTTATGAATTTAGAAGGAAAACACAAACAGGGGGTGCCTTACTTGACTGCTTGATTGATGACTTCAAAGGGGTTGGTCCCAGCATGCATGTAGACTAGGTGAAGGCCTTGATCAGTCTCGACCGCGTTATCCCCTGCAAAACCATACCACATACCAAAAAGAAAAGGGTCGTTTCGGTTCTTTGGGACGCCATGCTATATATATATTTTCTCCAAAGGACCAAAGCTATAAACTCCGTTTGTTTGATTCAATTGATTGATTCATCGAGAAGTTTATCCAGCTCAATTCAATCCACAAAAGACAGCTCCACCCCTTAAAAGTATTGCTGAAGGGAAGGGAAGGAACTGAATTAACAGCAGCTATGGCACTAAATTATTTTATGATATGACACAACGGAAGACTTCCATGTAGCCTTCACCACCAAACCATGTTTCATGGCCAAGAGTTACTCACCACTCTCGAGGCAAATCTCTATCTCGTTCTTCTCATTGCCCTGAAGAACAGCTCGGAATGGACCTTCGAGAAGAGGAAGAAAGACAGTGTAGATGGTTGGAGAATTCTCTCCATCTACTTCACTCTCTTTGCTCTCAATTAGCATGAACTGTGTCTCCAGAGGAACATCCCTCCCACAAGTTCCCATTCTCTGAGTCATCCACCATAACTTGAACCGAAAGCAGCATAGGAACCGGAGCTCCCTATTCCAAGATTATATCAGAAATGAGAAACTAGAAAACACCAATTCATCAAGTGTCAAAGCCTATACTCATGGTTACAGACCCAAACACACCATATACGATCCAGTTTAACTTGCTACATTCAAATTTTCTACGATTATAAACTTGAGCAAATTATATTGACCATCATTCAAATACTTAGGATTCTAAATTATAACAATTTCGTTATTTTCTATGATAAATTGAAAATCGAACATGATGGATATGGTAGACTACATGCGAGCGTGGAAAAGCAAGAAGAACTTACTCTAAGACACCCATTGAAAACACATGGAGACTTTTGCTGTGGGAAGCTGTAGCACCAACAAAAGCACCAGTCACAAGGCCACTTCCAGATCCTGGAGTCAGCACAATGTTGTCCGGTACTCCGGTTAATATGGTCTTGCCATGAACAACCAATTTCCTATCGTTAACCAAGATCTTAGGTGTGACAGTCATTTTCGAACACTTCACCGCTGTATGATCAAACCAAACAACAGAGAAGTTATTACATTATTAAGATTAAAATTCACTGCGTCTTAATGAAATTTACAAATCATTCAATGAATGATTAGGACTCTGAAAGCTACAAAACACTACAGAAACCGATGTTTTCTATATATTATCAGGAGTTTAGTAATATATATAGACCTAGGGGGTTATGATGATGGTGATGGATTCTAAAGGTTAAGCACACGTTAGATAGATTGCGACGTGGTTCACCCAAAGGAGGAATCCACGTAGGGAACTGCGTTGAAGTTGTCTTTAGCATCATCATCTTTTTAACCTATACCCCAAAAAATTAGAAGAAAATTAACAATCGAACTCTAAAATGAACCTACAAAAGTATAGTCCTTTCCTTTCTTTTGTCGTTTAGTATAGTTCTTCCCAACTCTGGTCTCACTATTGGTTTGAAAATCGACAAAATATAAAACACCAAGGAGAAGTTAGAACATATTAAGACCCAAAACCAAATCTCAACTGAAATAAAATCTTATAATTAATGGGTGCGGTTTCTTTTTCTTCCTTTTTAGAAAGATGAGTCGCAACAAAAGAAAATAACATCAGAAATCATCTGGGGTACTGATTAACCCTGTAGTTTCCGCAAGACAAGAGGGCAATTTTGTCAACGAAAAAAGACAACTTTAAAAAGAAACTAGCTAGAGAGATCTAGCGTGATGCCGACGTGGTACTTGGTCTCTTCCGTAATGGTAAAAGAATCTTAATTTCCAAAGCAAGATTTCATAAATCTCCTCCACGTAAATTACTACTACACAACGAAAAAACGAACTCACCAAGTTACCGTGACGAGAAGGTGAAAATGAAGGATAAATTAGCTTAAAAATTTCGAGAAGAGAGAAAATGTAATCCTATATATTCCTGGAGGAGAAGGTCCTCCAATGGAAGAAGGTGGGGGAACGGAGAAACACACTCAGCACAGGGCTGAAGATTGATCACTAGCTTCTCAAATTTTGGTGCGAGATATTGAATGAACACAAAGGAAGTTGGCTTTTATAGCGTGGGGAGGCTTGGTGTGCGTTCTGATTCTGACACGTGGAGTGCTGTGAGGCGTTGGATCCCAGACGTGGTGACGTGATTGTGACTTGAGGTAGAAAGAAGGAAGATCTTTGTGATGATAATGGCGGCCCAAAAAGACGTCGATGATTACGTGGACACATGTGATTGTGATGTGTTGAAGCTGGATTCTTGGAACATTGAGTTTATCTAAATAACTGAGATAAATACGTCAATTCTTTGAGGAAAAATACAATAGCTTTTGTCAAGAAAATATCAATCATTGCATGTATTATTATGGCAAAAATCACAATAGTTTTTTCTGCAAGAGGGAACTATTTAACTTGTTAAAATTAATCTTCAACCTACCTATGGTCAAATAACTTCTTTTTTTGCATATATTATGGAGTGAGTCATAAAGGTGATAAACATTGAAACTTGAAATGATTTAATAATGATTATTTTATTAAATGCTGATATAATAAAATAGTAGAATTTATCTATATATAATATTACTTTCTCAACACAAACATTACTTATATAATATTATTAACGATATTTATTTTTTATTAATAATAATAAAAATTATAAAAAGATTCGGAAATGATCTAATCCTTTTTATGTCTAAAGTTATTCAAATTAAAAATAAAAATATGTTCATACAAATAAAAGGTTAATATAATTTCTTTATGAAAAAAATTTGAAACTTAGAAAATATAACAAAAGTATAAATTTTGCACATTCTAGAATATGATAGAAAAATAATATTACATTTTTAACTCGCAGACTCTTGTGATTTGATTAAACGAATATTGTGGTTTGGTTAAATAAATATTGTTACTTTTTCAATTTTCATATTGTCCTTATAGTTAGAAAAGAAGTGGTCATTTTGTCATCTTAAAAATTAGTTATTGTTAATAGATATACGGATTAGATGGATCACACTTTAATGTGATCAATCCAAAACAAATTCAAGTGAGGTTGACCCAAGACTTAAAATTAGGTATGTGCATATTTGTCTAACGAGGAGAGGATTAAGATTTGTAGGATATTCTAAATAATCAGAATAAGAGGTTTTACAATCAAGTATCTTCACCTACAAAACAGTAGTTGTAATGGTAATATCTAGCTTCAACTAGTTAAATACATAACAATATGGAGAAGAACATATATTGGGGTAAGCTAGTTCTTTTATGTTTAAAGAATAAGTCAAATTCCAACAGTATCAAGATACAAGTTCCTCTTTTGTATGAGACAATATAGTCTTTTATGTATTCGACGTTACCACCTTCAACAACCTTTGTAGCCAGTTAATTAATGATCGTTTCTATATTTGCAATGACCATGATTTATTTTGTGATGAGTAATAATCTTCCTTCTTGATAGTTTAAAGTTCCTCATGGATCCTTGTCTAAGTCTTGACTAGCAAAATAACTAAAGTGGCTTACACATTTAATAGGATTGAGACGCCAATCTAAGTAAGAGAAATTTGTTTTTTATTCTTATTGGTAATCAAATTTCATGTTTTTATTTACACAAGAAAGAAGATCTCCTCAACATCTAGCTTACACTCCCTAAAAATAATATTATTTCTTTGACTCCATGTGCTCCAAATAGTTGCAACCTAGATGCATCTTCAGATCCTATTCACTTTGTTATTTAGGCATTGTAACTCAAACTAATTGAGGTGATTTTTGGCTTCCTTTATGTTGCATTGTACTAACTTTAACCCAATTATGACATGAGTTCCAAACCTTTGTTGTTACCTTGCAGCATGTGACTTGCAAATTCTACATTGGATCCACACATGACACACAATGGACTCCTACTCCATTGTTGTGCAAGTTCCAGTGTTGTTACTCTATTATCCATGCAAGTTGATGTGTTGATAGAAGGCGTATATTTTACGGAACAAAGCATATAACTTGCAATCCTCCTCACTGATTCGAGTTTGGAGTTTTTTATAAGTTGATTTCATTGTGTATTTTTGTGTTTCATTGTTGTTCCACACCCATTTGTCCTCTATAACTTTATATGTTGATATCTTCTAACTCTCACATCAAATTGTGTTTGTTCACATTTGAATCATTCTTTTCTCCAAGTTAATTTCCATTACCAATACTTCACAATCCATATATCAATTTCCCCTAAATAGGTTCCTTTTGGCGAGAGTTGTTGTACATTCTAGGCACCATTTCTCTCAAAAGTAACTCTCATATCCATCTATCTTCCCAAAAATTTATAGTACTACCTATTCTTATTTTTTAAGATATATTACTATCAAACCAATTATCTTGTGTTTTCTCCTTGCATCTATTTCTTATATCCCTTCACCACCATAAATCCATCATATTATCATTCCTAATCTTAAAATTTCTCCATGATCCATATTTTGATTCTAGTACATCTTTTCATATTCCTTAGTTTTTTGTATCAAGTATTCACTTCAATTTTCTCAACAATGCTATATATATGGAATAATTTTAGGTTCTTTACCCCTAGACCACTTTCACCCTTTGGTTTTCATATTTGTTTCCCACTTATCCATCTGATCCATGTTTAACTCAAACCCATTTTTTCCATCATATAATAAAGGAATTCTCAGTAAACAAAGTCATAAGCTTTCTCAAAATAAATTTTTACAATATCACAATTTTTTCTTTTGGTCCTAACTTCATCCTTTAATTTATTGACAACTAAAACATCATCTAGGAGGCTCATGTCCTCGACAAAAGTTGATTGCTTTAGCCGATGATCTTATGTATAACTCTCTTTAACATATTTGCTAGGACCTTAATGCTTTGTTTGGGGTTTTTTTATCATGATGGGGTTATTTTTTTTGCTTTTTACCAAAATGGGGTCAGTTTAAAAAAAGTTACAAATATAGGCAAGTCGTGCCAATTCAGCACGACTTCATATGCACAAATCGTTCCAATTTGACACGACTCTGCCATGTCATACTAAAGTCGTGCCAAATTGGCACGACTTCTGCCCTGTTATACTGAAGTCGTGCCAACTTGACACGACTTCTGCCATGTCATACTGAAGTCGTACCAACTTGACACTACTTCTGCCACGTCATATATTTATATATATATATATATATATATATTAAATTTTATTGTTTATATATTGGGTAGTAAGTTATGTAATATTAAAAATTAATTTGATACATAACTTTCTAAGAGTGTTAGTTTTAAGGAACAAAAAATTGGATAATCGTGTATGGATCATGTCCGGCGCCATTAAATATCAAAATATAAAAAAATTTGCATACATGAGACATTAAATATCAAAATATACTTTTTGGCTAGTGGGAAACCATGTCCGGTGACAATGTCCTCAGGAGTTAATGACTCAAAGTTTGAATAAGTTGATTATCCAAACATGATCCATACACGATTATACAATTTTTTGTTCCTTAAAACTAACAACTCTTAGAAAATTATGTATCAAATTAATTTTTAACATTACATAACTTACTACCCAATATATAAACAATAAAATTTAAAAAAAATAAAATATATGATGTGGCAGAAGTCGTGCCAAGTTGGCACGACTTCAGTATGACAGGGCAGTCGTGGCAAGTTGACACGATTTCAGTATGACATGACAGAGTCGTGTCTAATTGGGACGATTTGTGCATATGAAGTCGTGTCAAATTGACACGACTTGCCTAAATTTGTAATTTTTTTTAAAATAGACCCCGTTTTGGTAAAAAGCAAAAAAAATAACTCCATCATGATCAAAATCCCCTTTGTTTGGATTACATGATAGATTTGAGGGGGTGGAAAAGGATAGATTTGAAAGGAAAGTGAGGTTGTTTGGATTAAGGGAAAGAGAGTGGAAAGTGAAGAGAAAATTTATGAAAGTTTGTGAATGATGTGATAGATGTAATTGAATTGTAAATTTTGAAATTTTAAATTAAGATTAAAAAATTAAATTAATAAAAAATATTATAAAACCTTAATAAATAAATAAAATAATATTTTTCAAAATAAAGTATATTAAATAAATGATCAAAATTTTAATTTACTTTTTATTTATTTAACATTAAACATATATTAATAAAATATTAAATGTATTTTATTATGAATGTAATATTTATTATTTTAAAATAAAAGAATATATATTATTATATTTATTTTACGTACGTTATGGTTTAACCGTGTTAAAAATCAAGTTTCTCCGCATAAAAACAAGTTTCTTCACAATTGAAAGAAAAAAGTCTGACAATGAAATTCATCTCATTTTTCGTAATTTTATACTTCGTTTTTTGGACTTTCTTCACCTTTCTTCACTCTTTAACTTTTCATCGGTGAAAACAAACACATCCTAAATATAATCTTATATAGACCATTGTCCTCGATAAAAATTATTTTTGGTTCATGATTTTGTGTATAACCTCTCCAACCTATTTTGATAGAATTTTAAATATGATCTTATATACGCTTCTCACTAGTGATATTGTCTATAACATAATTGTCTAACCCTTGAGGGTTATCTACCTTGAATATAGGTACTATAAAGAACATGTTACTTCGTAAGAATAAATCTTTTTAATGATATCGAGCACATCTAATTTAGTGGTTTCCTGCAAACTTTATGAAAATGAAATTGAATAATTTGGATAGGGGTTTTTCTACTCTTGCATTCCCGATTTCTTATTTTAAGAATCTGCTTGTTAACATGACATTATCTTCATTTTTAGTACTAAAGGGGTTAGTTCTAAAGAGATGTGAGAATATTTTTTCAGAAAGTGAACAAAAGTTGGGGTAACAAGACAGTGTGACTTTAGTAGGGGAACTTGCAAATGTTGTTAGATGCTAGCTGATTTGTTTTTATTTTTTTTGTGTATAAGATTCAGACATCCTTAAAATGCTTCATTTAATTTAATTTATTTTTATTGATTAAACTTTCAGTTTTTAGTGATAGAAAATCTATGTTATCTAACCTTACATTTACCTCTGCAAGTTTGGTAGATCAATTACTGAAAGATTTCTCGAGCTCTTCTTGTATAATGTTTGGCTCTTCGCACCAAATATTCTTAATTTTGACTCCTTTTATCAGTCTTTAATCTACTCCATTTTATTTAATCTCCTCCATTTTATTGTTATATGGAAAATCTTATGTTAATATCTCTTGCTATTAAACTTTGAATTATAGTTTTTTTGTCATTCTAATGTCTCTTACCATATTTGTAACTACTGCTATTGCTTTTTTCAAAATTAAAAGTTACGTAATTCTTATTTAAGTTTTGTAGTAATACTTTTTACCTATTAAAAAATGTTATAAGTACTTTAACGTGAAATTTTAATAAATAATTTTGTAATTAGAAATAATAAAAGAGTAAATTGGAAAATGAGGATATTAGACCCAATCTTAAATATAAAAATATGTTCAAAATTTATTAATACGATCTTATTGTTATGGAATTATATATGTGTGATCATCTAATCTTAGACCAATGTAACTGTGTATAACGATAAAAAAATATTATCCGATCCGTTTAATATGAACAAAAATAAAAGTAATTTTTTTTTCCCAAAAGAGTTTGATTTAATATAAATTAAATTTGAATAATTTACAAAGTACAAATCCCAAGGCAATTATTGGTAAGACCTAATTTGGGTATCCAAAGGGAAAAAAGGAAATGGCACGCAAAACTATTGGGTAAGTTAAAATAGCAGTAAATAAAGTAGTGGCAAAGTTGAGTCAAATTAAGAACATCTTGGAAATTGAACTGCTACCACTATCAGGATTCAATCTCAGAATTCTGTTTATTCATCACCAATTATCAAAAACATCTATTATTATCTTACTGGATCTTCAAAAGAATTAAAAAAAAACATTTATTAATATTTTAAAAAAATGTATATATATAATTTTTAAATTTTTTGGCGATAAAGACCTCCTTTATTATTGGAATAAATAGAAATGATTGCTACGCACCGCCACTGTAGAATCTTTTGTTTTAATTTAATGGTTAGATTATTTTTAAGAGTTTTGATTATGTTTTGTTTTCTAAATTTTAGTTTGGTTTTGATTTTTTTTTTTCAATTTTCAAAATAATTTGATCTTTAAAAATAGAAAATTATCACTTTAGTGTCTCCAAAAATACTAAGCCTAAGATAGTCAAATCTTTCTTTTAAAACTACTTTGACTTCTTTAAATTTAATTATTAATAAAATGTATATTTTTTAATTTAGTGAGAAAAATATTTCTAATTTAGCAACCAGAATCAGATTTATCACGAATTTCAGCAAGAAGTTAATCAAACCTTTGAAATATTATATTTATTACCGAAAACATTGGTGATTATTTTATGCCTATTTTATTTATTGTTTAATGTTTATCAAGATTACACTTTTCTATTTATTGTGAATATATAAAATAAGTTCTTCCAATCTGATTGACAAATACATTGTATTATTCTTATTTGTGATTGGTGATTGAAGCTCCCAAAATATTCGCATGCCTTGTTCACCCATTGGGAACAACTTGATATAATCGACAGCTTTTTTAGGCCAAAAGTAACGTCATTATTTAGTTTTCATTTTGGCAAAATAATAATAGTTTTTTTATATTTAAATATTTAAAATACAAAAAGCTATAATACAAATGTATAATTTTGTTTAAAATGAAATATTTGTTAAAGATAATATTACTTTCTAATCTCAATCATACAAAAAAAAGTGACCGATATTTGATCTCGTATATTTGCTTAAGTTCCCACATATGATATGACAGTTTGTTAGATTTTACACCAATTTTAATATGCAATAAGTATTCTATCTGTATATTGTAGTACATCTTAATATATAAGCATACTATATACCGTGACTATTTTACTCACAGTAAACTTTTTAAACTGTTACATATTTCAAAATGGTAATTTATATTTTAATATTTTTTAAAAACTATTTCAACTCGCTGTCTCCTAGTGTCACTAAATATAATTTCACATTAAACCTTGCTTATATTTGATATTATTAACGTATTCAATTTTAGTTTCACATTTTATAATTTAAAAGTAAAAGTAGAAAATATAAGGAAATAGTAAAATGAGATCAGTTGTTCAATGTCTTCTCTACCTTGGCAAACTAAAAAAAAAAATCTATAATTAGAGATATATAGGTAAATTTGTTTCTAAATATATTTTTCATATCAAACAATGAAAGAATATTTTCTGTTTTATTCCAATCTGTCTCTCATCTATAATGATACATATATATATATATAACCATAGCATTATAACCGTACAGAACCGTACAGATTCTTTTTCTAACATAACATTTGTAATTAAGACTAATTATAGACTCATTAATAGTGATTATATTCCTATAATTAAGTCTAATTATAGACTCATTAATAGTGATTATATTCATGTAATTAAGTCTAATTAAGTCTAATAATGATTTTGTCCGGTAATATCCCCTCAAGT
>Ga0123342_1006947_pt1 | contig 15315 bp, 7 predicted proteins | sample Turbeawhitnodule_FD_89960 | JGI IMG/M metagenome (GOLD analysis project Ga0123342, IMG submission 89960) | Root nodule microbial communities of legume samples collected from Mexico - Turtle bean Mexico white nodule | ecosystem: Host-associated > Plants > Roots > Nodule | place: Mexico: Nepantla... | reverse complement strand
TGGCGTGAAGATCATCCCTTGGTCTACAACCACATAAGTCATCCTTTCCATCTTCCATTTCTCTTCCGTTTTTGTGTTCTTACTTGTGTTTTTCTATTCCATTCGGTGCAATCTGTTCTTTGCAGTTTTCTCTTTCATTTTCTGCACTTTATTTCTCCTTTAATCAGTGCAGTTTGGTTATTTCCTTGTTGTTCTTGGTTCTTCCATTTCCGGTATTCCATTACATGTGATAAACTTGTTGTTTTCAAATTCCTTTCCATGGGTTTTGTTACTTAACTCATTTTAATCGGTATATCCTTTGTATGCTTCGCTAATCTGCTGTTCTTGGCACTGTTCTTGTGTTTCCTGAACTGTTCTTGAGCTGTTCTTGAGGTTTACTTGCTGTTTTAGAGTTACCCATTCATTCTATATCCATATCATGTTATTGGAATCATATCAATAAGTGTTGCTTAAGTTTTTTTATCGATAAATAATGAATTAAATAAATTGGACATTTACAGGATGTCCAAGCCCTGTTACAAAAAGTTAAGAGGTAAGTCTACTTCCGTCCATTGTAATTAAAAAAAATCTCTCTCTGCAAATGGACCAAATTAACCCCTTCCCCAATTGCCTTTTGGAATTACATACACAAATTAGGCATGTTTAGACTCCACGCTCAGCCCAAACCCAAATCTTTCCCTAAATCGATCAACAAAGTGAAGCATGTGTGATTCCTGAATGTAGACCGTCCAAACTCATTCAACCTTCATTCCTAGCTATTGACCTTTGATCTATTTTTTGTTAATAAGATTGATATTGTAATGCATTCCCTTCCAATGAAACAAAATTTTGGATGTAATGGCTTTAGTATATTGTTGGACTCTTAAACTAAAGTTGGTGAGCTCGTGTCTATGTAAAGATTGGAGTCTCCTGTAAATATTGCACTGATTTGCTTTATTTAGCAATGATAATCTTTTGTTCTTCAGCTCCTTTGAGATACCTTCTGCAATAATCAGAACTACACCATTCCTAGTGATTCTGACTAAGAACCAAGTTAGCACTGCTGACAAAATTGGTTATATTGACTTTCTAGTTCCCTACTTTCCAACAACTTAATTCTTTGCAAAATTTAAACAAGTGATAGGGTCAATACACCAGTCCGAATAAGACAACATAGTCAATCTATTTTTTCCTATTATCCAAGGTCATGCATTTAATTGTGCTAATGTGAAAATTTCTACAGGATTAGGTGTAGCATTTTGAAAACAATGTTATTTCTTTGTTTCTAAATTTTTGACACTATGGCTACCCACATGCATCCCCAAACTAAATTTTCAAGTTTAGTTAACCTCAAAAACTTAAACTATTAAAAAAAATTGGGTAAATTATGTTAAGTAGTGATTTTAGCAATCCAAGTAAACCACAAATTCCATAATGTGAAGGTTATGCAAAGGAAAAAATAAATGGCTAACAAATTCCACTTCACTTTTTTTTTATCATCAAAGAATAAATAAAATAAAATGAGGCACTTCAGGAGTGCTCCAACTCTTATACAAACTCAAAAAAAGTTTCCTAACACCCAACCAGCTAAGGTTCTGACAGACATTACAATACATTAACCTTACTAACATGCCAGATCAAGATACATAAACCCAACAAATACAATTACATCAACCCACCAAAAAGAACACACCCTCAATACAGTACATGAAATCCAACAACTAAACAAGATCTTTGTTAGCAGGCTGAAAAACTTCAAAAATCAAAGTGCCAACATCAACAAGCCGATCCTACGAGAAGGATACATAAACCAAGAAAACTTGTACAAAGCACACAATAACTTCCCAATCTGGACAGATCAGTACCCAAAAACACCACACATCAAACTCTCAAAACTCATACACCAGAAAGATTCCAACACCAAATCGAATATAATAAGTCAGATACAATTTCCTTTACCGCAATCCAAGAACAAGAATCATCAATCCGACCCTGCCAGATAGTAAAAAACCAAACAACTTACACAAAACACACCACAACTTCCAAACCTGGACAAACAGATTAAACATGAACACCAAATATCAATCTTTCAAATACCTCATACAACATTGAGGTTCCAAAAACCAGTTTGAGTAAGAGAAATCAACCATTCTTTCCTTTACTGTGACTCAAGACCAAGTCTTCCTTTGTACCACAGTAAAAACCTCCACTAGATCTACGCGCCCATTCTAAAAAACAACCTTATTCATATGATTCCAAATTTCACTTACAATACCTACCTAAATGCCCCCCAGCACCTAATAATAGCATGTTTCAAACCTATAGTTTAAACATCTTAAAATGCATTTGTGCATCACAATGTAGAACCAAAGAGGACCCCAACCACTCGAAACACATTCCCCAAATTCTCTAAGAGACCCTACACTCCAAAAATAGATGCCTTACTGTCTCTTCTTCCACACCACATAGGGGACACCGAACACACACCAAAGGTATACCGCTTCTCAAGAGATTATCCTTAATGACAATCGCATTACTTAACACCCTCCAAGCCGTAAATAGTGATGAAGGTAAAGTCTTTAATATCCAGAACTCCGCGAATGGGTCCACAAACACTGCAGACTCCTCCCCCAAGAGAATATTATAGGTTTCCTTCACGGTGAAATTCATAAATTCTACATCCCTCCAAAGCCATTTATCGGTTGTATTTTCACCCTCTCTTGTTAACCTCTTGTTATCCAACTCCTGCAATAAAAGATCAGCCAGACTAGATTCCCACACAAAGAGATTTCTTCTCCAACTCAACTTCCATGACTATTATTGCTCCAAACCCCAACTTGTGATAGAGTATGACCAATATCTAAGGATATCGAAAAAAGTCTAGGAAATTTATGCATTAAAGGAACATTGTCCACCCACTTATCCTCCCAAACCTAATTTCTTTTCCATCCCCTACTTCTCACCAACCTCTGTCTTCAAAATCATTACCCCACTCCTCTAAATTCCAAACTTTCCTAATGTCCCTCCACCATAGCGATTCCTTACAATTCTGAACTTGGGACCCTAACCCCTTCCACCCACCATACTTAGAATCTAGAATATCCTTCCATAAACTTCTCTTTTTCAAACTTAAGTCTCCAAATCCATTTTCTCAGAAGAGCCAATTTAAACTTTCTTATATCAATAACCCCTAATCCACCTTTGTCTTTTGACTCACAAACCTTATGCCACACCATCCAAGCAATTTTCCTGTTCTCTGAGCCCCACTCCCACAAAAAAACTCTTTTGTATCCTTTTCACTTCCTTCACCACAGTAGTCGACATACAAAATAAGGAGACATGGAATAACAGTAAGGATGTAAGCACCAATTTGATAAGACATAATCTGCCAGCCATAGAGAGGGATTTTCCTTTCCAATAGCTTAACCTACTCCATAACTTATTGAGCACCCCTTCCCAAAAATCACACCTATTAAGATTCCCGCCTACCGTCACCCCCTAAATAACTAAAAGGTGTCTTTATAATATCACAGTTAAGAATAGAGGCAAAAACCTTCGTCTGATTGATGTTCACACCCACTCCCCCAACCTTACTCTTGGAATAATTAACCTTAAGACCAGAGGCAAGTTCAAAGCATTTCATAATTGCTTTTAATGTCAAAACAGTTTGAATTGAGGCTTTACAGAAAAATAGGGTGTCGTCGTATAAGAAACATCTCATGTTGTCTAAGACCACCCTCCTTGTATGTAAGTTAAGTTTTGCTTAAATGAAATTCTCATCAAGCTTGTTTAAGTAAGACAAAAGCATACCTTAAGTGAGACATGTCAAGCAAGTTGAATTTAACTTAAATCACCAAATACTTAAGCAACATACAACATACACTTAAATGACCATCATTTAAGCAAGTACTCCTACTTATAGTACTAGAAAATCCTTAAATAAGAGATAAAAAATAATTAGTTGTTATATTAATTAAATTAGATATTATTTTAGAGACTAAAAAATTTATTGGTATCTAAATTAGTTTCTGTTGTTAATAAATAGTTTCTAAATTGATATATAATTAGCTTCCAAAATTTTATCTACCAATTGTTTAGATTCAAAAGTTAGTAGCTAAAATTTTGGTAGCTAATTATTTGTCAATTTGGAAACTATTTATCAAATAGAAACTAATTTAGATACCAATAAATTTTTTAGTCTCTAAAATAGTATCTAATTTAGTCAATATAGCAACTAATTATTTTTTATCTCTAAAATTGTTTTCTATTTAATGATTTTCTTATAGTATTAATATTATTAATATTGTGAATAAGAATATTAATATTATTAACATTATTAATATTAACTATCGATATAGATGTAGATATTATCTACGAATACATATTCGTACACTACAAGAAAATCATTAACATTAATTATAATATTAATAAAAATACTAACATTAATAATACACTACAAGAAATCATTAAATAGAAACTAATGTTAGATATAAATACATTTTTAGTCTTTAACTTAGTATCTAATTTAGTTAATATAGTGACTAATTATTTTTTGTCTCTAAATTTAGTTACTATTTTTTTATATTCTTGTAGTGATAGTATCAACATTCGTGAGTAATATTTAAAATATTTGTAATAATATTATTTTTATAATTAAAAATATTGTTAATTTATTAATAATAACATTAATAAATGATAATATTATTAATATCATTAATATTTTTATTAATAATATTAATATTATAATTAATATTATTAGTAATAATATTATTATTATAGTTAATATTATTAATCATAATATTATTACTTATGTTATCATTAATATTTTTAATACTATCTATATATATATATATTACAAAATATTGTTAAATAGTTTCTAAATTGGTATCTAATTAGCAACCAAGGTTGGTAGCAAAAACCTTGGTTGCTAATTAGATATCAATCTAAAAACTATTTAACAATAATAAAAACTAATTTAGAAATCAATTTTTTTTTGTTTAGTTTATAAAATGGTCTCTAATTTAGTTACTATTGCAACTAACTATTTTGGTCTCTAAAAATTGATTTCTATTTCATGATTTTCTTGTAGTGATATATAGGTAATAATATAAAATATTATTATTATTATTATTAATTTATCAATAATAATATTAATAAATATTAATAGTAATAATAATAATACTAACATTTTTATTAATATTATTAGTATTATTGTTGATATTATAAATATTATTAATAATAGTATTATTATTAATAATATTTTTAATATTACTTATGATATAGATAAGTAGGTACTTACGGATACATATAATACTTACGTATCTATAATCGCGAGTAATGTTAATAACATTATTATTAATATTAGCAATAATTTAATAATAATAATATTAATAAATCTTAATACTATTATTAATGTTAGTATTTTTATTAATATTATAATTAATATAATATTATTATTTTTAGTACTAATAATAATAATATTTTATACTATTATTAATATTAATGTTATTTTCTGTATTAATAATATTATTAATGTTTTTATTGTTATTTTTAATAATAATATTGTTATTAATATTTTTATTAGCATTATTAAAATATTTATTAATATTTTTATTAGTATTATTAAAAAAGTTATTTAATATTATTAGTATTATTAATATTGTTAATATTTTTATTTATATTATTAATATTTTTTTAGTATTATTAATATTTTTATTAATAATTTTATTATCATTAATATCATTATTAATATTTATTTTAATAATATTATTATAATGTTTAATACTAGGATTTTTATTATTATTATTGGACGTTATTAATAATATAATGATAGTAATAATAATAATAAGTATATTTATAATAAAAATATTAATTACAATATGATAATAAAAAATTTCTGATGTATTATTGGTTAAAGGTTGTTTGTTTACTCAATAAACTTTGGTTTGATTTTTTCTAATACCAATTTGTTATTATTATTATTATTATTAATTAATAAATATATATTAATATTATTATTATTATTTTTATTATTATTATTAATAACTTATAATAATAATCATTCTATTTGTTATTTAGGGATGAATACGGAATAGATGAAATTATATTTGCCCGATCCTGGATGTAGTGATGTTTTAGTTTGGTGGAATAAGACTTATAGTTTTAAAGGATTCACTTCTTTAAGAATAAGCGTGATCTTGTTATGTTTTTCCTTGTTTTTCATGAGTTTTGAGCTAATCCTTTTATAATGTATTGTGTTTTTCTTTTATTAGTTTTTGTTGTCCTTTATAGCTTCAACCTTTTATCCACACAAAAAAAAACCCTATTGTACGCTTTTAACTTTTATTATATCCAAGCTTTTAAGTAATTAGTTTAAAAAAAAGTTAATTTCATAAAAAACCTCCCGTATATTGTACATGACTCTACAATATTAATATTAAAATGATCTTTCTTAGTAACAAATTTTGTTTATATTAGAAATAATATATATATATATATATATATATATATATTTAACAATCCATTTATTAAAAAAAGAAAATTACACATAACCCAACCAAGGTTGGAAGTTGTTTCTGATTAAAATAATTATTATGAAACTACGAGAAATATCCCTATAGCTTACCAATTTGGTTAATTAATCCGTAGCTATTATCAATAATATCTTGGATGGTATCTATTCTTAATCCGTAATTTGTAAATTATTGTATGCAAATATATATTCTCTTGTCCTTTGCACATATTGTAGCAAGCTACACCAAGAGAAGTACCATTCCAAAGCATTTATAAGTGACCTAATTGCAGAAACCAAAATGCCAAAATCAAATGAGACGATAACAAAGAACAAGAGATAAAAGAAAAGGAAAAGGTCAAGTGAGTAGGGTACCCTAGCCCTTATTTCAACTTTCCCTTGCAATATATCTCACGTCAATGTTAATTAATTCACTTCCCATCATCAACTAGCAAGTTCCCTTCCACCAATTATTTGGCTGTTTGGAAATCTATCTAAAACACGCATATAATTCACTTGTTTTGTTGGGTTTAATTTTGTGTAATAGTGACAATTGAGTTCATGGTAATTTTTAAATTATAAAGGTGTTGATTCATATAAACAAAGGTTTCGTGATGATTAATAGATCAAGAAGTTTTGATATATGTAAATTTTGATGATATTATATTAATTTATTTTGAAACATCTTTAAAATGTTTTCTATTTAGTTCTTTTTTATTTTGTGGATAAGAAAATTGATATCAAGAAAAATCAGGTTAAAGTTAACGTATTATGCAAAAGTATAAGACCCTTTTGTTTCCTTGAAATCCACGTAAAAACTTGCTTAAACTCGAAAACAACACACCCAATATTTGTCTATATCGATTTACCATTTAACCTCAATCATATATCTTATGTTTCAGTTTGGATATTTAACTATATTAACTATCTCTTTAACCAATTTCTCTATAAGATTAAAAAAATAGCTAAGTTAAAATTAACTTAAACATAAACAAAACATATTTACATACATAGTTTCACAAAATTTTAATTTTTTGTTTATGAAAAAAATAATTTTCTTACGTTCTCTTGCGAGGTTGAATTAGGTTTAAGGTAAACTTCTTAAAATGATATCAGTATAATCTAAAGTTGATTCTAACAAGAGTTTGTTAGGTCTATCAAACTATCAACTATCAGACTACCATAAATATAATCTCACGTACAAAGTTGAGTCGTCTCGACCTAAGAAAATGTGTTAAAAATCTCACATTAATTGTATATATGATATTTCATAATACATAAGTGAGCGTAAATTTCATCTTTCAAATTGATTTTACAAAATTAAATTATACTTAAAATATAGTTGTTAAACTACACACCCAAATAAGAGTTTTATATTGTTTATAACATTGATATGTCTTGAAAGTGTGTAGTGAAAGATGCATATGATAGAAGGAAATGGCAATAGAAGTGGTTGCATGTGTTTGGATTGTTGAGGTTGGAACATTAAAGCAGAGATTAACAGTGGTGAGAATGAATTGTCTGAAACATATAGAGCAAGCAAATGGTGAGTGTGAGAGAGGGTGAGGAAAGTGTTGTTAAGGGGGGATTTGAAGGTGAAATTTTGTGGAGCAAAGTTAATGGCAGTACTGATAGGTTAATGTGTGGAAAGTAGTTAAATAAGGAACCTTCCGTGGGCCGAATCACAATGATCTTAGAAAAATGTTTGATCAGTTTGAGAAGAAGGAAAATGATAGGTAGGAAAATGGGAGGAAGTAGTACTGCTGCACTTCTGCCACTGGACATGCTAATTGACAGCATTATGGTAAGAAAGTAACAGCTTCACAAAAGGCTGCTAATCAATCATCATATTCATGTTAGGGAAATAAAGTATATGCAAAACTCTTTTTCATTCAATTAGGGTTGAGACCTGGGTAGGGTTCTAATTCTACTCTTCTTCTTTTCTTCACTTTTGGACTATGCAAATTTCAAAATATCTTAATATTTAATGCAAACTATGTTTCAAAATCTAAATATATTTAATCCAAACTGTGTAGTCTATTGTTCAACCTACCCTTCATCAATAATGTAAATCACCCTTGTCAAAAAACAACCATATCTTCTCCTAGCTATAATTTGATGTCTACACACTCAAAATATTAGTTACAATCTAAAAATCTAAAATAAGATTTTCTAAAATTTAAATGAGCAAATTTGTTTATATTTTTTTATAAGTTTTCTCAATTTCTATGTTTAACCTTTTTGTAAGTTAGTTTTCACTTGTGAAAAAAAATTAGTTTATTTTATTTTCTTGGAGGTATCTTCGGAAGTTTCTTTAAAGATTTACAATTCATTAAAGATTTTTTTATGAAGCTTGTAGGAAATGTCTTCATTAATGGTGTTATTTGTTTTAATATTAATATCTATTTTCTTCAATGATGTTATCTTTTATGTTATGTTGTTTAGGTCATAAACTTATGTATGTTCTTATGCATATTTTGTAGGGATGCTAGTTTTTTTATATAATTTTTTTGGAAATATTTATCTAATTTTTTAATATTTTGTATAAAAATTAAAACATTTTTCAAATACTTCAATATCTATTTATTTATTTATTATCGATAAAAAAAATTACTTCTTCAATATTTTCATGTTAGTTTTGCAGTTTAAGCAAAATGTACAATGTTTGGCTTGCTGATTAAGGTGGGTCTTGTGTATTACTCGAAGAAACCAAAGTAAAAGCCTAGGATCAAATCGTATAAGCAAAAACCAATTAATGTAATTTATTTTTTTATATACAAGTTTGTTTATTTAAGTTTAGAAAATGTTTTAAATTTTAGCTAATACAAAATTTGAATTTCTTATTTTATTGTTCCTGTTGATAAATTTATCAAAAGGAAGTAAACTAAACCACTACAAAAAAATCACAAAATAAAAACCAATTTTTAGAGATAAAAAATAATTAGTTGCTAGAGTAACTAAATTAGAAACCATTATAGATACTTAAAAAAAATTTGGTTTCTAAATTAGTTTATATTATTGTTAAATGGTTTCTAAATTGGTATCTAATTAGTAACAAAGGTTTTTACTACCAAATTTAGAAACTAAATAATTGATAGTTAAAACATTGGTAGCTAATTAGATACTGATTTAAAAATCATTTAACAATAATAGAAACTAATTTAGAAACTAATTTTTTTTAATTTTTAAAATGATTTCTAATTTAGTTACCATAACAACTAATTATTTTTTGTCTCTAAAATTAGTTTTTATTTCATATTTTTCTTGTAGTGAATTTTACCTCATTCAATAAAAAAAAATTCAACTCATTAAAAACTCCACTTAATCGAACACAAATCAATCATCTCCTTGGTGAACCAAATTTGTTGGTTACATATGTACAACTATATTTTATTTAAATTTAATTAAGTAAATCAATGTGTTGGAAAAAGACTTTAAAAATTACTTTATTTAGTTTCATTTCTTCAATATCTTTCGTTAACTTAATTTGTTTTTATCGTTATTTGGTAATAACATGCCTAGAATTTCTTTAATAAGAAAAAATAATATTAAAAGAAACTACAAGTCAAATTCCAGCCCATATAACACTTATTACACCCACCAATAAAGCAAACCAATCCCTTTAAAAATCTTATTAACTTTACAACTTTGATTAGATCTAAAACAACAATCAGATGACAAATTTTAACATCATATAATTTTTCAGAACCAAGATGAACTACACAAGCCACTAGTCATCTCATTACATTAAGTTAGCTATTAATATATTAAGAAATATGATGTAAAAAAACTAACAGGTGTTTAGCTGTATGGTGTGGTAAAAAATAATCAATATTTTTTCATGTTAAAGGTAACCTATCAAGAAAATCATCAAATAAAAATTAATTTTAGAGACAAAAAATAATTAGTTGTTATAGTGACTAAATTAAATATTATTTTATAAATTAAAAAAAAATAGTTTATAAATTAGTTTATATTATTGATTAATAGTTTTTAAATTAGTATCTAATTAGTTACTAAAGTTTTAACTGCCAATTATTTAGATTATAAATTTGGTAGCAAAATCCTTGGTAGCTAATTCGATACCAATTTAGAAATTATTTAACAATAATATAAACTAATTTAGAAATCAAAATTTTTTTTAACCTATAAAATAATCTTTAATTTAGTCATTATAGTAATTAATTATTTTTTATTTCTAAAATTAGTTTTTATTTGATGATTTTGTTGTAGTGAATTGGTGGATGTGTTGAAGAGAAGAGAGGAAACTTTTTTTTCTTAGATGTAAGTTGGAGAAATACACGGTTTTTTAAGGTTAAAGGTAAGATAGTTGTGTTTCGCAACTATGGATTTGGGGTAGAGGATGTGCTCATGTAGTTTTAGGTTGTTTAATTTGTTTTTATAGTCTTGTTTTCAAAGCGTTAGTATGCAGATTAAATTTTGTTTTCTTATATAAGGATTTTACTATTCTGAAATACTTTTATTATTTATTTTTTTTAATAAAAAAATGTTAAAAGTAACCAATTATTTCTAGTTTCAAGAAGATTTGAATGCTAAAAACTTGAATAGATTAGTGTTATTGAAGAATCAAGCATACACTAAACTAACAATATATGTTTGCAAATTTTACAACTTAAATTTTTTTCTCATATTTTATCACTTTTTTTTAATTTTTACATGTTTACCATTCTATGTATATTTAGACCAAAAAAAAATCCGTGACTATTTATAAACAAAATAATTTTTTCATAAATTAAAATTAATCTTTAAGTTAAAAAAATAAAGATTTAGAAAAGCTATATGAAAAAAGTATTTAGAAATTAGTTTATACATAAGTTAATTTTAATTTAAGGATATAAATTCATTTCATGTTTTCTTATTTATATTTTCTATAAATATTTATGGAGAAATTTGTCTAAATACACCCTAATAACCAATCAAAAACATCTTTAAAAAGAATACTTTTTATACTAGTTAGTTTGAACATTCTATATTAGTTGTATAATTAATATAGATGTAATTAACGTAGAAAACACATCGGTTTCTACAATGAATGTTGTATGTTCTTTGAATCAAATATATTATAATAGAATATTTTTTTACATCGATTATTAATCAATAACCAACGTGAAAAATGGACATATCGATGTGAATCTAAGTATTTATAAAAGTAAAGGAAATAATTTTTTCATAAATTAAAATTAACTTGTACACAAATTAAAAAAAAGATTTAGAAAATTATCTGTGAAAATATTTAGAAATTAGTTTATATTTCCTTTAAATACTTTATGAAAAAACTTATCTAAATACACCATAATGAAACAATAGCACCCACTATTAAAAATATTACATTTTATATTAATTATTTTGAACATGATACGTTATACAACTGGTAGATGCATTCAATCTAGGAAATCTAGGAAGTGAAGTGTTCCTACATTAATTGTTAATCAATCAATCTAGAAAGTGGACATACAACATTAGTTAGTTTCATAAAAACACAAATATACTAGTTTCGTTCAGTCCACAACTCATGTAATATGTTATTCTCTATATTGATTCTTGTTAATAATTGATGTAAAAAATATTTTTTTAATTATAATAATTTTATTTGCCATACTCACTTATATAATTGTAAAATTTTGTATATAATCAAATAGATACTAAATATATATTTTTATCGGCTAAAGCAATTTAAAATTTTCCTTAAATTAACTATAAAATAGCAAATATATCACAAAATGATAAAATATAGATAGATGTAAGTATGATATATGATTATGTTTCACTTTTGTTTCGTCATTTTGAAATAGTTATATATATATATATATATATATATATATATATATTCATATTTTAGATTCATTGATTTTTTTTATTGATAATAAAAAATGAAATAAATGAGAATAGTGAAGGTACTCCAACTCATAAAAAAAAAAACATGTAGCAAAATATAACAAATTATTTGAAACATACTTCAAGACCCCTCATAGCAGAAAACCATTAACAAATTGAATCCTTGTTGATTAGCCTATGAGAACCTCTACACTTGTAAAAAGCCTATCAGAGTTTTACAACAATACTTTAGTTTACCCCTGTAACCAAGCAAAGGGAAGAGACTCTCCGAGATAGAGAGATAGTCCAAAAAGTTGAAGGTAGAATTCATGTGTACCACATCTAGCACAAGCAATGGTTAAAAGATGTTGAATGCATAACATTTGTTTCTACTGTATGGAAAAAATTTGATTTCATACACATGTTCTGGTGTCAAATTGTAGGACCAGTCAACCTTATTTCTATCTAAGAACTCTCATAAAATGATACCTTTGAAATTTTTGTTGTTGTGATCTCCATTGCAGGAACTCTCCAAACCATGTAATATCTTGACTAATTAACAGAACAAATATCAAATCATTTCATAAATTGTGTGACATATCATCAGTTACATCCTAAGACTAGATTTTATTGATCTTAGACAAAAGATAAGATTTAGACATCAGTTAGAATAAGAAAAGTTTGCATATTTTATCTTACTAGTTAGTTAAACTAGGATTTGAGCTGAGCAAAAACAAAAATTCCAGTTCTAGCATTTCTAAAGATTGTGTGATTCCTTTGGTTCCAAATTTTCACAATGGCTACCCACATTTATCTCCAAGCCCTGTTTTTAACTTTGTTTAACATGATTATCTTAAAGTGTCTGAAATGCAGTTTTGGTACACAGTGAATTGTTGTGACATAACTCAGTTAAGACAATTTATTATAAAATAGAACAGAGATGAACAAATGAGTAAAAAGGAAGGCAAGAGATATGAGAATGAATATCTTTAATATTATTCCATAGAGATCAAAACAAATAGTCTGAATATATACAAGCAACACACTCATTCTAAGTCTAGCTAAAGAGAGAAATAATCAATCAATAAATATTAGAATCATAACAGAAAAAACAAAATAAAGGTTATTCACCTCTATAAAGAGAAACAACTAATAATTAGAAAATAAACAATTAATATTAGGATTCTTCTATAACTCTAGTATCCATATCCTTTAATATCCCCCACAAGTTAGGGAGCAAATATTGATGAGACCCAGCTTGGAACAAATACTCTTAAAAGATTTGGGACTTAAAGCTTTGGTATAAATTGTTGAAGATGGGAAGCATTGATGTATCAAATCCTCTTTGAAGCCTGAAGTTGTGTTGTGTTTTAGGTTTAGGTTTTGATTTGGGGTTTAGAATCTTTGTAAGATTAGTCTTGATTCCCAAACAAAGCTTATTCCAATCTGTTTTAAAGATTTAAGTGTTTTTCCATGCACAGGGAAAAACAACCGATTAAAGTTTCGATATAATCGGTTGTTTGTCACTTAGCTGGTAAAGCTGTTTTGAAACTCTTTTTTGAATCAGTTATATAACTGTCAAAACCATTCAACCGGTTAAATCGTAGTTTTAACCGATTAAATGTGTGTTTTCATAATAGTTTTTTGCAAACCAGTTTTAACTGATTTGGTTGTTCAAATCTGCCTTCAACGGTAGCTTCTCATGTAATATAAAATTAGTCTTCTTTCAAACGTGAAAAGATTGATGAAACAGAAAAATTTGATACTCTGATTTGAGATTGTTTTGAGAGATTACCAACTGTTTGTTAAAAGGTTTTTTACCAAGTGTTAGCAAGATTGCTTTTGAGCTTTGATGTGATTCAAGAACTTATTAATAGAGTTTCTTGTGTACTGTGATTCCAGATGTTTTCTATCCTACTTAGGTTCTTGTAATTGTTCATATTACTCTCTCTGAAAAACTGTTGTAAAATCCTGTAAAGTCAGTGTGATTCTGGCTTGAGGTGTTGGCTGTGTGCAAAGAGGGTGAGTAGGCTTTGTGGGATTCAAAGTCACTAATAAGTGTCTAATTTCCGTAATATTTTATATTAAAATATAGGCACTTATGAGGATTTATTGCTAATTTACATATAAAATAATCTCTAATTTATGAATTTAAACCTTTTTACATTTTTTTATGAGCTTTATTTGAATAAGAGCATTTTATTCCCAAATTTGGTGTTAATTGCATATTTTTAAGCAGGATTGAAGATTTGAAGTAAAGGAGAATAATTTGAGCTAAAAAGAGAAAGTTGGAAGATCCCATAATGGAAAAAGATGCAAAGAAAGATTGATTCTTTTTTATGTTTTATCACTTAGCCCATTAGCGCGACACAGGAAGCGACCTAACCCTAGAAAACTAGGATAAATAGAGGGTTAGAGGCTCAACCCTAGGGTGCCAGATTGAGAAGAAAACACCATAGAGTGAATTGTAACTCAATTGAGAGAATGGAAGGTGCTAGAAGTATGCATGGCTAATTCTACCCTTTCGGATTGGGAGTAATCTACTCAAACTCTTATGTATTGAGTTGATATCTTATATATTAATATTCAGTTCTTGATTGATTGTTGGTATAGTTGTTTTAATTTTAACTTTCCGTGACAAATTGAGAATCTTAAATCTGACCGAGAGTTATTTTTAGGGTTCAGACCTAAACATCAATACTTAACATATTTGAGTGCTAGAGATAGACTTGAAATGTTAATTTCCATTAACGTCTGATTGTTATTATTTCTAAGTTGTTTTTATAAGTATGCGAGAGATCGATATTTAGGAAACATTCTTAAGAATTTTATCTGCGAGAGATCGATATAAATTAATTTTCTATGGGGGGCATCAATTTCAATCAAAGAACTCAATATTAACATGCTAATCAAAATACATGAGAGTGGGAGAGATGAAACCTAATCCCTATTTTTCCAATTGAAGCAACTAATTCTTTGTTTGTTTTCTT
>Ga0123342_1006946_pt1 | contig 15315 bp, 9 predicted proteins | sample Turbeawhitnodule_FD_89960 | JGI IMG/M metagenome (GOLD analysis project Ga0123342, IMG submission 89960) | Root nodule microbial communities of legume samples collected from Mexico - Turtle bean Mexico white nodule | ecosystem: Host-associated > Plants > Roots > Nodule | place: Mexico: Nepantla... | reverse complement strand
GATGTGGCGACCATTAAGGAGCAATTTCCAGATTTCAACCTTGAGGTCAAGGTTGTTTTGGCCGAAGGGAATAATGTTAGGCAAGAAAATAAGGACAATACATGGAGGGTGTATCATAGAAGGAAATTTAAAAGTAAGGGGGTTAGTGAGTTTGTTACGGGGGATCTTTAAATGAAGACCAACCACGAATGGGTGGGGTTAGCTGAATTGTTGTGTAATGTTTGACAGGGTGAAACCTGTGTGAAATGAGCTATATTCCTTTGTAATTCTTTTGTGAGTGCTGAACCGTGCTGGAATAAAACAGAGTTTTGTGAGTGAGTCCTTGTTTTTCTTTTTGGGAACCTAACAGAGTATACTCTAGAGGAAATATGATGGTAATTTAAGTAGGAGGAAGGGACTGTATGACTTATTCTGTCAAGTGTTTTTTTTCCTGCTTGATTAGAAAAGGTGGGAGTTATTACGATGCATGGCAAGAGAGTACCTCTTGGCATTCTCATTGTTTTTATCTTTTGGCTTAGGTTTGGGCAGAGAGTTCCTTCTCAGCATTTGGTCTGTGAGTGGAGATTATAGTCTTGTTACTTGTAATTATCTCTTATTTCTCTATTTTTCATGGATACAAATTACGTGTTTCTGATCCTTGGTTTCTATTATAATACAATGTTCTTCGCTTAGTGGCAAAAAGAAACGTGTGCTCCTTGTGCTGTTACTAGAAACTTGGATACAAATTGATAATCATCAAGTTTCTGAATTATTAGGCCATCTTCTAGGTCAGCCTAAATTATTGGCATTGAAACTGAACACCTTTTCTCTTTTCCTTTTACACCTAAATCTTGATCAATGTAATAATTGGTGCATATAAGTAGTGTGTGTGTGAAACTTGGATATAATTTAGACGAGTGAGTTGTTCAAATATATAGAGATCAGAATCAAATTCCTCAAGTTTTAGGATTGAAATCAGTGACAGCCTAAACTTTTTAAAGAACAATGGAAAGATATGAAAGAATAAAATGAAAGAACGACAAGTTGACAAATAATTACAATTAACACAATCAACTATAGTTAGTTATGTCTGCTTTCAAGAATTCATTACTGCTTCATGAATGGAAAGAATTTTAAACTAGAAACTTTGCCCTTGAGTTTGGATGGGGAATTCTAAGGGAATACTTAATCGTTTTTAGTGAATTTAAAATGTTATATGGATAGGAAATTTAGAAAGAAATTGAAATTCTAAAAATTTATAAAAACATTTTGATTACTTGAAATTGTAGAATTTCAAATTCTACAAAAAAATTAGTTTGAAATTCTTCATGTTCTCTCTTTTTTTCTAACCTTTATGTCTTCTCTATCCTTTGGTTCTCTTCTCTCTCTTTGTTCTCTCTTGCTCTCCTCTCTTTCCCATCTCACTCTTTATTTTCTTTTCTGTTCTTTCTATCGACATTGGTGTAAAAAAATATCAATATTAGTATTTTTTGAATAATTATATATTATATAATATTAGTTTTTTGGATTATTAAACATTACTGATTTTTTTTTCATAAAGTTTAATATTAAAATTTCAATTTTTAAAGATATATTAATTTTTTTTGAATCTAAAATAATACTAAATTGTCCTATCCAAATTAAGAGTTTGAAGTTCAAGAAACTTGAATTGATTTATCTAAACAAAATATTTAAACAATGAAAGAAATTTAAATCAAAGCCATCCAAATTTTAAACATTTGAAATTTCTTGAAGTTTTAAAATTCCTCATCCAAACTTGAGCTTTACATGACTTCATCAGCCTCCTTAGTACCCAATACATGCAAAGAAAAGAAACTTTTATATAGCAAAAAATCCATCTTTTTGGATATATAGTCTGATTTCTTAATTGCATAGTTGGAGGTTATTAAGCTGTATTGCTCTAACATGCAGGTTGTAAGAGGTAAACAGAAAGGTTATGGGCTTCCAGCCGATATATGGAGTTTGGGATGTACTGTGTTAGAGATGTTAACTGGCCAATTTCCATACTCTCACTTAGAATGTGTATGTATTATTACTACTTTCATCATCACCAGTTCCTGTATAACCCACAACTTTGTTTCTTCAGTTTACCACGTTTTTCCTTCATTTGTCAAGTTTTCATCAGTTTTCACAATTTTTCAGATTTTAATGCCAACTCCCTTTCTCTAAATGAGAGAATATTTATGAGTGTACACAAAAATATTTGACCATTAAATCTTATCGAGAATAGTGTGGATTAAAATAAATGGTGATCCGAGTTTTTAAAAAGTCATTTTATTAAGCAACAATATATTTTTTTTTAAATTTTGACCAATCATGTATGGTTGTATATCTTAAATTTATTTCTCACTCTAAAATAAAAAAATACTTTCTCATTATTACATCCCCTATATGTGTAAGTGTCATTGCATTTCTGCTGGTTTTGACTTTTGAGTTTTGATGAATCTCTCTGGACAACAGATGCAGGCATTGTTTAGAATTGGAAGAGGCGAGCTCCCCATTGTGCCAGAATCCCTTTCAAGGGATGCACAGGATTTTATCCTGCAGTGTCTCAAAGTTAATCCAGATGAACGTTCCTCTGCTGCTAAACTCTTAAATCATACCTTTGTCCAAAGGCCGCTACTTTCCCAGTCCTCTGGTTCTGCATCTCCTTATATTCGAAGGGGATAAAATTGTCACCTCCAACTATGAAACATAATGAAGGTACATATTTCTACATAACATATTGATAGATTAAATTGATTAAATAGTTAGATTAAATAGTTAGATTAAATTGATTAAATAGTTAGATTAAATAGTCAAGTTTCATAGTGATGCCCATGGTTATCAAACTCGCGAGTCAACTCGTTGACTCGTTCGAGTTTACGTGTCCACATGCCCTTACCGAGTTAACTCGGTAGTAGATTCGCTTTTTGAGTAAACTCAGCAGACTCAGAGTGAACTCGGTGAAATCGGAGTGAAATGCGAGTCTGGTTCGAGTTGGCGAGTTCAACTGGGTTTTTTTTCTAACCCAAAATGGTGTTGTTCTGAATGGGGAAAATTAAATGAAATAAACTCCCCTTAGGGTTTCACATTTTGTTTTCGTTTTGGTTTCACATTGCGTCTTCTATGGAGTGTGCGAAGGTGGTGCGTCTTCTTCTGTGGAGTGTGGTAGTTGTGGCGATCGAGCGAAGTGGTCGCGCTGTGGTGGCAGTTAGGTCGTGGGGTCGTGGCAGTTCGTGCGGTGGTCGTGGGTTGCAAGTCGACAATCAAAGGAAGGAGTTATAATCTCTCAAAGGAAATATACCCTTGACATCCTGAAAGAGACGGGCATGATTGATTGCAAATAAGTGAATTGTCCAATTTATCTAAATAAAAAATTAATGGTGAAAAGGATAAGTTTTCTTTGATTAAAAAAGATATACAATATCTCACTATTACTAGACCATATTTTCCTTTTGTAGTTGGTGTTAAGTCAATTCATGCAAAATTCTTGTATTGATCACTGGAATGTTGTTATTTGTATTCTAAGATATCCCAAAAAAGCTCTAGGACAAGTACTACTTTATGCAGATAAAGGGACTACCCAAAATCTTTGGGTATTGTGTCGACGATTGGCTGGTTTTCCTATGGATAGACGTTCTACCATAGGTTGTTGTGTTTTGCTTGGAAGAAATATTATTTCTTGGAAGAACAAAAAACAAAATGTTGTTATTCATGTTTATCTTATTTTCCCATGATACGTGAAATCATATTGAAGATCATGGTCATGGTTGTCTATCCTTTCACTATGCAAACCCATGGTTCTCCTCCTACTCCCAACCTTCTAATCGTCTACCACTTCATCACAGTTGCTATTGCCACAGTGACAGTCACAACTTAGTTTCCATTTGTACCCAATGGGTTTCCTCTACTCCATTGGACTTTTGAACCCATATGCTCTAATCCTCTCTTCCCCTTTCAATGTTTATCTATTAGTTTCTGCTTCAATCACCTACCACAATACCCATTACAGTACCTTCTACAACCCATACCCGTGGTGTAGATAAACCTCATAGAAAAAAAGGGTTAGTTATAAAAGCTCTAAGAGAAACAAAGTTGATGGTTGCAAAGATTTCACTAGAACCCAAATAAGTATTGAAGACACCCTTGGAAGCATAGACACAAGGAGATTTTGACGGAGATCCACCCCCAATATCTAATAATGAGTAATATTTGCTAAGGTATTTCGTAACCATTCATAAACACTTTTCCTAAGTTCGAACATATGAAAGATATGAGATAAACTTGTCATAAATGTCATCAACACTAAACCCTTTAAGAGACTTAGTAAAACACGTCAATCGCCAGTTGGTTGCCTAAGTCGACAAAGTAAATAATAACATAGCTAGTAGATATTTTCCGAACATAACTTTCTCTATGTCAAAGTGACATTATATGTTCATCCTTTCAAATCATATTTTTAAGGTTCTCCTTGAGTTGGGACATGCATCATGAGTCAAGCTTGTTAAAAATGCTCAAAGGATAGGATGATTGTCGAAGAGCAAAATGGGTAGTTGAATTGATGTCGAAGAGCAAAATGGGTAGTTGAATTGATGACTGTTGGAGTGAAAAAAATGATTAAAGGACACAATAGCTCTTGGATAGCAAAAATGATTAGAGGATCGGTAGTTGTTGGAAAGCAACTTAGCGAACATGGCGGCTTTTGGAAAGCAAAAGTATTCAGAGAGCACAATGGTTGTCAAAAAGCAAAAATGCTTATAGGTCATGACAGTTAGAGAGCAAGAAAGGGTCATTGCACAACGAGGCAGTGTAAATGGTGATAATTGCTGGTTTAAAAAAAATTCTCAAAAGAAAAGAAAGGAACACATTAGGAAAATGTCAACACTGAATGGTTATGTTGATTGGAGAAAGCTTGATGGTTAAGGAAACTCATTGCTGGAAAAATACAGTAGTAAACAATACTCATTGGGAAAACATTGGTAGTAAATAGTACTTGTTGGAGTAAGTCAATGGTAAACAAAATCTATTGGAAAAACAGTGGTAAAGAGTAGTCGCTAGAAAAATGTTGGCAGTAAACATTATTCGTAAGATGTTTGTGGTAAATAGTACTCGTCGTAAAAACCTCCATGGTAAACATAACGTCTAGAAGAAGCACATCCAAAAGTTGTTTGTAGTGAATGGCAATGGCAATAGTGATCTACGATACGTGTATCTGGTGTGAACAATGACAACTAGGAAGGAAACATGAACCAAAAAGCATACACAATTTATTATGAAGTGAACTTTAAACACAACTCAACCTTATAAACCAACTCATAACTCACTTATATGTTATGAAATGTTTTTATTTCTAATCAATGTGAGATTTTTAATACACCTCTTCACAATAAGACCTGCAAACTTGTGAGACTATATATTTTTGGGTGGTCCGATAGCGGTATGATAGCAAATGACCTTATAAATCCAACAAATTCTTGCTAGAATATCTAAATGACTTTGATACCATGTTAAGAAGTGAACTTTAAGCTTAACTCAATTTTACAAAACTGATTCATAAGATGAGATTTATACCTACTTATATATTATAAAATGTTTTTATTTTTACTCGATGCGGAATTTCTAACAATTTTTCAAAATTTACTCCAATGAGTAGGTGACCCTCATAGAAAGTATGGATTTGACTTTCTCGTTAGGTTCTTAATATCATGTTGAGAAGAGAAAAACCCATAAGAAATACAATGAATTGTGCTGGGTAAGTGGATATTCTTATTTATAATGAAGAAGAAATATTAAATCATATCTTATTTATTTAATGTAATCAAATTGTGAACACCCTTGAATCTCCACCCTTAGCCGAAGGCACATTATGTGTGCTTAACCAAAATTGTCCTAGGTCACATCACATTACATTTTTTTAATCACAATTGTTGGATAAATCTTCAAACGATCGCCTATTCGAATGGGCAACTTCATGCAATTTTCAAGGGGTTGATTCTCCCTACACCATATCAATTCAGACCTGCACCCAACACACTAACATAAATGTCTGTTTTGTCCTTAATGATTTAACTTTTTTTCCTTTCGGATATTCATATCCGTAAGTCAAATCATAGTTTTGGATATACAAATTCAAAATTAATGTCACTTATGGATTTCACCATCCGAAAGCTTACCTGAATAACATAAATGACCATCTGATGTCAAGATCTGTAAGCAAGTATAAATGAGTTTCGGATCTCAATCCTCAGCACCATTTACAACACACCATTATGAATATGAAAATATGAAACTTATAACTCACTTTCGGATATGACCATCTGAAAGTTTAAATGAAATACGAAAATGACCTTTTGGATTTCGAAATCTGGAATTTATAAAAATCACTTTCGGATTTGTGCATCTGTAAGCAACAATGTCGAGTTTTAAATTTTGCGTTGGGTCCATTTCATAAATGATATGGAGGAGCAGGGAGAAATTGTCTTTTCAAGGACATGGAGGACAAGGTCCAATGTGAATGGGTGGATAATTATAGGATGGGCCAAAAGTGGCCCAAAAGAAAAAATTAAGAGGCTTAAAGATTTTATATTATGGTCTTATGATATTAAAAATAATATTTATAATATTATTAGTTTATATTTTTATTCCCTAAATTAGTGTCATCATTTAGTTGTCCGTATATTTTAGGTTTTCCGTGTAAGTGGATCATTCCTTCCTACCTATTATCATCTGAGAAGAGTCAATGTTTACTTTTATTTCTGTATAACTTTAATGGTAGATTCTAGGTACTTACAGTACCTTAGTTATTTGCTTCCTATCACATCTTATTTGATGAACAAACTTTCATGCAAAAATTAAATTTGTGAAATAAAGAGGATGGGGAAGAGGAGCAAACCGTTTCTTACCGGTTTAATGCAAATTATAATTGTAGCATGGTTTGACTTTTCTTCACTGCCTTATTTGTTTTTTTTATTCTTTTGATGACAGATCTGTCGCTCATTGGAATATAAGATATCTCCAAATGTTCAGTCTTCAAGTTGCTAGAGTTGGTCTGGGTGCACTGTTGTAACAATAGTTGGTTGTATTATTCCTTCAGAATTCACAGTTTGCTGCTTGTATTTTTGTTTAATTTTTAAAGCACTGCTTTGGATCTAGCAATTGATATGGCACTCCAGAGAGATAATTTAACCTTTGGCTTGAAGAATACCTACCATATTTAAGAATTATGGTCCACGTGTTATTAATTAGTGTGATGATTTGTCTGCTGTAAAAGGTTGTCCGAGTCTAACCCTTTTGTTTAGTTAGCTAATGAAACAATTCTTAGGCTAAACCACCGGAAGCACTACTTGTAAGGATTGGATACCATGCTACTCTGTACATATCACCTTTGTACTCAAAATTATTCCCATTTTCATCTGTTTCTTTTATCCTTTTATGTTTAACACTTTCGCATTTAAATTTTATACAGCAGATGTTTAAATGTGGTGTTTTAGTGTGGAATATTACAATTTGCAAGGATACATCTTGATGTCTCTTCGTGCATCCCAATGGTTTTCTCGTACACCTCCATAATGTGTGGGAAATAACAAAAGCACTCCAAGCAATTTTATTTGATAAATTTCGGTTTGAAATGTTAAATTATATTGAAAACAAATAATACTGGGAATTGTTAACTAATACTGAAAATAATAATACTGGAAGACCAAATTTTTTAACTTCTAGATCGTTAAACAACAGGGCGTTGCAGCACCACATTAGCAGACAAACTCGAGGCACAAAGCCATTCCATTCTAACACAGTGCATATCACATAACACTGCACAATTCGCCCAAACATTCGAAACCTAACCTTGATCGTTTCTAGCAATTTCTCTAATTACACAATTCTAGGGTCTCGATTAATTGCAATAAAACAACAATTAGGACGAGAAATAACACCTCAACGTTGAAATGGGAACCTAGGACACAATTCATGCGAGGAAGTGTGTTTGCGGTGGAGCGCAATTGGGTTGCGATGACTTTTTGGTGTTCCGAATTATAAAATACTTCTGAATTGAATTTTTTTCATAGAAAATAAAGTTTTGGATTGATTAATTCAGAATGAAAAAATTAATTTTAGATTACACTATTAAAAAAATTATGTTTTTAGTATTATTACTTAATCTGGAATTACTTATTTTCAATATTATTTATTCCGTTAATTCAGAAAGTATTATCTGCAAATTCATTCCTCCAACAAAATTGTATGGTGGATACTTTTGATTTCCCAAACCTTATGGAGGTGCATGAGGAAAATATGGGGTGTAGGAAGAAAGAATCCATGTTTATTATTCCCTAGAACAATTTAGGTTTTTTCTTCTTGCATTTTCATAATTTAAAATAATCATTTTATCTTTGTAAAGGAGACTCACTTGTTCTAGAAATCTTCTGGAACAAACTTTTCAGAAGTTTTGGAAAATGATTTCCAAAATAAGGATTTTTGAATAAGGTTTTTGGAATATGGTTTCTGAAAACATATGAAATACATTTTAGAATGATCTTTTCAGAACAAGATTTTTGGAATAAACTTTTCAAAATATATAAAATCATTACCAGAAAATTATTAAATAAAAAATAATTTTAAAGATAAAAAATAATTAATTATTATATTGACTAAATTAGATATTGTTTTATATATTAAAAAAAGTATTGATATTTAAAGTAATTTTTATTATTAATAAAAATATATAAACTAGTTTTCAAATTCTATGTGTTGTGTTTTCAAATACAATTTTTTTTTCAAAATTATCAATAATTTTATTTAAAAATAATATTTTTTACGATTTAAAAATGTTAAATAAGATTTTGGAAATAGTGTGACAAAATTTTCTAAGAATGTAAAGATTAAGTATGGATATTTTCTTAATATAGAGGCTCGTCTGACGAGTTGAATATAATGGTATGGTTGATAATTTGTAAGCATTGATTTTCTAGATGTTCTTAATGTGTTCATGTGCACTGTTTTGAATTTTTGAATCTTTGATCAATTTTAATCGGTAGAATTTTTTAACAATTTTTTTTTTTTACATTTTATAATCTATTTAGTCATGTTACATGTCATGTGTTTCATTAATTTGTCATAAAATTCCATCTGAAGCTAGTTTACTATGTGTTTCTTAAAATGTCTAGCTGAAATGTATGGAAGCTGTTTGATACAATGTTCAATGAAAATTTTATGTGTAGTTGTTGGTGCCTTTTTCATTTTATGATTTTGAGCTCATTACTTCCTAATAGTTCAATAGGAAGTTTCTTAATACATAAAATATTTCGTGTCTTGAAGTTGTGTTCAAATTCTTTAGAATCCTTAAGTTTTTTCTCGTTGTTAGAATTTTGTAAATTTGTGCAAGATTGAAAACTTTACCACGAGCTGAATACGAGTTCAAATTGCATTTGAGAACTTGAATATGTTAAAAACAATGTGTTAAAAAGGCGCATCCAGAATCAAAATAAAATAGAAAAAACAAAGATAAATGGAGAAAGCCTACATGTGGAGTGTTGGAAAACTTTGAAAAACAATGTGCGATTTCCTTTAGGTCAAAAACTTATTTGGACCAATACAATGGTTTTTTTCTCACATTTTCTTATGAATTTTCTATATATTGAGTTAGCAAAAAATGATAGAAATTTCACAGTCAATTTCAATAAAATTAAAATTACATAAATCTAAAATTAAAATTACATAAATCTGGGAAGCAACGATGTCAGAACCATTCTGCAGTAATTTCTTTTGACTACTACCAATTTTTTTTGTGTGCCTTAATTTCTTGTTTGAGTTTCTCATATATCAATTCGCTTAAATTTAGTTATTTGAAATGAACTTTTCTTGAATTTGATTCTTGGACTCTTGTAAGTGAGATTGGTGCATTGGAGCTTGAAGAGACAAGGTTAATTCTCTTGTTGGAAACTTGAAGTTAAAGTCAACTTGAAAAGTGATATCAAAGAAGAAAGACACTCAAGAAAAGTTGAACCATATAAACATTGAATTAGGAGTGAATGAAAGGAGCAAAGAAAGAAGAATTACATTAGTTTACACTTTGACAAGTTTATGTATTTTAAAGTGTACAAAGTGTAATTGTGTTATGAAACCTTTGTGTTCTTCATTGCTTTATTTGAATTTTTAAGTAGCTTGCTTGTTTGGCAAAATGCTTCAAAAGCAATCCCATTAAAGAAACATTGCAATAGTACCGTGCATAGTACGGAGTGTGTCATTTGACTCCAAATGTCAATTTCACTTAAAGGCTCGTCTAGTTTTTCTTCACTTGCATTGCTTTGATTTTTCTTCTAATTACTTTATTTTGTTATCTTTTTATTGTTTTATAAGTCTCCGTAACACTAGGAAGTCTTCTTTCTTGTCGTTGTGCAGTAGACATTTCTTTGGTCTATAGGCCTTCATTGCATTACACACACACCAACTAGGGTGCAAAAAAAATTACTTTTAAAGTTTCTTAGAGGTAACACTTGTGAGAGTTATCTAAGGTAAGCTAGGAAAGACTTGGTACTTAGCAATCCTAGTGACTCACCTCTCTTTCTTTGGAGTGAACTTGGAAACACTCTTGCTTTTGAACCCCTGAAAAACTTCTATTAAAATTCTTTGTGAAAACCATTTCATTATTCTTGTTGAAGTACGAAAATATTTGTGAAAACCTTTTTAAAGTTTTAAGTTCAACAATGAGTAATCATGTGCATCAATTTCACATGCTTAATAATTTTAGAAATAAAAGGGGCGAAGAGTTTAAGAGAGAGTTGAAGGATACTACAAAGGAAATCTTTGATCTCTAAAATGTTAGAAGAGAAAAAGAGGATAAAGACAAAGTACAAGCTCTTACAAACAAAAGAGAAGAAAAAAGTAAAGAGAGAAAAAGAGAGAATAACAATATCCTTATTTGAAGCTGAACCAGACAATGACATGAACTTCTCTATAGAAAACCCTTGTCAGGACAGGCTTAAAGAATTTTTTTTTGGAACTACACTAGGCATTAATATAAATTCTTCTTCTATAGAAAAACCTTGTGAAAGATTGCTTAGAACAAAACAACTAGATCAAACTATTAAGCAACTTCATAAGGTAGAAAATAGATAAATAAAGAAAAAATAAAAATTTTCCGTTAGATCATATATGTTTATCTATCAACAAGTAAGATGTACATTGACCTTGAAAGGAAGATCATGATTTACATTTTTTTAATTCTTTTTTACAAATATCACTTGTTTTATTATTTGATTATTTTAATAAGATGATATTTGACCCTGGAGTAAAATCTACACAAAGGCATAAATAAAGGTAGCAACTCTGGAGCATATCGAAGATCTAAGAACAAATCTTTTCTAAGAGAGAGGTTTTGATGAAGGTCCATCCAACCACTGCCAACTTAGGATAAAAGGAAGAAGAAGAGGAAGCATAAAAATATTAATCACATTCTTCTAAGCCTTGTATATACATGTATAGAGTACCTTAGGTTGAACTATTTTCTAGCTTTGTATTTTGAGTTGACTAGAGTAGGTTTTTCCGAGTTAGTGTCACAGAGAAAGACTTGCCACCTTAGGAAAGGAAGCTACATGCCGCTTTAGTTGAAGCTTGAGATCCAAGCTAAAACTAGAGAGGCTTGGTCGGCAAGACTACCCTAGCTTGCCATGCAAGCTAGAGTAGAAGCTTGACTTTCAAGTTTTATGAAACTTGGGTACAAGCTACACTCCTCTATAAATAGGCAACTGCACATTGTATTTTCCAAACTTGAATGAAATATTGAGTTGTTGTTAAATTGTTTCCAACCGATCTCTTTTGAGCCTCTCTTCTCTTGCTTTCACTTTGCATAATAGCCTAGAGATTTCAACTTGAGGTTGGCCTAATCTCTTCAAGCTACCTATTCTCCTTTTCCTACACACCTCATGCTCAATATCACTAAATCCAAATCCACTTTCAATGCATATTTCTCCATCAAATCTTCATCCAAACCGAAGAACAAGAATGTAGCCAAGAGGAACTCCATCATTTCCCTTTCTTGGTTATTCATGTATTAAACTTATTCTGTCATTATGGGGTCATAGGAACATATTTTTTGAGGGTGAGTTTCTCCACAAATATCACATGTCCTTGGCTAATTTTGAGATTGATGAGGGTTGGTAGCATGTAACTAATGAGGCAACTTTGACATTTGCTTTGTCAAGGCTTCAATCTGCTGGGTCAGGATTTTGTTATGTGCTAGGAGTACGTCAATAGTGCTTAATTCTTGCACTCCTTTCTTTTGACCAATTTCGCTGTCATGTTGTATTTCGTTGTACGTTAAAGCTAAAGCATCTATTATTCTGGTTACTTGCTATGTATCTACTGCCATCATAGTTCCTCCAATTGCTGTATCTAATATCATTTTAGTGTCAAGCATTAAATCGTTATGAAATATACTTAGTTGGACTACGTCTTCACTTCCGTGGTTAGGGCATCTTCTTAATAACATCTTGAAGCGCTTTGAGGATTCACATAAGGGCTCATCTGGTCCTTGCCTGAATGTGGAAATCCAAGGTGCTCGATGAAAGGCTGGTGTTGCTGTTGTGTATGGGTGGGATCTGGGTAGATTAAAGTGTAATCCACTCCTTGTTTGAATCCAAAACTGATTTGATTTGAAAACCTTTTTAAAATGGAATGTTTTTTAACTAAGTGAAAAACAACCTGTTGCTTTATCGAATGAACCGGTTGTTTTGTTCTTAGAAGGTTTTGAAAAAGGTTGAAAGCTGTTTGTCTTGGTTGACTTAACTGTCAAACTAAATCAATCGGTTGTTTCGTGTTTTCAACCGATTGTTTCTTTGAAAATCCTAACAAAATTCAGTTCTGATTTGTGAATCTCTCTTAAATGATTTCTAACTGAATGCTCTCTTGGAAAGTAAGAAAAACAGTTTTGAGAAATCATAGTGCAAATTCAATTTCAAGTTTTCAAGATTCACATCAAGTTTTGGATTTCCAAGTGTGTGGAATAGGATTGGGGTGTACTTTTGATCTTTAAGGTTTGTAATACCTAGGTGTATTCTATTCTCTTCTTCCTTGATTACTGTATTTCTGTAATTGGGTGTAAGTGCAGAATCAGAGGGTGTTCTGAATTCTGTGGATTGTTGTGCCAAAAGGAGTGTGTTTCTTGAAGGGCTCAAGGTTACTCTTTTGGTGGTTTGTGTTGTAATCTGGTTTTGGTTGCATAGTAGAAACCCAGAAGTTTCTGGGGACTAGATGTAACTCTTGGTTTAAGAGTAAACAACTGTTTGTGTGCATTTCTCTTTCTCTGATCTCTTTTAGATTCTGTTTTTAGGTTGTTTTAAATTCTACTGGTATAAACAACCGATTGAATGGAAGAAACAACTAGTTGTTTTTCTGTGTTTCACTTTAAAACAAATTGTATTCTTGGCTAACTTGGTTCCTTTTCTAGATTTCTTCACTGAGTTTCACTAAACCTTCAAAAGTAATCGAAAATCTCTTTCAAACAATTCACCACCCTCTTGTTTAAAGGCCATATATTCTAACAATTGGAATCAAGAGTTAAGTTCTTGTAGTTACTCAAGTTTTCGATCCTTAATGCTTTTTCTATGGCTGAAAAACTACCTTTTGGGGAGGGTGCCTCAATTAACAGGCCACCTTTATTTTGTGGTTTGAACTATCTTTTGGAAGGTTAGAATGAAAATCTTTGTCGAATCTCTTGATAAAGGGATTTTGGATGCAATTGAAAATGACCCTTTTATTCCTAAATTTGAAAAAGAAGGTGTTTCTATTGAAAAACCTTGGTCCCAATGGACTGATGCAAAAAATAAAAAGGCCAAGTTTGATTGCATTGCCAAGAATATCATAACCTTTGCTTTGAATTCTGATGATTTTTTCAGGATCTCACAATGTGCATCGGCTAAGGAAATGTGGGATACTCTAGAGGTCACCCATGAAGGGACAAATGATGTGAAAAAGGCAAAGAAACATACTCTAATACAAGAGTATGAGATGTTCAAAATGCTCAAAGGAGAATCAATTGCTGAAGTACAAAAGAGATTCACCCACTTAGGCAATCATCTAATGAGTCTTGGAAAAGTCTTTGACAAAGAGGAGTTGAACATCAAGATTCTTAAGTGTCTTGATAGATCTTGGCAACCAAAAGTTACTGCCATCTCCGAGTCTAAAGATTTGACATCTTTAACCACAACCTCCTTGTTTGGAAAGCTTTGAGAACATGAGTTGGAAATGAATAGACTCAATGTTCAAGAAAATGAAGACAAACATATAAGGAACATAGCCTTGAAAGCTGCGAAGCACAAAAATAAGCAAGACTCAAGTGATGAAAGGGAAGGAGAAACTCTTAGTTTGCTGTCCAAAAAGTTCAACAAATTCTTGAAGAGAAATCGCAACAAGGAATCCAACAAAGAAGGGTATGGAAACAAGAAAACTAGTGATTTTAATCCTTACAATTATACTTGATTTGGTTGTGGAGAACAGGGGCATATAAAAGCTGAATGCGGAAATAAAGAAGGAAAGGAAAAGAAGGAAAAGAAAGGGAAATAAAAAAAGGCCTACATTGCTTGGGATGAAAATGAAGTCTCCTCATCAAGCTCCTCATCAAATGAAGATGAAGAAGCCAATATGTGTTTGATGGCAAAGGGAGAAGATGATATAAGTAGTGTAAGTTCTTGTGCCTCTTTAAATGCTGAAAACTATAGTCAATTGCTTCAAGCTTTTCAAGAAACTCACGAGGAAGCTAACTGATTGGCTCTCTTGAACAACCAATTGAAAAGGTTGAACAACTGGCTTGAAAATAGAGTCAAGACACTTGAAGAAGAATTGGAAAATTCAAAAACTGATCTTGAAAATCTTGAACTGCTTTACAAGAATTCTTCTTTCTTGTTTGACTCAAAAGCTTGTGAAAATTGTGAAACTCTTGAAAATAAAGTCCATTATCTTATTAAAACTGTGGATAAACTTTCAAAGGGTAAATCTAACTTTGAAAATGTCTTGGCATCCTAAAAATGTGTTTTTGGAAATTCTGGTTTGGGGTTTAATCCACAAAGCAAGAAAAGTGGGATTTTAAAGCCTTTTTCAAAAGTGCTAGAAAAACAACCGATTGAAAAATCGAAACAATCGGTTGTTACATGTTTTTATTGCATGAAGAGATGCCACTCTGTTAGATTCTGTAAAATTACGAAATATTCTGTTCCTAAAGGTATTATGAGATGGATTCCTAAAGGTTCTGAAGTTCCCAGTGATAAATGTAATGCAAAAGGACCCACTTTTGTAAGGGGACCAAATCTTGTTGCTTGAATTTGTTGTGTTGCAGGAATG
>Ga0123342_1006945_pt1 | contig 15316 bp, 6 predicted proteins | sample Turbeawhitnodule_FD_89960 | JGI IMG/M metagenome (GOLD analysis project Ga0123342, IMG submission 89960) | Root nodule microbial communities of legume samples collected from Mexico - Turtle bean Mexico white nodule | ecosystem: Host-associated > Plants > Roots > Nodule | place: Mexico: Nepantla... | reverse complement strand
AACTAAAGACTATAGGGTTCTGTCTCTGCAAATAATAGTTGTCTCACTGTTAACCATCACGAAAGTGTGTGACAAGTACGGAATTGCTAAGAGATAGATTGGGACAAAGGAGATAAAGTAACTGCTCTATTAGGATCACTCATGGATCAAGGTAAGTGCCTATTCCTTCTTGATTGTATGATTGTGTGAGAATCATGATATGATAAGATCTATATGTGAACATTATTGTATGTGTTCAATTTACGTTCATTCATGTTTAAATTTACAGGAAATGCCATATTGCTCGTTAGAAACTCAATTCAAGAAGAAATAAATTTAAGAAAGTAAATCAAAATCAATGGCAGGAACTAAGAAGTTCTAATTGAAGAAGAAAGAGTAACAAAGGAGCTTGTAACATGCTAATGTAATTTATGGGCAAGAGATATCTTAGATGCTTCATCATCGAATGAGTGTATGGAAAAAAGAAGAATTCAAATCCTTGCAATCGGAAAGTGACAACTATTTATTGGGTTAATCAGGGAGGCATAGAGGAAGGAAATCTTGATCAACCGAAAAACCCTTGTACTTCACTCAATCCTGTCGAAAAACAACTCCTAACAGCTAGTGTGACCGCTAACAACGACCTCCAACATCTTTTTCTTGATCGGGATAGAAAACAATGCAAGGCAGGTCTCAGTGTCAAAGAGAAAATAGGGTAATGATGAAATAGGAAATGTGGACTACCAAGCACAATGTTGTCTTAAGAGCGCAACTCAGAGTAAAAGATGTCATGCAGAGTTGGCCCAATGACCACCTAAAATTTGGGCTCCACACTACATTCGCAAATAAGCACAACAAATTGGCCCTAATCAAATGGGCATGACCTAAGTACCTGTTTTGGACTCTGATTTGTACATTCAACAAACTAATATTCCAGAAACACAAAGCCCATTGCGGAACTGACTATCAATGAGGAAGCGAGAAACATGAAGTCATATGCAGAAGATGAGAAGGGTTTCTAAAAAGGGTGTGATGGCGATGGAAAATCTATAAGTCCTCGGTATCTATCTACCAAGTGTTCAACATAAGTAAAAATCAACATATGATGAGGCTAATTAGTGTTTCACATGTAAATCCCCAAGAGATGATTCGCTAGAAGCCTTGGCTGATCGTGGGTGAACCTAGTATGAAACAACCAACACAACATGGAGAGAGCGCATCTAGTGGAAAAAATCATAATCCCCATCATCCAAGGATGTTAGACCCTATTCCACTTTATATTAATATTGATGATATAGATATTCTCAATTGCAATAGACTTTTTTGGTTAAGGAATAACTCAAGTGAACTCGCTCTTTTTTAGTTCAATAATGCATAAATTTTTATCACCATATCTTATATTGGACAAAATTTGACCACTTTTATTTCATGTCACTTGAAGATTAATACAAAATTTGGGCAACATTTTGTATTAATCTTCAGGTAATCTGAAATAAAAGTGGTCAAATGAAATGTCCATAATCAAATATATACTCAAAGATCAAACCAAAATGCAATGAATCAAAATTAAGTCAAATATATAAAAATCTAGATTATAACTTGTGTACTAATCAATTATTAAAAAGTAATTAATCTTTCTAAACTATACAACCGGACAATTGAATATTTAATACAAATATTGTCGATACAACCTTAACTTGATTTCATATAAATTATCTAATAGATAGGGTCATTTTTAAAATTGGAGGAGCACACAAATCCTTTTATTAAATCTTAAATGAGAATGTAAGGATCTCTTAATATATACAAAATATATTTAAAAAAAATAAAAAATATAATAATCATAATCTGTAATAATTCCAATATTAATAAATAAACATAACCTCTAATAATTCAAATACTAATAAACATAATTTCTAATAAATCAAATACTATCAAATAAAATTATGTTTAATCATTTAAATACTAAGTTTACAATTCAAAATAAATAAAATATAATTAAAGTATAAATATGGCCTGATACATATTAATTGAAATAATATATAATAATTTAAAATTAAAACAATAAATAACAATTAAAACTAATTTTCTAACCTAAATATCAGCACGACGATGGTAGGGGCAATGGCATGAACAATAGCATGTGTGAATAACACAACATCAGAGGGGAACTTTTCATTTGCAAGTAACAACAATAGTCAATAACAATCGAAGACAACAACCAAAATGTAGAACACAACGAGGACAAGACAAACGGGGCACAACGACAACAAAAGTAGTAAAGACAAAGAAGAGAATGAAAATGTTGTTCACTAAAAATGATGAGCATGAAGTTTATGGAAAATTACAACCTTAGGAAAGAGATAAAAGAATTGACAATGGTTCTAGGAAGCAACCGTCATTGTTTTTTGAAATTTTACACTTTTGACGATGGTTATGTAAAAAAACCTCATCATTTCCCAAAATTTTTGAATTACAACTAAGTTTAGGAAAATCATCAATGAAAAGTTGATTTTATTTACGAAACTACTACTTGTTTTTTTTACAATGGTGGCTCAAAATTTGTCACTAAAACAAGTTGTTGAAGTTACTTTCTACATTAGTGCATTACTCAAAACGATAGTTTGGACTCTTTGTTTTTTTTATCAACAATAAAGATTTAATAAATATAAATCACGTCACGGGTGATCCAACCCTTATACAAATTGCACTTTAACCTCCTTCTACCTCTCAAGAAACACCTACCAAACAGACAAAGTCAGAGATACTAACAAAAACAAAAAGTCAACAAGAGCATAAAAAAAACAACCACATGCAAGCCAAAGGGTCTAAACACCAATTAGGATAAGAGAACGACCTATTGTGAGACTTTGAGAAAATTCAAGACCAAACTTTGAATTGAAGCATCGCGAACACTTTAGGCACATCTACCTTTCCTTTTAAAAAATGACGTTGTTCCTGTGATTCCAAATTTCACTCACAACTCCAACCCAAATTGCACCCCAAATATCATTAACCAACCCTGAAGCATTGTACATCACGGACTAAAAAATGTTTGACACCGGCTCAATGTGAATCATAAACTTCACGCCAAGCTACTCAAAGTAATGACACCAAACAAGCCAAGCAAATATGCAATTCAAAAACATATGACAATGAGATTCCTCCTCCTTCCTGCACAGACAACACCAACAGTTGTCGACCACAATTCCTCGCCTTTCCAAGTTGACCGTGGTAGCAATCTTATTCTCCAACACCCTCCAAGTAGTGAAAAGTGCAGAAGGCAGAGTTTTACACCTCCACAACTTGTTGTACACAAAAGACAACTCCTCCCCGTGATCCCGCATTAAGAACACATAGGCAGAATTAACTAAATAAGTTTGAAGCTCTCCAACCTCCCAAACCCAATTATTCTCTTCTTCCAACTCCAACCTCGCCCCTTGCAACACTTGACTCTCCAAAGGCTTCTCCCATTCGAAGAAGGACCTTAGCCAGTATAAACACCAGACCCAAACACCATTTATCCAATCCCCAAGTTTGGACTCTTTGGTAATATAGTGTATAGCTCAAGCGGGAGCTTATGCTTGAGCTAGGGAGATCCATGACAACTTTCTCTCTCCTCTGGAAACATATTGTTCAAGCATTATATTGGCGCTTAAGTATTATGTTGAATGCTTATGTGAGGTGAAGAGCAATGCACATGAGTTCTAAATTATTGGAGAATACGTTGAGGGCATTCAAGTGGTGTTATAAGTCACCCAAGCCCCCAGTTAGAAAATGACACAAATTCTAAAATATCTTAGAAGAATACTAACATGTATATATCACTTGATCATTTGGAAAAATGCTCAAGTGACAGATTGAGAGTTGGAAAAAGAAAAGTACAAAATTAATTTATGCTCTCCAAAAGAATGTCGCTCAAATAAAGAGTGATCGCTTAAAAAAAAAAAAAATTGTACTTTTATTAATATTAAAAATAATTTATATATACTATTTGTATTTATTAATTAACTTTAGTAGGATATCAAGTACCTAGTAAACAATTTTCTCTCATTCATAAAACTATCAACCCAAAAATTCCTATTTATAAGTTGGTAATCCTTATCCTAAATATTGTGTAATGAAATTGATAAAGTTTATAATAAATATGAAACGTTATATCATTAAATTAAAAAAAATTAACATGATAAAAATTGAAAATTATTTTTATAATAATTTAATTATTTTTCATATATTATTACTACTATACTAAACTGATTTCCATAGACAATAATTTGTTGTTTCCTTTCCATAGAATATGGTGTTGGCCCCAACATTATTAACTTTGCTATATTAGTTTTTTTATAATTCACTTGTATCTTACACGACAGAACCATATTCATATTAAATTTTGATGATCATGTTTGCATGCTTATCCATAAAAAGATTATAATAAAAAAGATAAGAAATAAAATTAACTTCTTCATAAATCAAAATTAATTTATATAATAAGTTAAGCTTACCTGATCGATAAATTAATTTTAATTTATATATAAAAAGTCAACTTTTTTTATATTTTATTTTTTGAAATAATTTTATAAAGAAACTCTTTTGACATGTCCTTCTTTTAAACAATTTTTTTTTTTATAATTTAACTCATCCATCAATTCATATATATTTTTCAAAGTTGATAAGCACTGAAATAGAGTCGAGATTTATATTTATATGATATTTATGCATCACATTTAATTCTGAAAGCAACCAAAACATTATCAAATACAAAATGGTTTTGTGTAGTTGTAAGGTTAAAGTTTTCATGATAATGGAGAAGTCAAACATAACATTGAAAAACAAAAAGTTGTGTGAAAAGAATACTTTATGTGTATTGTTATTTAACGGAAGAGCACATAGATAAAAAAAATAATACCATAGTCTTCATATTTTAAGGTATTTATAATCAAGGTTTCATATTCCTAATTTCTACAAACACAAATATTACAGAATTATTAGGATCCCAAAACTTATCAAAATCAAAATCCAATAAGTCAAGAAAGAGCTTCTAGGTTTCTTTGAATGGATTTTGATTACTAAAAAAAATTAGTGACTCAAAGTCTATGTCTATCCTTAGGTTGACCCCTATTCACCCTACCCAAAATAATTAGGTCATGCATTATAACTATCTTGTGACTTTGTTAGAAAACCATCTTTTTACTCCATCTAATAATTTGATTCATCATAAATTTGATTTCCATATTTTAATTTTTTATGTATAATCATAGTAGACTTTCTAATTTTATTTTCTCACTTATCTAATAATTTTTGGCTACTTAAATTTCCCAAAACTTTATCTAATAATTAACAAAAATGTAAAGGAAGTGTGTTTGTATTGATTTAAGTATGTATAAAATGTAAAAATGGCAATATTTTAATAAAAAAATTATACATTTTTCATTGTGAAAGGGGATTGTTGTTTAATTTTTTTCTTTTCTTTGATCAAAATTGCTACAAATGAGGGTATGGCAATCTTTAAATGTAAAGGTGCGGGGTGCGAGGGGTTTCATATATATAAGAGTTTGATGTATATAGGTTTTGATGGTATTCTGTTTTTTTAAATATTTTATATTTATTTTATTATTTTTTCTGATAAAAAAAATATATTTTTTGTTATATTTTTGGTTAGACATTAATTGAGAATTTGGTTTAAGCAATTAAGAAATTATATACAAGTGATTGGGTATTTCTATTTAGTCTGGAATTAGTTTGTATGGAATTGACAACACTCGTTAGCTTATTTATTACATTTTTGGTTTAAAACATTACGAGTGACTGAATTAAGTCTTGTTCAGTTTTTTACTTTATTTGATAATAATTAATTTTATTTATTATTTAATTCAAGTTTAGTATGATCATTTTATTTGAGTGTAAGCCCAATCAATTAAAGTTAATCAAGATTGGTTTAACTGGTTAGTTTGATTCGATTTAACATAATAATTACTTTAATTTTTTGCTTTTGCTATTAATTGGTTTAATTTGTATAAAAGTTGAAATATTCCTCCCTTTTTATTTAATTTATTTATTGTTGATAGAAAAATTTGATGTTTTTGTTAATTTATTTCATATAATAACAAAATTAATTTAAAATTAGTTAAAATTTTAATTATATAAAATACATTAAATTAATTTACAAATCAATTGACTAAAACTATACGTAATTTAAAATTTACCAAATTTCTTTAATAAACTTAATTTTTAACTGAAATCCAGCTCATTGATGAACTTGTTTTTACCTTAAATTCAGTTCACTTAATTCGTGAATAAATTTCAACAAGTAAATAATATAAGATATGTGGACGAACATTCCATAAGTATGTTTAGGGAAAATAATAAAAGGAAAAATTAAATTATTTTTTATAAAATAATTCGGGAATAGTGGTATTTGTATTTATAAATCAATTATATGGATTTATTATACAAACTTCTATTATAATTTATTTTATTTGTTCCTTACGTGTCTCTCCTTCTTTGCTTTAATTCTCGAATCATTCTTACTTTACACTCTTGTTTTTTGTTAATTTTCGTTTAGTTCACTTTATGCTTTAAATCTTCTTTTACTAAACTTTTTATAAGCAAAGTTAGAGTCTAATTCTTTCTTATAAGTTCCATTTTACAATCATCTTTTAAGAAAATTAAGCTTTTTTTTTTCCTTTTTCATGTTTGATTCCTTTTATTTTAATATAATAATTAAAGTTTACGTTTCTCTATACACTTTCAAAATCAAACTTGTTTCATAAAAAAATAAAAATAAAATAAAAGAGTTTTTTGAGAGTCAATTTACATTATAAATTTAGTTTTTCCCATTTTAAAAATTCTTTAACTTAAAAATTTTACAAAATTGTCAGTGAAAATAAAAATAACACCACCAAAAAATTATTTATTTTTAGTTGAAATAAATTTATTTTAGATTATTGAAATAACCGTGTAATCAAATTTACATAGGAAAATAATATCTTTATATTAAAATAAATTTATAAAAACTGGATAATAATAAACTTAAAATCTACCAAACGAACCTGGTTTCATGTTAAAAGAATGTCAGTTCACGGAGTTTTAATTTTCTTCATTCAATTTTCAGAGTCAAAGTTTCCAATTTTCGTTACTTTAACTCATGGATTTGATGGTAGGTTTAACACGTAAGATTATTAAACTATTGATGTTAAAGTTTTTTAACTAATTAAATTAAATAAATGGAATCGTCCTTTTATAACACAAGTCAAAAGTTACTCTTGGGGGTCCAATTCTTAAATCACTTTTTCTCTAAGATCATTTACATCTTAGGTTTCTACACTACCAAATGATGACATACAAAAAAATTAATGAACATTTTAAAATGATTTTTTCCATAATACTTCTAAAAATAATAAAACAATAAAATCAAGTTATAACTAATTTATATATGAACTAATGTAAAGAAATATTTTTTTATTAATTTTTAAAAATCTAATTTTCATTCTAATATAATGACTTTAATTTTTGTAGGAATTCAAATGTAGAGTCGTTGAGGGAAGAAGATGAGTGAACTTTAAATATAATTCAACTTTATAAGATTGGTTCATAAAGTGATGTTTATATCCACTTATATAGTATTAAATGTCAAAATCATAGGATATCCAACACACCTCTCACGACTAAGCTGTCAACTCGACATGAGATTATATATTTATGGGTGGTCCAATAGCGGCTCGATAACAGGGATGACCTGATAAGTCCAACAAACTCTCGCTATGATAGACTATAAATGACTTTAATATTATATTAAGAAATGAATTTTAAGTCTAATTAACCTTATAAAATCGATTAGTAAAACACTTATATACTATAAATATAATTTCTAGTCAATGGAAGATTTCTAGCCATTATATTTTTTTTTTCAGTTACTTTGTGTTATTGGAGTAAGAAGACTCATAAATAAAACACTTTCGAATAAAAGTTTGAGAGAAATATTGTGAGAAATATAAATTTTGAGTGAAGGCGATAGTATGTTTATTAAAAAAAACGCAATATATCTAGAAATTTTTTTTTTTTTTTCTATTTTACAAGTGTTTTTTTAAATGTAGTTCTTTCAAACATATAAACAAAACTAAGCTTTGGAAAACAACATGGTGTATACACTAGGAAGATTCATAAGTTTCACGTTTGAAATAATGAGTTTTAGAAGTTCATTTAACGTCATAAGTTGAAACACATTGAATTTAGAAGCCATCATATTATGACTTGACCATAGTAAATGATAGGTAATAAAAAAAAAAGAATTATAAGTATAATTACTTACGTCAAAGCTTTGAAAGCACATGTTCCCTAATTCTCATTTTAGTGAATTTAAGTCTTGATTTTCGAAAAACCAATTTATTTCTAATATATTTTTGTAAGTAGTACGTAATCTATTCAACCTTTGATTGTTAAGTAGTGAAACCTAACAATGTGAACCTTGTGAGAAAATGGAGAAAGTCTTTACAGCTTCCATGTTTACTTTTCCATAAAGAAAAAACCCTTATGAGATTACTTGATAAAATCAATCTAAACTACCAAACTATATTCCAAACGACAACAAAGGTAGCTTTTATTTTTAGAAAATTTCATTATGAATATTATAATAGTGAGACATAGATAAAAATGGGAAATAAATAAGGTCCAATTAATCTTATTTGTGAAGAAAGTTATGAACATATTTGTTATGTATAAAGAGAATACGCAACTTACTTACTTTATAGAAGAATAGTCTCGTAATATATATTTTTTAAATTTATTTGAAATGCTTATAATATAATAGTATTTAAAAACAATTTTGTAGACACATATAAGGATAACCAACTTGATATAGTTAAATAAACTTAATAATAAAATATTTATAAAAAATTGAAGTGTAACATTAATCTTCATAAAATTTAAAATCACCTTTATCCTTTAGAATTTTTTTTATCAGAAAAAAAAATTATAAATTTAGAATATTCCAATCTGTGTAAAAAAAACAAAAGTTCGATAAATGAAAAAAAAAAAAGACAAGTTAAATGGGAGTATAAACTCTCCCTACAATCTCACTCCTAAAAAACCTCTACAAATAAAAATAAATTATTACCTTAACTCCTATGAATATAGAAAAGAATATAATGTCATCTTTAAAATGAAAGCATGTGTTTGTGCCTTATAAGTAATCAAGTAACGCATTGCACCACGAGTTCTCTATTGTTGAATTGTATCATCTTCTTCCTTGAAACTATTAGACCACCAATTTGTTGTTGTTAAAACTTTTGATCTTGACTTCCTTCATCTCACCTATTTTTACTTAGACAATTGTGGATCTAACGTGAGATATCCTCCAACACACAACAATGTTATTCGGTATCCCACATAGCTTAGTGACAAAATTCAGATTCAATAAAAGTTTATATTTTCATCATATTTTCCCCATAATTTTCCAGGAAAGTATTATCTGTTAGACTGAGAATCACTCATTGTAATCTTTGTCTTTAGTAATAATCCTTAATTCTTGAACAAAATATATTCAAATGTCACATATAAGATTGGAACATAATTTCTGATATGATTTTCAAGTTTAGATAAACATTTGTAGATTTGCAACCATATAATGTTTATGAACTATTTTATTTTGGTCTTGGGTATGTTTCAGATTTATATTCCACTTTTGAATGCCTAGAATATAGGTTTTTGGGTTTAAGCGTCAATCAAAATATGAGAAGCTTGTTTTAATTTATTTATTTTTAATCCCTGCCTAAGCTTTTTATATTGCGCTCGAGCAAAATTTCCTCTCCGACTATGGTCATATTTCTAAACATGCCATATCATACACAAAAGACTACTAGTTCATTATAAATGTAATATTGAGTCATCAGGTGACCCATTAGAAGACATTTACTATTAGACAATCCTACTAATTGATTATGTCAACAACCATTAGATGATGTAATACTGAGTCATTGATAAGTGTCATATTTAAGTAATATTTCATATTAAAATACAAGAAGTTATGAATATTCATAAATAAAATAACTATAATTTAACCCCTAATTTATGAATTTAAATATTTTTACATATTTTGTGATTATAATATGAATAAGAACGATTTATTCTCAAATTTGTGTTAATTTTAGGATTCTAGGGGAAAATGGAGATGAAAGGGATAAAGGAGAGTAGACAAGATGAAAATGGAAGATTGGAATGCTCAAAACTCGCCCAAAAACTCGCCTAAGCCAAAAGCACTCCAGAGAAACTCGCCCAAGCGAGCCCAATCTTGCCTAGGCAAGATCACTTCAGAGAAGTTGGATTTTAGGGTTTAGGGTTTAGGTTTATGGTTTAGGGGTTAGCGTTTAGGGTTGGTTGATGATAGGTGTTTTCATTTTATTCTTAATGCTTTTTTCATGATTGATCCTTAAATTCACTGAAAAAGTACTTCTAAGCACTTCTAAGCATCTAACCTAAAAGATGGTGCTTAACATATTTGAATGCGAGGAATAGATTTGAAATGTTAATTGCTATCAACATTTGCTCGTTATGATAACGTGTTTTTATAAAATATGCGAGGAATAGATATTTAAGAGACTTTCTTAATGATTTTATATGCGAGAAATCGATATGAATGAATTTTATACAAACATCAATATCAATCAAAGATAGAATATTATTATGCTTTTCAAAATACAAAAGAGTGAGAAGGATGAACCCCAATCCTAATTTTCCCAATTGAACCAACCAACTCTTTACTTTGGTTTATTTACAATTCTTGCAATCTCACATACAACAAACATCCAACAAACTTTAATTATTGTTTTCTATTTAGTGAATATTTTAATTGAGAATTCAACTATTTCTTTTGGGTTTGATATTCATCCTTAGGAACAAATTATTACTTTTGATATGGTACACTTGTCGTAAAATAGTCATCAGTTATCAATGTGTTTTGTCTTACCATATTGAACATGATCTTTGGTCAAACATATTTCACTCAAACTATCGTAGAAAATAATTATCTTCAATTAAGCATACCCCTAAATTTCTCATCTAACACTTCAACCATATCCCCTCCTTAGCCACTTCAACCATCATCATATACTCCACTTCAATGGTCAATAAGGTCAATATTAGTTGGAGATTAGTTGTCCAACTAACCAAAACGCATACTCCGTAATGATTTGTCTAATGACCAAGTATGCAATATAGTCATAATCAAATAACCCTTTTAGAGTACTTTGTGATTCACCATTGAAGAAAGTTCAATTGTCTCTAGCTCCCTTTAGGGATCTCATGATCCACTTCACATTTTGCTAATGCTCCTTCTTAGGTTTTCTCACATACCTACTCACCAGACTAACTATTTGGGTAAGGTTTGGTCTAGTGTACACCATCACATACATCGGACTCCCTACTACACTAGCACAAGAAACATGAAACATGTATTCCTTCTCCTTATTAGATTTAGCAGTATTGAGCTATAAAAAATGTATAGATGTTGTCAAATGTGTGCTCATGTCTTTCGCATGTTCCATTTTAAAATGTATCAATACTTGTTAGATGTACTTCTTTTAACACATAAAAGCTTATTTTAAGATCAATATTTCTTTATCTTCATCCCTAAATTCACCTCAATTGCACCCATATTCTTCATATTGAATTCACTATCAAGTACTAACTTCAACCTTCTGATATTATCTCAGTTTTGTGATGCAATCAATATGTTGTCTACATACAACAACAGGTAGAAGAACTCAACATTGTTTACCATGTTATGATGGATGGAAGAATCATAAGGACTTATGTTGCAACCCCAAGAGACGATGAACTAATTAAACCACTTATACCATTATCTAGGTGATTGTTTCATTTCTTACAAAGAACTCTTCAATTTACACACAATCCTCCTTATCCTCTTTTTCCAAAACCCTATGAATTGTTCAAAGTACATGTCTTGACTTGCCACAATAGCAAGCAAGACCCTAGTGGACGTATGCTTAACTACCAAATGGAAAATCTCATTATAATCAACATTGTCCTTCCTATTATAGCCATTGGCTACCATAATAACTTTGAATCAAACAAACTTTGTAATTACTTCACACTATGTTATAGGATCAGATGAATTTCTTAATGTGGATATTTTAGCAGGTGGACTATCATTAGTCTTTCTTCTCAACATGCACACATTACTACCAAATGTAGCAATTTTTAACATATGTGCTTCATCAAATAACCTATTGTCAAATCCAAATGCTTAAATAGATACATTATTGCCAAACACTCTAATAATTTTCTTCTTGAAGATCTATTTGTAACCAACAATATTCTTTCCTCTAGGTGGTCTTACCAGCTTTAAGTCTCATTCTCTATAACAATTCCATCTATTCATGCATGGTGAGTTTCCATTACTCGCCCTCAACACAAGAAATTTCCTCAAAACATAGTAAGTTCATACAACTCTACAACCTCCTTTGTAGTTAGTGCATAGCCCATAAACATTACCTTCTTAGATCTGGTTCAAACTTACCATTATATACATAGTAGTAAGCAAGACATCAAATACCCTCAATGCTAAGAAATTTTTTAGCTTGTCCAACCATACCTTAACTGGATTTTTGAACATAATAATCGTAGATAGAAAACAATTCACCAAATAACATGTTATGCTCACAACCTTTCCCCAATAGTGTTTATTCAAACCAAAGTACGACAACATATTTTTTCCTCTCCAACAAGGTCTTATTTATCCTTTTGAAGACTCCATTTTGTTATGGAATAGGATGAAAAATCAAATGTCTTGTTATGTTTTTATCTCTATTGATGCAATCCTAGCTTGCATCCTTGCTCTGCTTTGTATTTTGTTGTCTTTGAACGAATTGATGGATGCAAAATAAAGCTCAAATGGAGGAAGGAATCATCTTATGGATAATGAATTTGGATTGTGGAAATAGAATTTTACAAGATGTGAGGTCAATTTCTAAAAGTTTCTAAGCTAGACACTCCAAAGTGCTAACAAAGAGTGACATAGAAGACAAGTGAAGTTGAATTTTTGAACCATTTCATTAGTCTAATCCAAGCTCTGATACCAAATGGTGGAGTTCTCCTTGTCTCCTAGATGAATTCTTCAGTTGAAATGAGTTGAGAATGGATTTGAATGGAAGCGAAAGTAATGAAGATCAAATGGATGGATAATCCATGAGTAATGGAAGGAAAATTGTGCTAGGAAGGAGATTAGGTCAACCTTCTAGCTATTTTCCTAAGCTTCTTAACTAATAGAGTGAGAGTAAGAGATAAGAGAAACTAAGAGAGGAATGGAAACACAAATTTAACAGTAATTCAATACTCATTCATGGTCTCCCTAGCTCATAATACAATGTCCAAAAATCTTATTCTACTTAGCCTAAAATACAAGGGTCAGTCAAAATAAATTATAAACTACTCTATACTATTTTTACAAATAGTGGTCTTGTACTCTTGATGCTTAAAACGTCTTCTAGATTGATCTTCTTCTAAGTTGAACTTGGGCTCAAATGCCTTATAGAAGGCCCAAACAAGCCCAATTAGGCCCAAAGTCCTAGTAAACTCTTGATCAAGTCTCTAACTCTGTGACCTCTTTATTCTTGACTACAATCTCTTAAATGGGTTTTCATCATCTACAGTAGTCATTAAACTTCATAAAATAGAATTTCAAATTGTTAGCCTTTAGACGCTTGACCATTTTCTTGATTTGGTTAAGCATTGGGAATGCCAAATGCTTAAACTTCTTGTAGGGCTCTAATTATTGCTTTATTATGAATTTTCATGTGAACCTTGATTAATCATTGATGATTTAGAGAAAGTAGCTCACATCTCCCAATGATGGATTTTTAAAATGATGAAACTTCCAAGATGGCCTTTGTCTTGTGCAACCCTATACGAAAGTGATGCATGTGATGATTTTTAAACACACAATTTTCACAAAACGAAAAAAAAAATCACCTTTTAGTCCTCTAGTAGACCTCATTTGAACAAGATGTGGAAAATAACTTAAAAATTGTGTTGTAGAAAAATTGAAATTTAAACAATTTTTTTTACATTTGTTGTATTTGAAAAGATGTCAAAAAGCTCTTTTACATTAGGTGACAACATAACTGACGTAAAATACCTATTTTATCTTAGTTCAAATACAACAAATGTAAAAAAGGCATTTTAAACCCTTTTAAAGTGTTATTGCTCATTTCCCTCTCTTTGCTTAAATATTCTCTTTAGATTTTTCTTTGCACCACAACAATACAATGCTACAACAACTACCATACACCTACCTACGCAATACATTGTGCAACCTCTCATAGCTAGTTATCCTTGTTCCACATCGAGTGAAGACCTTGTTGTTATGAGTGAGTCTGACGATTCCCCATTCATTCGTTGCTTCACCCCATCTGCACAAACCTATGAACATGTTGTAGTGTGAATGCCTTGTCACCTACTCCATATTCTTGGAGGGAGGACCTTCATATAAGGCTTTTCTTTAGATCCAAAACATACATATTGTTTGTCAACGTATGAATGATATCATCATGCATCCTTACCATGCAAAGCATATTTTCAACCGTCTTGCAAGCATTATTGCTCATCAAAATCACATCATATTGGTTAACGAGAATATCCAACACCATATCACCATATGACTACAATTTCTAAGCAATAACTGCCACTTGATCCTATTTTCCAATCTTGGACAAATCTCATTGCCAATGTTTTAGTTGTTTGCAATATTTTCAAATATCTTTAAGATCAAACTTTGTCTTCTTCAACCTCTTGAAATTTTTGTATGTCTTAAAGACCATATTAACCCATAATATCATGCATCATCTACACTCTTAGATGCTTTAAGGAAAAGTTCCTTTTCGTAGTGGCTATACTTAACATCCTCAAGTATTATGCAATCTTTCTCTACACTTAAAGAACTTACAAACTTCTCGTAAGATGCAAGAGAGAGTCTAACAAAATCATCATTGTGTCTTCATCATCTACCTTGATCTCAATGTCTCAAAGCTCCATCAAGATTGAATTGAACTCACCAAGACGAGTATTGAGTGTCATATCCTCCTTCATACGAAGTTCAAACAACATTCTCTTCAATATAAGCTTGTTGCAAATTGACATTATCATGAAAAACTTCTCCAACTTCAATTACAGGGCTATTAAGATCTTCTACTCCACAACTTTATTAAAAACCTTACTTGATAAAAAAAAAAAAAAAATATATATATATATATATATATATTTATTTAAAGAGTTTTTTTTTTAATATTTTTCAAAATATACTTTTTTTTTTTTTTGAATTTTTTTT
>Ga0123342_1006943_pt1 | contig 15327 bp, 16 predicted proteins | sample Turbeawhitnodule_FD_89960 | JGI IMG/M metagenome (GOLD analysis project Ga0123342, IMG submission 89960) | Root nodule microbial communities of legume samples collected from Mexico - Turtle bean Mexico white nodule | ecosystem: Host-associated > Plants > Roots > Nodule | place: Mexico: Nepantla... | reverse complement strand
TAGCGTGGGATTGAGTGGTGGACGTAATTAGAGTGGGCTAAACCTACGCAAAATGGAAGCAATTTGAGTGGGCTAAACCTACGCAAAATGGAAGCAATTTGAGTGAGCTAAAACTACACAATGTGGAAGCAATTTGCGTGGATTAAAACTACACAATGTGGACATATTTTCAGTGGGTTAAACCTACGCAACGTGGACGCATTTTGCTTTAAATTAGTGTGAGTGTAGCCTACACTTCTTGGACACTGGGAGGAGTCTAGCAAGAAGACAACTCTAGAGAGAACTTTGAATAAGTAAAAGTGTCTCAAATTGGACAACATTTCATTACTCTAATCAAAGTTATAAAAACATGTACAAGAGACTACTATTTATAGGAAAAAGTCTCTCAAAACCTCTCAAATGAGAGTGTGAGAAGTGTCACCACCTTATTGGTGCAAATCCTCTTCATTGGAAGAGTGACAAATGGCAAGCCTTCATTTAATGGAGAAGACATGTAGAGCATCATGTCTTCCTTACCTATATTTCTATTTGCACCCCTCTTTTACTATTTTACACTTTACTTTCTCTCTTATTTACACCATACTCTACTTTGGTACAAGGCCCAATATTTCCTAACTACTTTATACAATTTTTACAAAGCTAAAAAGAAGAAAAAAACTTTACAATCTCTCTAGTAAGTCTCGATCATCGTCTATCTTATTAGCCAAAAGTTTCAAGATTGGATGATTTTCATCAAGATATTATGCAATTTGAAGTTATATCACAAGAATACAATATACGAACATAAAATTTGAATATCATTATAAAATTTAGAAAGAATAATAAGTATAACACTCTTTATATGACTAAAGTATAAGTTTTTTTTTTTACAACAGGAGTAATTTCTAACATATTTGATAATTCTCCACATCTCACCCCATATTCACTAGCACAAAAAGAGTGTTTGACAACTTTAAACCCTAAACGTCTATAAACACCTGTTCAAATGGAGCGTCGTCTAATAAAATGCAATCACAATTTTAAAATTAATATAATTATATAGACGACAATTCAAGATAAAAATGTAGTCTATAACACATAGGTTACGATTATTCATATAAATCGCAGTCTGCTAACAATTATCGTCTATAATTTTATTATAGACTACTGTTTCAAAACTATAAATAACATGTACACTACAGTTCTAAAATTGTTGCTTAAGTACTTTAAAAAACGCTATTTAAAAACATTTTTGCAATTCTCACATCTTATCATCTTATTAATTTTTTTTAATAATATATTGGTCAATGTTTTTTGTTTTTTACAAGTTATAAAATATGATTGAGTGACGTATAAGAGAAAATGGTGAGATAATGAGGGTCAACTTTCTGTTAGAGGAATTATATAGTATGAAATTTTACAAAATAATAAAACATATAGTGTATCAATCGATACCAGACGAGCTAGTCTCGGACTTGGTGATCGACCGACCGAGTCAAAGTACACCTCAAGTCACGCAATACATAACAGTAACGACAATTATAATAGCACTTAATGAGTCACATTCATATCCCGGAATATATGAGAAATATCTCCGACAATTGTTGAGATTTTATCTTGAAAGAATCATTATCGCCTCCATGCGATCATAATTATTATAGCCCGTGTTATCAGAATTATTATCGTCCCAACATAATTTTTGTTATTTAAATATGTTATGATTTAAATCTGTTGAGAGCTTATCTTGAAAATAACAAATATAATTGTTGTTATTTAAATATGTTATAATTATCATCATTCAAATCTATTGAGATTTTATCTTGAAAATAACAAATATAATTGTTGTTACTAAAATCTGTTATGATTATCATCATTTAAATTTGTTGAGATTTTTATCCTGAAAAATAAAAAAAAACATAATTTTTGTTGTTTAAATCTGTTATAATTAAATATGTTGAGATTTTTTTATCCTGAACGAATTATTATCGTCATGTGCGATTAGAATTATTGTCGCCTTGTGCGATTAGAATTATTGTCGCCTCATGTGATTAAAATTATTATCACTTTGTGCTATTATAATTTTTATTGCCCCGTGCTATCAGAATTTTTATCGTCCTAAGATAATTGTTTTAATTTAAATTTGTTATGATTATCATTATTTAAATCTGTTGAAATTTTATCCTGAAAGAATTATTATCGTCTCGTGCAATCATAATTATTATTGTCTCAATTTATCTTGAAAATAACAAACAAATTGTTGTTAGGATTATCATCATTTAAATCTATTGAGATTTTATTTTATCCTGAAAATAACAAACATAATTGTTGTTATTTAAATATGTTATGATTATCATCATTTAAACTTTTTGAGAGATTATTCTCGTCAAAAAAGACGAATTGGAGGAGTTCAAACAAAACTCTATAAATAGAACATGAATTCCAAAAATAAGATAAGTATTACTCTATGGAAGACATACTTCATTGACATATTTTATCCTCTTACCCACTTGATTGTTGGAATATTAGCAACATGTGGAATCTAAGGAGGGTTCTTAACCGAGAAGGTTTTAACGAGGTACTTTACAAGTATATATTATATTTTTGCTTATACGGTTGAATAGAAATCCTACCGACCACATTATCTCCCCGAGCGACCATGATAAATTATCGCCCCGAGTGATCAACAAATTATTATCACCTCGCACGATCAACAAAATGTTATCACTCCGTGCGATCCGTATAAATTATTATCTCCATGTGCGATCAAAATAGTATCGCCTCGCGAGATCAGCAAAATGTTATCGTCCTGAGCAATCCGCATAAATTATTATCGTCCCGCGCGATCAACAAAATGTTATCACCCTGAGCAATCCGCATAAATTATTATTGTCACACGCAATCAACAAAATGTTAATCTAAACTTTATTTGATGAAAAAGGCCACTAATAGGAGTTAAAAATGTAAGGAACCCTTCGCCCTGCGTGATCCGCATAAATTATTATCGCCCCGTGCGATCAACAAAATACTATCGCCCTGAGCGATCTGCTTAAATTATTACCGCCCCAAGTGATCAAAAAAATATTATCGCCCCGCGCGATCCGCATAAATTATTATCGCTCCGCTCGATCAACAAATTACCCCGAACGATCAACAAATTACTATGGCCCCGTGCGATCAGAATTATTATCGTCCCGTGCCATCATAAATATTATTGTCCCATGCGATCAAAATTATTATCGTCTCGTGCGATCAGAATTATTATTGTCCCATGCGATCAAAAATATTATTGTCTCGTATGATCATAATTATTAACGTCCTGTGCAATCAAAGAATTATTATCGCCCATTGCAATAAAAAAACACGCATCACATCTTTGACAAATATTAAGTACGCCCAACAGTCACATCTCTCCTTAGAAAGCGCAAACAACCATTGTAAAGGTGATGAGAGGAAGAGAGAGAAAATGCAAGGTCCAGAGAAGAAAAAGGTAGAATAGTGTTTTTCTAATATATCAGTGCATGGATACATTAATGTATTTATAGTATGAAAAGCCAAAGTGCTTTAAACTGAGGCAAAGAGAGTTACGTAGTTAGTTACGTAATGCAGAGAGAGTTGCGTAGTTAGTTATGTAATGAGTTCATTAACAGTCCCCCTTAAACTTAGGGTGGGTAGATCAAGAACCCTAAGTTTACGTTTGAAACTGTGAAATGAAGCACGAGAGACAGGTTTGGTGAGGATATCTGCGACTTGAAACTGGGTTGGAAGGTGAAGAAGGATGAGACATTTGTCTTGGACATAGTCCCTAACAAAATGCAAATCCAACTCAAAGTGTTTAGACCGGGAATGCATCACAGGGTTTGCAGCAAGCTGAGCAACTCCCATATTGTCAGAATAAAGGTGTGATGTAGAAGCGGAAAGACGGAGTTCAGCCATTGGAGACTTGATCTAGAGAATATTCGCAAGAGCATTTGCAACACTTTTGTATTTGGCCTTAGTGCTACTGCGGGAGACAACCTTTTGTTTCTTCGAGGACCAAGAAATAAGGTTGCGGCCAACATAGATGTAGTACCCTAGAAAAATTTGTGGTCATCAAGATCAGTGGTCCAGTCTGAGTCACTGAATTCAACAACCGAGTAGTTTGGAGAAGGATACAAACGTAGACCTTGTGTTGTAGTGCCTACAAGGGACTAAAGAATATGTTTAACTGTAGTTCAGTGTGGGAGTTGTGGATTGTTCATGAATTGGCAAACTCTGTTGACAGAGAAGGAGAGTTCAGGACGAGTGAGTGTAATGTATTGAAGAGCGCCAACAACTTAGCGGTAGAGAGTAGGATCTACAACCGCGACAGAAGCATCAGCAACGAGACGAAAGGAGGAGACGATGGGTGTAGGTTGAGGTTTGGAGTCGAGCATGTGGACACGCTGAAGAAGATCGTGAATATATTTATGTTGTGAAAGATGAAAAGTATTATTAGGGAGCCATGTAACTTCAATTCTGAGAAAGTAATGGAGTGGACCAAGGTCCTTTAACCCAAAAATTTTGTTGAGGTTGTGAATGAAATCCTGCACCAGAGGTTTAGAGCTACCAGTGATGAGAATATCATCAACATAGACTAATAAAAAAATTGTGTCAGTAGGTGTGAAACGAGTAAACATTGAGATATCACTTTTGGAGGATGAAAACCCATGCGAACAAGTGTGGTTGAGAGTTTTTGAAACCAAGATCGAGGAGCTTGCTTGAGACCATAGATGGCTTTGTTGAGACGACAGACAAGAGATGTATCAGTGCTGGAAAATCCTGGAGGTTGGTGCATGTAGACAAGAAAATCAAAGTCACCGTGAAGAAAAGTGTTGTTAATATCAATCCGATGAATTGGCCAAGAGGAAGATAACACAATGGTGAGAACTAAGCGAATAGTAGTGGGTTTAATACCAGGACTAAACGTATCTATAAAATTCTAGCCTTCGTGTTGATGAAATCCTTTTGCTACCAAGCGTGCCTTGTATCGTTGTAGAGAGCCATCAACATTATACTTCTTTTCGAACACCCATTTGCACCCAACAACATTAGAAGTTGGAGAAAGAGTAGTCAGGGTCCAGGTATTGTTTTGCATAAGGGCGTCATATTCAGCTTGCATCACGTGAAGCCAATGAGGTTAAGTCAGTGCTTGTTTATACGTTGAGGGTTCAGGAAAATCAATAGAGAGAGAGGATTAGAAAGCTTTGGGCTTGAAAATGTCATCCTTAGCACGAGTAATCATCGAGTTAACATTAAAATTAGAGGCAGTTGTTGGCGTCAAGGAAGCAGTGGAGATCGGAGGTGAAGGTGCATAAGACAGCGGAGATGGCAACTCAGGAGAGAGACAGAGGAAGGTGATGTTGAAGGAGGAGCATAAATAATAGTAAGCACAAGTGAAAAAGTAGAAGAATTAGTGTTGATATTGGCAGAACTCGTGAAAAAACTATTAGGCATAGAATATAGAAAAAAGAATTCACTAAAGAGCACATTGCGTGAATAGATAAATTTGCCATACGATGTTAAGCATATAGAGCCTTTACAGTTAGAAGCATACCCAAGAAACAAGCATAAAGACAAACGAAACTCAAATTTGTGTTGATTATATGGGCGAAGCAAAGGATAACAAACGCATCCAAAAACTTTCAGAATGGTATAATCAAGTTTGCGAGAAAAGAGCATTTCATACGGACTAAGATTATGTAAAACAGGAGTGGGTAAGATATTAATAGTGAAAACTGCATAAGAAAAAGCTTCACCTAGAAATGCAGAGGTAGAGAGGTAGCAACAAGGAGAGCTAAGCCGATATCAACTATGTGGCGATGTTTGCGTTCAACCGAACCGTTATGTTGCTGGGTGTGAGGACATGTGAGTCTATGAATGATGCCATATGTGTTTAAGAGTTTGGTTTTCAGCAAGAGCTTTAAATTTTAGAAAAACAGAAGTAGCTTGAGATTTGTGTGAAATGAGATAAAACCATGTGTATTTAGAAAGAGCATCAACATAGTACAGGGAACCATTAGTGGAGGCTACATGAGAGGGGCCCCAAATATCAACAAACACAAGTAGTAAAGGAGCTATATAAGTAGTATGGGACGAAATAAAAGGAAGTTGATGAGTTTTGGCTTGTGCACAAGAGTCACAAAAAGAAACATCAGTATTACATGAAATATTGTTGGAACGCATAACAAGTTTCACTATTTTAGATGAAGCATGAACAAGACGTTTATGCCAAAGATCATAACTATGCAAGTAGAAGTATAGGAAGTAGCATTAACAGAGGAACATAAAGGTCTATGTAAAGTGCGAAACACGTAAAGACCATCATGAATCCTTCCTTGAAGAATAATCTACTTGGTAACTTAATTTTTAACACGGCAATGGTTAGGAAAAAATTCAAAAAAGACACCATTATCACGTGCAAATTGAGAAATGCTGAGAAGGTTCTTGTTAATACATGGTACATGTAGAAGATTATTAAGAGTAAAAAGATGATTTGAAGAAGAATTACATAGAGAAGTATAACCAACACTGTGAATAAACATACCTGAACCATTACCAAGTTGAACATTCTCAGAACCATTATAGATTTGTTTCTTGTTGAAAACAATAGGATCATTGGTGATATGATGAGTAGCTTCTGTATCTGGATACCATAGAGGATCACTCACCATGGAAGGAGTACCCAGAATAGATGGTTCAGGATCATGAAGAGGTTGTTGAAAAGAAGATGTATTAGCAGTTATGGGTGAAGAAGAAACAGCGTCAGACTGGGTCTAGCATGTTAAAGTTGTGTAGCCAAAATTGAAACATAGCTGACACTGAACCCGTGGTTGAGAAGATGAAGAAGGAGCACCAGATCTCCAAGAATTAGGGAGAGGGGGACGAGAATAATTATGACGCTTTTGGTGAAACGGTGCACGAGAGGAAGAACGACCTCCTCGCGAAGAAGATTTAGAAGACAACGAGGGTACCCAACCAGTGGAAGAGAAATGCACTTGAGCAGGAGATGAATCAAGAAATTTGTGTTTATCAAAGCGATCTTCTTGAGCCAAAAGCAAAGACTCAATATGTTGAACCGTGTAAGGATCAAGCAGTGAGGTGATAGATGTGACGAAGTTGTCATATTCTTCAAGGAGACCATCAAGAATTGAATCTATATGGTCTTCGGCAGAGATTGGAGAGCCAATAGAAGCAAGAGAATCAACCACACACTTGAGAGAAAGGAGATACGTGGAAAAAATACGTTGACGTTTCTAAGTTTTAAGTTGAAGTTTTCGTTGACGAACCTTGGCACGTGTATGCGAAGCATAATAGACAGTGAGTTTATTCCAGATAAGATGCACAGTGCAGAGACCAACCATAGGGGTTAACATGGAGGTGGACATAAACGCAAACAGTCAGGCAACGAGGAGATGCTCTTGCTATTTGTGCAGAAGATATGCAGGATTAACATAACCATAATCATGGGTGAGATGTTTGGGCAGCGTAGAAGAGGAAGTCAAGAAATGGAGAAGATCAAGCCCTTCAACCAGAGCAAGAATCTATTGGCGCCAAACAAGAAATTCTCATCATTAAATTTTAGTGTGATAGGGGTGGAGAAGGTGTGAAGCGATGGGGAGGAATGGGAAGTGGAAGAAGAAGAAGAGGGAGACTTGGCTGAAACAGAGGAAGGAGACGTTGCCATAGTGAAAAAAAAAAATCACCAGCTCTTGATACCATGTAAAGGTGATGAGAGGAAGAGAGAGAAAAGGAAAGGTGCATAGAAGAAAAAGGTAGAACATTGTATTTCTAATATATCAGTGCATGGATACATTGGTGTATTTATAGTATGAAAATCCAAAGTTCTTTAATTTGAGGCAAAGAGAGTTACGTAGTTAGTTACGTAATGCAGAGAGAGTTACGTAATGGGTTCATTAACAACCATTTTACAAATCTTTAGAATTTAATCTCTTCGAGCCTAGGAACAAGTGTATTGGTCAGTATCGGGGGAACCAGTCTCAGGCCTAGTGACCGACCAACAAGTCAAAGAACACTTCAAGTTACGTAATAAATAACAGTAACGACAGTTACAATAACACTTAATGGGTCACATTCATATCCTGAAACATGCGAGAAATATTTCCGACAAATTAGCTAAATACTGATTAACTAAAAGAGCTAAATATTGATTAACTAAAATATGTTATAAATATTCTTCAGATATTCCAATATACCAATATATATCCCTATTAATCAGGTATCACAATGAATATTAGTCAATAACTGATATCTGACCCATCATGGCAAGAACCCATAATCAACACTATAAATAAAACTTTTTGTGAAAGTGTAAGGGACACTTTAATCGACTTTATAATATACATTCTTTATATATATTACTTACTTGAGTGTGAGAATACTTTTTTCAGGTCTATTCCGATCAAACTTCGATAACAAAAAGATAAAACTTAAAGGAAAAAGTAAAAAAATTATTGGCACATAAACAATTATGTAACCAGTTCCATATATTATTTAAATCATCTTTATCCATAGAGATACATATTGTGTTTCATGAAACTTACGCAGAAATAGTCAAACAAACCCCAAAATAAAAACAACGACGTATTATCCACGTACCTCTTAGAGAGTTGAAGTAGGAAAACGCAAATGTAGCGCTGTAAATGACCTACTTAAAAGCTTTGAATAGGTTAAAAAAAATAGAAAAGTGAAAAGAAGACAAAGCTTCCCTTAACATATGGTAAATTAATAACATATGTACAACAAAGTTATGGGTCCAATGAAATTTACGTGCATGAAACAGGTGGCGCAAACTTACAAGGCACGTGATCCCTTACAATCAAGAATTGGTTCCCTTTTTTGGGTGTCATAAAGTTTTTAAGGACACGTGGTCACCAAAGCAAGAGTAAGATTTCTTATAATTCACGTTCTTTGGAACCGACACTAGCGGCGTTTATTTTGGTGAGACCATGGAAATGGAAATTTCTAGCAAAAACACTAATGATTTCAAGGAAAAATTTAGCACATTTTTTTAATATATTCTGTTTGATGTATTGAAGATTATTAAAAGAGACATTGTCTCGTAGGTCTTCGACAAAATATAGTTTTAAATAGTTTAAAAGTTGAGATAAATGACAGTTTAAATATGTTAACCAAAACATTGTTTAAGGGTAAAATTGTGACGGAGTATCAATATCTAAAGCTGACAATACTTTAATTTGCAGTGATTGTCTCTAGCGATGCTATATCTCGGACTTGAGGTCGAAACATTGGCATCGTCTGTAGGAATTGTAAACTCTTTCCCTTAACCCTCAACGGGAGACTATTATTCTAGTACGACCAAAATATAGTCATACATCGCTTAGAAATCGAAGTCCAAAGCAGCTTAAATACTTTCCTCCCTTAATCCATAAAAAACCCACAAAAGTGTCTTTTAAGGACAAAACTGTGAAAGAACGCCGATTTCTAAAACAAACAATATATTGATTGTAATGATTCACCCTAACTATGTTAAAACAAACAATATATTGATTGTAATGATTCACCCTAACGTTAATTTTCCGATATCAAAATCAAAAATGTAAAATTCAATACATTAATGAAGTTCCGTTGTCAAAATTTAACGTCGTTCAATTGTTTTCTAGTTAGTCAAATTTTTGGACCATTTAGATACTGAATCCCCCTAGCGATAAGCTACCACGAGGAGAGTTTGTATTTTTTGTTTTGTTTCTCACTTAGGTTTTCTACTTTGGTAGCGAGGTCTAAACCTACCACATCTATATTTCACTTTCCATTACACCTAAATTAGTTGACATACTTCTCTTTTCCACATTTATTATCAATATTTTTTATTATAAGTTTTTCTTAATTTAATTACTTTCCAACATCAATGATCAATCATTTATGACTAGTATATATAAGTCTCATCTTAGATTTAAACAAGTCTAAAAGTTTATTTTCTAAAATAATAAAAGTTTAGAAAAGCTTAATCTTGTTATTATTCAAATGAACTTTATTAAATAATAATGAAATTTAAGTTTAATTTAATTTTATAAAATTTATAAAATTGATTTAATATAAGATTTTTAACATATATATCTAATGTCGAGACTTGAAAACGGTAAGACTATATATTTATAAATGATTGGATTAATCTAACATATTATTTTAAATAAATTTTAAATAAATAATATATTAAGAAGTGAATTTTAGATCTAATTCAATCTTACAAAATTAGTTTATAAGTTTACATTCACTTATATATTATAAAATATTTTTATTTTTAATTGATATGTTTTGTGATTAAATTTTTCTGAATAAAATTATGTGTAGTCTATATACACAATGTTTAAATAAATTTATCTATAACTAATTAGAATTATTGGTGGGTATAAGTCTAAGAGAAGAAACGACAATGCCTTTTGGTGGTTTGTTCACCGATGCATGCCAAGGGCCAAGGGAATTCACACACGCCTAAGGAATTGCCCAACGTGTCTCTGTTTCAGAGAGAACCGTGACGTAACAAGAGCATCCAATAACGTTAAAAATAGCACACACATTGATCCAATCAACGTAGGAGGTAAAAGGATAACAATAACGATAATAATATCAATAATAATTAGGAAGAACACTCACTTCTGTGTCAATCACGCGCGTGTAAGCCAACGCGCCGACGATCAGCACGACGGGGAAGAGGAGAGCCGCCGCTGATCGCGGCAGCGATTTCATGACCGGCCAACAGATTCCATCCTTATTGGAATGACGAAAATGCCCCGATCCGCTGTACTCTTGCATCGGCGTCACTACAATTTCGTCGTTCTCTCTCATCCTCTGTTTCTTTGCCTCTGTTTTTGTCCCTGCGCCACTTCACTCTTACCCTTTTCAAGTTTTCAGCTTCTTTTAAATGGTTTTAAATGGAAAGTTTCAAAGCTGAAAACTTTGGAATGGGTCTTCAATTGGGTCGGTGAGTTTTACCCAATTGGATTATCTCTATATTGAAGAAGAAGAAGAACAACAACAACAGAGAAAACTTAGTCCATGTTGCATAAATGTGCATAGCATATATAATGGTTGTTTAAAAGTGATTACTGAAAAGCCAAAAACCACGTCTGATTTGCTATAAAACGTAGATTTATAACTACTACTTTTTGAATAAACTAGATAAATCACATATGAAACTGTGCTACAAAACGTGAAACTTGTAACTAATGTGGGGTGTGTGAAACAAAAGACAGATCATGAGAACCGACACAAAGAGAAACATAACAAACCTGAGATTTTTCTTGTGTTGTGTAGATTGGAGTTGAGTATATGTGAATCTAAGAAAGGTGTTTAACTTTATTACAAAAGTGAGGGCATGTAGATGAAAGAAAGATCAAAGGTGAGAGAAACATATAAAAAATTTAACATGAAAGAGAGAGAGGAATGAATGAGTGAGTGTGGATTCACCATGGAAAGGGAAAAAAAAGCTATGAATCTCGTGAGCACACTGCTGTGTGGGTTTGTCTCAGTGGTTGTTATATACGGTGCTATGAATTATGTGAAATGTGAAATGAGACAAATTAAGAAAAAGGGTCATTTTGCAAATCTTTCTTTGATGGCCACAATTTGGAAAAGAAGTGCACACATGTTGCAGTTTCATACTTGCTGGTTTTGGGAATTTTTTAATTTTTTTTACCTCCATTTTGTTATTCCTTTTTCTCTCGAAAGAGACCATTTTCCATAATTCGACAAATTTAACGTCTTTGTCACTTGAAACAATTTTTTAGTTTTTTCCATCCTTAGAATTCTCGAAACAATTTTTTAGTTTTTTCCATCCTTAGAAATCTCCAAATTTTTTCATGATTTTGTGATTGTAGTAGTCCAACAAGTTTTCACTGTGAGTTTTTCGCATAATGATTATTTTTCTTTGATTCACCGTAATAGTAAATGTGCCTGAATATTCATGGGATTTTAATTGGTGTGAAGATTGGTTGTGCTTTCCTTCTATTACCATACCAATTATGTGCATTCATATTGGCTGAACATTAGAATCAATTGTAATTCCACAATTAAAAAACATAAATAAAATTAAGAAATCTCTTCTTTAGTAATTTCTTGTAATAATTGATTTCAATTTTCATTTTTCATTTATTTTACTATAATAGTCTTTTTATTGTCATAACATTAATCACAGTGCATTTAAAGTTCTCGTATTATTTTAAAATTGTTTCCAAAAACTTATGCTAACATTAATTGGTAAGAAGATGCACAAAGTTTCTTTATTATTATGTTATCACATTTAACAATCATTTTAACCGTGTTTCAATGAGCCACCATGACTTAATTCTTCATATTACGGTAATTTTATCAAAATGGTGCAGTTTTTTTTTAATTTTATCAAATGCAAAGCATTGGTCAAAATTGACAATGTTGTAAGCAAGATCAATTAATTAATCATAAAATTGGACATGGATTGACTATTTCTCTCTTAATTAAAATTGTCAATTCGGTTTGCAAGTTCAATTGATTTTTTTTTTTCAAAAGAAATGACAATTAATAACCCTAAACCATAAAGTTGAAGTTTAAAATTACTTTTTTTTGTAATAATTTTAAATAAATTGAGTTAAAAATGAATTGTGTGATAAATTAAAAATATTTACTATTTTTTAAATATTGTTAAAGTTAAAAATACACTTATAAAAAGGTGATATGATTTATGTATAAATATTTAGATTATATAATATATGAAAGTATAAATTATATAATATGTAAAAAGTAATAATATACATGTATTTATGTAAAATAAATGTATTAAAAAATAAATTAAAATATTGAATAGAAGTCATTAAAAGAAGATGATATTAAAATATTTGATGAGAACAACTTTACAAAGGATGATTCTACTGTCTAGATGGACAATTTCCTCTGTTGTGACCTTCATTGCGACAGTAAGAACATTTTTTTGGCTTGTTTTGAATTGGTTGATCCATTTCATTATGTAAACGAGTTGTAATTGATCGTCCCGAGTTTTTACATCGCATGTGGGGGTCAGGTATGAAATTTGGCCCAGTATAAGTAGACCAATAATCCTCATTTCGAACGAGATGGAATTCAACTTGATATGTCTTTCTAATCGTGTGGAGGCTGTAAACCGGATCAATGAATGTCGTCATTTGTAAATGACAAGAGGAACAAAGGGCAATAACGTGACGATAAGGAAGTCAAATAGCTTGGCACACCACCAATCATTTAATCTAACTGTATATAACGAAGCTCGTCAACCATGTTGGGGGATGGCTAATTCTCTGACATCAAATTAAGAATTTTCTACATTAAACCTTTCCACAAAACACATAGTCGAATCTTGTTGATTTTTTCTAAATAAGGTTGTGATATCTTCTGGATAATAATGACTTGCACGTAACATGGTGTCTATTTTGAAGGCTCGCTCAACAAACCATGTTTTTATTTTTTCGAAAGTTTCCTTAACCAAAGCAGAAGGTAAGGAATGAGCTCTCATAAGCACGAAGTTAATGCTTTCCATTAAATTTGTGCTATCTATCTAGAAAAATGCTTGCTTGAACTCATATCACATAACTGATAGCTTTGCCTGTACTGTGGGTTGTTTCATCTCATAAGTTGTCATAAAGAAGTAAATGAAATTAGTTAAATGGTAAAATGTCGTAATTATCTATGAGAGAAGGTAAACAATGTTATTACCCATGTTAATCAACTGTCATTTGAGCTCAGCATTTTTTAATTTTCTGTTGAAATTCGATGCGATATGGTGTATGCAATACACAGAAACGAGGTTGTCTCCTTCCCATCTAACTTCTTCAGATTGTAATGCTGAAATTATACTGGTTCTTCTATCAGTCATCATGCACAAATTTGGCAGAGGTGTCACATATTGTCGCAATAATTCGAAGAACCAAATTAAAGCCTCCCGAGTCTCGCCTTCAACAATCGCAAACACCAAAGCAAGAGCTTTCTGTTTTCCCAACCAAGCTTTTCTATATGTGATGGTATAGCCATACAGATTTTTTATTTCTGCAATTAAGCTTTTAATTGGGACCGAAGGGTTTGCTTTTACTGAAGTCAGCACCATGGACGCAATATGGGTTGAGTCCAAATTAACATGGTATGCCGAAAGATTTGTTGACAAACAACTATGTTGTGCATCAATTTTATTTATCTCCCATTGACTTCGGATTTTACTAAAAGATGCACGTAATCTCCATTGTCACCCTCCATCATGATGTATGCACCGAGCCACATATTTGTCTAACGACAACAAATTTGTAATCGTTGTCTATGTAGTATTGTTTTATGGCATTCAATTTCGCCTCCTTTGACATGAAAGACATGTGTTCATTGAAGTCGTGATTAATGCTATGTTCGGATTGACTGCTAGATAGATAGCTATGTGGAATAACCGTCATAATCGTCTAATTCAGGGAAATCAATTTAATAGAAATGGTCATTTGCATGACAAGTCAACATACATGCAATGGTACATCAACCATACTGTCTACTACATCTTGCCTATAGGGTCATCATCCGATGATGATGTAAGTTCAATTACAAAATTATTTATTATTCTCCATTCACTCATCCAAAATTAACACATGTTTTCAAAACAGTATGATATGCCACATGAGACTACACATCCTCACTATCAGCATCATGTCCGTTCTTCTTCTCAAGTTGAATCGTTTCAACAACAATCTTTTCGTCCGTCAGGTGTTTAACCGACTCAGTTGTTCGGATATAGGGATCAACCTCACATGTCATTCCAATCGTCATTTCATCAACCACCTTTCAGCTACTCAACATCTCCATCTCAACAACAATTTTTTGTTGGTCCATCAAATCCCTTTGCAACCTCTACCATGACCCCCCATCTGCCTACAATCCAATGTCATCCATGCAATGTTATCTACCAACAATGCCTTCACAAGTGTTCAGAAATCAGAATGATGATAATGAAATCAAAGGCACTAACGATGACATTCCACCTCCACCACTCACACCCTTCCATCTGAACAACAACCACAACAACGATCACGAAGACAACGAAGAAGACCACCATGTGGCACAGCTTCGCATAGATGATAACTTTTCCTACATTTCTATTTTATAATCATGTATAAATTGTACTTATTTATCATTTAATAAATATTTTTTAAACGCTACCCTATTTATTTATAATTGTATCAATTATAAACACTACTTCACGAACATAATTTCAATTTTTTAAAAACAACAAAAGTATTTTTAATTTTAACATTATTTAAAAAGTACTAAATATTTTACATTTATTACACAACCTATTTTTAATCCAACTTAATT
>Ga0123342_1006942_pt1 | contig 15328 bp, 7 predicted proteins | sample Turbeawhitnodule_FD_89960 | JGI IMG/M metagenome (GOLD analysis project Ga0123342, IMG submission 89960) | Root nodule microbial communities of legume samples collected from Mexico - Turtle bean Mexico white nodule | ecosystem: Host-associated > Plants > Roots > Nodule | place: Mexico: Nepantla... | reverse complement strand
TTTTTATTTTTGTTTATATTCGTTTATGTGTAATGTGAGTATTTTGTGTAAATATATTTATTATATATATATATATATATATATATATATATATATATATATATATATATATATATATATATATATATATGGGGAAAATGTATTTTGATCTGTAAGATATTGCAGTTATTTTAAATAAGGTAATAATCTTGATATTCTCATTTCTTTAAGAGTATAATTTATAAAAAATCTTATCTTTTATTTTCTTGATTTGAAATATGTTCATTAATTGTAATTTTCTAAATGATTTCAAAATGGTATTATAAAGGGAAATATTGTCAGGATCTGAACAAACACACAATTTAATTTTTTCATCTTTTAAAAAGAATATGATCAAACCAAAAGAAAAAAAATGTTTTTTCAAATCTAAAAAAATTGAACTTTGATTTTTAAAAGGAATAAATTGTATTTTAAATATTCATTCTATTTTAACTATACATTTTCAAATTCTTCTAAAAATAAAACATCTAATGACTTGACTGCCCTATGACATCTTTTTATATTCAAAAGCCTAAAATAAAAACTAAAAGTTAAACCAGAAATTTATACTTCTTCAAATCTTTTGAATCTTAAGTGACAAACTATATATAAAATGTAATAATGAGAATGAGGTTTTCTGGATAATGGATATAATAAAGGAAGAGAAACAAAGAAAACTAACCTGCTAAGTATGAACAAAATTTCAGAGAATCTTTCAGCAACAGAAACTCAATATTATTTGTTGGTATTTGGTATTGAAGATTCTGTGAATGAGAATGAATGGCACTGTACTATTTCACTAGCAGATACAAAGGAAGAATATAGAAATATAAGAATTTCAGAGGCCATTGTACATGATGAATGGCACAAAGAACCAAAAAAGTATAATATAAGAATTGTATATATCTTTTTTATCTGCAATAAGAATTCTATAGAAGGAATGAAGGTAAGTCATTCAAACTGTGCACCAACAGAAACCAATTCATTTGTCATGGTGTCTTTTTTGATCCATTCAAATGCTATCCATACATATTGAAGTACGAAAATGAATGTATTAAAAAATGTAAAAACGATTTTTTTTTTTTAAAGTTTAACTTTCCGCATAACTGAGGATAGATGTGGAAAAGAAGTATACACACATAATAATTTCAAAATAATCGACTATCTATTATAATATAATCAGTTACTACATAATCATTATGACATAATTATTATGTATATAAATATTTTACTATTATATAAGTTCACGTATTCTATTATTTTAACAATTATGTTATTAATATTAATTTATATAAAATTTGATATTATAACAAAATAATTCAATATTAATTTAATAATTATTAATAATTTTTTCTATATTATAAAAAAACAAATAAAATAAAATACAATTAAATCATTTCATATTTATTAATATATGTGTGTGCTTTTATAATGTGATAAATAAATAAATAAATAAAATAAAATAAAATAATTTAAATTTTCATATTTTATAAAGTAATTTATCTTAATATATTATTATTTTAAAATATAACGTTTTAGGGTTTAAAATAATATATTATTGTAATCCAAACTAAATTTATTGTAACGAAAACTATATTTTTAATATGTTCCTACTACAAAACACTTAAGCTTATTTAATCAAATTAAATTTTTAATTATAATTAATAAGTTAGTAGATCAAATATTCTAATATAATATTTTTATAATATAAAAGTAATTTTGTTATAAAGATACAAATATATGAGATACATGTTGGTAATAAAGAGGTTATGGGAGTTGAGGAAGTTGTTATTGATCTTGATAATCTTATTAAAGTTGTTGTTGCCTTCGTGGAGGGTGAATCTCTTGTTGGTCAAGTTTTAAAAATTTGCTGAAGATGTAAGGGTTGTTTTAAGATTTTAGGATTATATATTTGCTAATATGTCTTCTTTAGATGAGTCAGATGATTTTCTACACACATAAATGTTGCATTGCCCCCATGAACTTTATCTTCTTTAGATTTTTTCCATTTTAAATATGCAATTAATGTAACAAATCTTAAATTAGTTGTAGACAAACGAGTTACTTCTAAATCTATTCTCTAATATTTTGTGAGGGAATATAGTTAAATCTACCTCGACTGATATTTTCTTATAAATAGTCAGTTTGGTCTCTAAATTATGGGCGAAAAAGATGAATAAGAAAAAATTATTAAGTAAATATAGTGAATATTTTGAATGCAAACGAGAATTTTTATGGGATTAGGCATTAGAGAAGATTCTTTATTTAATTTTTCATCTTTTTGGTTTAAACTCTCAATAATTATTTAGGTTGCTTTTTTTTATTTTTTTCCATAGGATTTAGTCTAGTTTCCTATGTTTTTTTTTCTTTATCTTTTTTAATTTTATGTTATTTTCATGTGGGGTTACCTGTTATATAGCCTTGAGATTTATAAAAAAAAATAATTTATTAGTAAAAATTATAAAGTTTTTATTCTTTTATTGCGGAAAGATATATCTTATGGAACATATATTTATACTTTTATTACATTAAAATAACACGATTTTAAAAATTATATAATTTTGTAAGAATAATTTGAAAAAGTGTATGTGTTAATTATTTTTAATTGTAGAAATTATATAATTACTTTTGAATGGCATGGTGAAGTTGTATAATTGCTTATTTTAGTATTAATAACTATGAGAGGTTATGTAGAGAAAAAAATCATTTAACATTTCGTGTATATATATTAGATATAGACATAAGTACACAAGAATTAATTAAATTTTATTTAACAAAAATGTGTATATATTGCGCTTTTTTAAATGAAGCTTGTTTTCATTTATTTATATATTTTTTTTCAAATGAAACTAAAACAGCCACGGAAGCATACATTTTGGTAATACATAACAAACCATACATTTAACATTTCTCATTGGGAAGTCTTAACATATTTTCAATTTTAAATGGACGAGTCAAAAACACATATAATATATAACTCTTAAGAAAACAAAAGGAGATATAAGAGGTTTGGATGTTGAAGTTACAATTTTTGTCACGAAGCAATAATTTTCATCTTTTATTTATAATAAATTATTCTTCAAATATTATTAATTACTGTTTTAGTGAAATAATATACCGTAATTTCGTTCCTTGTTAAAAATATAATGTAATTAACATCAACTAATGCGACTTGGACAAGTAAATATCTTCGTATTTTGGTTTTTTGAAGAAAGAAATTGGTAAGATATCTAACTTTTATTTACAAATTAAGAGTTGAAATATTCAGAAATATCTGGTGAGGAAACATGAGCTACCTTCCAGACATAAGGTGCACTAAAGCTTGGTTTTCATAGAAGGAACCAACATCCCAATCCTCAGTTGCAGATGAAAGTGTCATTAAGGCAACAACAATTGATCTCATGCTTGGCCTAAGTTGAGGGTTTTCATGTGTACATGCTTTGGCAAGCTGAGATACCTGCAATAGACCAAAATAATAACAGTTCTATTACCGTTTCTGATACATTTTATGCATGAAAAATCATGTCTAATACAATATTCATGATAATTATTGCTGAGACCGCCATGTTTATCTTAATGATTTGTGATTAAACTATAGACATATTTATCTTACTTTTGGATTGTTGAGGCATTTTTTATTAAATTGGTTACCTACCTTAAATACAGAGTCAAGAGGGTAGTTGTCACCAAGTCTAGGGTCAACAAGTTGACGAAGATTTTCTTTTGGATCTGAGAGACCAAGAACTTCTTCAAACTGCAGTTTATATAACAAGTCCAAAATTTAGTAAAGAAATATATAAGGGATGAGTTACAACTATTGTTGAATGAAGAGAAGCATGGAAAAACAACCAAGGCGACTAGTCCTTTTGATTCACTCTCAGGATCGTTTGTCTTGACGATAGCTTCTTTGCCTGATATGAGTTCATAGAGAACAACTCCAAAAGCATATACGTCTACTTTGGAGGAAACATCACCATATTGTGCATATCTACACCAAAAACCACTACACTTGGTCAAAATGGTCATGTACGGTTATATGCATACATAATATATTAGAAATCAATCCAAAAAATTGGAGATTCAAAGTAATACACAGAAGTTATGTGATGGGTAAATTTGTTGTGCTTTAAAATATGTAGTTCAACCGATAAAATAAGTAATTATAATAGCATGTAAACAGAACATGATTATCAGTGCTGCTAATGATACAAAAATAGGTTCAAACTGGTATAAATTAAGTTAAGGATAAGTAGTTCCTTACTCTGGAGGCATATAACCAAAGGTACCCACAAGACGCGTGTGTAATGAAGAACTACCATACTCAGTCAATTTTGTGAGACCAAAATCTGCAACCTGTGGAAAAAAGATTGGACTCAGCATTCAAAATTTATGTATGAAAAAAATGTAGAAATTCATTTGCGAACCTTTGCGCGAAAGTTTTTGTCTATCAAAATGTTTGCTGATTTTATATCTCTATGGATGTAGACTGGAACTGTATGTTCATGGATGTATTCCAATCCTCTTGCTGCATCAAGACCAATTTGCACTCTAGCTCCCCATGTTAACGGATCCCTCCCTACAAACCAACCATATTCAGACCATCAAAATGATTTCATCATTTTAAGATGAAGTATATTTATAAGTGAGTAAGAAAAAAAGAACCTGAGCCTCGCAAATGTTGGCTTAAATTGCCGTTCTCAATATACTCATAAACCAAAAATAAGGAGCCCTCAACACAATATCCTATTAACCGCACCTGTATTGAATATGTTTGCAAGGAATCATGTATTGTGGAAATGAGTAATGAAATATATTTAAATATAAGCACTGATTAGTTAACTAGTTAGTTACATAGCAAGCATAGGATCTTAGGAACAGGATGATTAGTTGAGAATCCCTAACAATACTTTCATAAATAGATGGAAGCAAGGCCAAATATAAAGAGATTCTAATTTTTTTTCTTTTTTGTGAAAATCCTTGGGAATCCACAACATTGGATGGTTAGAAGAATTGATAGAATGAACAACTGCACCACCCTTGAGTTTTTTCTTTTCTTTTGGGGGGCTATAACTGTACACTTTTTGAGGTAAAAATTTTAGTATCAGCATAGGGAAAATGTCATACCAAGTTCAAGTGATGGACATGCGTTAGAACCTTTAGTTCTGCAAGGAATTCATTTGATGCTTGCATATCCATCTTTTTAATTGCAGCTTTCTGCAAAAGGGAAAAAAATGAAGCGTTGGTAATAACTTGAAATTTACATTGCTTACAAAAGATCAGTCTTAGATCTGTATGATCAAACTTTGACGAAATAGGATTCAATACAAGAGATAAGTTTATGTTAAGCTTAAACCAAGTACTATGTAATGCAAGAAAACAATGGTATGTGATTAGCAGTAACTTCTTGTCTTCAAAATAAGATCAATGAACTTACGACAAGGTTGGGTGAGTGTAAATGCATAATATCTATAGTCTACACAATAATTGTGAATAATTACTCGTGTTTGGTGATATTACTGCACATTTCTTATTAATCCTCATGTTAAAAGTGAGTTTAAAGCATCTTGACAAACCTCACTCCGAAGCTCAGCATAGTAAACAGATCCAAAGCCACCTTGACCAATTATATTAGCCACACTAAAGCCATCAGTGGCCTTGTCTAGCTCCCCATATGAGAACTCCACTGACTTGTCCACTGTAATCCCTGTCAACCTTGGAGAAGCAACAACAGAAGATTCCGATGCCTTGTCCAAGCTGCTTCCCAAACCTATATGTATCAGATAAGACCTACAGTTCCACAGTTTACTTTAAACAAAAAAAAAGCCCTGAAATCTAGAATTAGTATTACAGGTATAATTAAGAGTTTAATTCTAACGCTCCATATAAAGATTTTTACATTATTAACTAATTAGAAATCACCCTTCATGCAATTTTTTGAAGTAATTATTACAAAGGTCAATATAAAATAAGAAAGGGTTGTTTTAGAAATAGCAATGAAAGAAAAGACATACCAACACCATGATAGAGTGGACTACACTGATCTTCAGATGCTCCTGGTACTGCGAGAAGGGACACCTCAGCCACTTTCCTTCTTCTGTGTAGACCAACATATAGAACAAGTGCCAAAATTAAGACCCCAGCAGCTCCTCCAACGGCTATGCCGGCAATAGCTCCACTAGATATTCCTACTTAAATTTGCATAACAATGTCAGCATCTCATAGGAATTTAACCCACCATCATTTATGAAGCAGCAGTTTGCACAATATCCACGTCACCTGATCTGCACAAGGTTGGAAGAAACATAGGTTATTAATTTCAAGAGTAAATCTCAAAACTCTAATCAAAGGATTAAGATGTAAACTTAGTATAAAATTTAACTTACCTCAGCAGCATAGGTGGAAAGTTTCCATTTTCATCTGCAAAATAGGATTTAAAATATAAAGCATCAGAAGAAAAATTGTATCAAATAGCAATTGCTAACAAAAATAAGAGACGGCGAATCCATTGATGCAGAGTCTTCTTGAAAATGAATTTGTCTCAAATTTGGACTGTCAAAAGACCAGTTACCACACAAACAATTTGTATTAATTCCTTAAAAGAGGACATTATTAGATGATGATTCTTGTATTTTTATGCTTTATACATTATTTTTCTGTGGGAAATATTAGTCTTAATGGTAACCGTTTGTGGTTGGACCATTTAAGCACAGTAAATGAAAATAGAATATGCAATTTAGTTCGAAACCAACATTATTTGATAAAAACAAAATTAATCAGGTCATGTGTCCTTGTTCAAAACAGCACCAACACGAGGGGTCTCCTAATCGAAAATACTAATCTCTCTATTTTTCATTCTATTTTTGCATAGTTTTTTTTAATGTATATAGTTAGCTTTTTTTATTAATTAAGTTACTTTATTCACTTTATAGACATTTAGATACTCAGCTATACTTATTTGGGATAACCCAAGTTGATACAAATTAGTTATGGCATCCTTCTACTTTGGAGTTTTTATTTTACCTTATAACTTACCCCATAACTTCTATCCAAATAAAATTATAAATATAGAAATTCTCGTAAATCTTATTTAAAATATGATTTATTTCACATTAAATGTTATTTATGATAAATAATTTAAAATATATCCCCGCTAAAGTTGTATTGCAAAAATAGGCCTGGGCAAAGCAACTCTTAATAAGACAGAAGCCGTATTGTTTCTAACTTTTTAACTTGTCACACAATATATAAAAAAAATATAAATTAAAATTATTTTCGAAAGTTTAAGTTAAAAATAATAGTTATTATTTTTAGTCATAGATTGTATAAAATGAATGCATTTTATATAGAAAAATTAATCTTTTAACAAATTAAAAATTATTTAATAAAATAATTAATTATACAATTTTTCTATTCAAACACATATTTAAAAATAACTACTGATCATCATTTTAAAACTATTTTTAAAAATTATATATTTTCTTGAAACTATATTATTTTAATATAACAAAAGCACAGATAATAACAACAATGTTATTTTTGTGGACTTAACTCGTATTTATTTTGTTTAATCACATACACAATTAATAACGAAGTTGCCCACAAAAGATTTTGTCAACTAATTTGGAATTTGATCTCGGATCATTCTAAAGAAACAGTGATAATAGAAAGTGAAGACCGACTCAGTATAATTGTGTACACAATCATAACAAAGTGACAAATTTTATTGCATTGATGACCTATGTCTGTTTGTTTTCTATCAAGAAAATTATCTTCGAAATAAATAATTCTCAAATTTTACTGTATCTGTCTAATAGTGGTTATTGGGCATGCATGGATCACCAAAATAGTCCACAAGAAAGTGATAATATATGAACAAAGTGTGATCTGTATTATTTTGTTTTATTACCAGAGGACTAATCATCCTTAATAAAATATAAATTTTCAACATTTTTTTAATTTCTGTGATTAATAGCTGTCAAGATCGATGTTTCCAAATATGCACGGAATATACCAAATCTATTTAGCAAAAAAGAGCTTCAGTGTTCAACACATGTATGAGAAGGAGCCATGAAGAAGGAGGTACCTTGTTTAGTGTTGACCGGGTTCTTTGTTCTTAATTAATTAGTAAAATGTTATAGGTGTTTGTTAATTACCTTTAGCCGGCACGAACACGAGCCCATTCCCAGAACTGAAATCGGAGGTGGGGTTGTAGCGTACCAGCAGTTCCGCCGGCACACCGGATTCCGCCGCAACCCCTTTCAAGTCATCACCCAGCCGAAGCGGGAACGTCAAAAACAGCCCATAATGCTTGGACACATGTCGGTTTCCGCAGGAGCAGTTGATGGTGACGTTGATGTTGACGTTGTCGGGAATATTATTGGACTGGTAACTGTTGACCCTGCTCACCCAATCCTCGGTGGTCAGGTTCGAGAAAACAGAGTCCGCAACCACCTTGTAGGTGTTCCCGTGTTGGATCCGGTACGAGAAAGTGTGTCCCAAAAACACACTGTTTAAGCACTCACACGAGAACGGCACGTTGATTCTTGTTCGGCTTTTAATCACGTTGGGGTCTTTCACGCTTGGGTTGTACTTGAGAATCTCCGATGTGGGCTTTCCGAAAAGAGTGCTAATGGAAGTGAGGTTCGTGCCTTCGCTTATGTAGTAGGAAGCTAGAGCAAGGTCGCAACCAGAATCACACTTACCTTTGACTCTTGTGGAAATTAACAACTGAATTAAGAGAAGGAAAAGATGGTGTGCTTTTGGTTTTGTGGTTGAATGTGTGGTCATTTTGTGTGTTAGGGGCTAGAAGAGTTAAGAGCTTGAAAACTTGTAATTGATTAGAGGTGATTTACACACCTTATTTTATGTGCAGCTTCATTGATTTGTTATATTATTTGTATATGGCACCAATTCATGATCTTATTGACGCCAAAGTTGTGGTGAATGAGTCTTCTCTCGTTATTGTTTTTCTAATACTTTTGGGACGAAGATGCTTAATTTAAAATGTGTAGATTACGTGAAGAATGTGACATCCAATTACGCTTATGCTAAAAAGGGGATGGAAAGACACTCCAAATGGGCGTGTCTTGGATTTTTAAAGATTAAACTAAAAATAAAAATTATGTCACTTTTCAATTTTCATAATGAAATAATTGTACAAGGCTTTATTTTATATCAAACAATTATTTAATTTTGTTGTACTTTTTTGCTCTCCAAAAACACCTTTTCTATTATAAAACCAACTTGTTTTCGGTTGAATAAATTTGTTTAGAAGTTAACTCTGGAATAAGAAAATGAAGAACTATTAAGATCTCAAATTCAACGTTCGTGGCATATTCCTGATTTTCTTCCCTAGATGAACATTTTGAAGCTTAAATTATTCCTTGATGCTTTTGGGAAATTATACTCTTCCTTCTTCAGCCAAGTGGATGTATATGTATAATTGTCGTTCCTGCTCAATAGTAAACTATTGTTTAATTTTCCTAAATCTTTATTTTATTTTTATCCTTTCTTAGTTAAACATTAGTTTAAATAATATTTTCTTAAATAATTGTGAACCATTAACTATTATTTCATTCTTGCTTTTTTCTATCTATATTTTTTTCCTTTCACCTCACATGATTTCTTGAGATAATATAATACTTTGACGAGTTAATATCTTTACAAAAAACATTGAAAGGAAAAAAAGAGTTCAAGGAGGGACTCTTCAGTAACATGTAAAATTTTGAATTTTCTATAGCTTGTACTGCAATAGTTAATATTATGGGTTTATTTAACAATAGTTTAATCAAGTAATGATAAGAAATTTACATTAAGCAAGAATGATAATTTCAAAAAAAGAGATCAGATGTAGCCTTTTGGACTGCAGTGAGATATTTGAGATGATAGTTGAAGAATATAATCTTTTCAAATAAGTTTGAGGAAGAGAGAATGCCTAGAAAGGATATTTTCAATATATTAAATAGAACTTTGTTAGATATATAGGAATAACAACAAATGTGTCTCTTGTATGGAGAAAGGTTGCAGAAAAAAATTTAGAGCGAAATAAAGTTTGGAAGAACTGAAAAAGGAGAAGCTTCTTCAAATTAATACAGAGATATATTGAATGGTGGGTTCCACCATGGATTTTAAAGGTTCTCACTTAATTTTCCACGTAAGCTCAAAGATATTTCTCTGTGTGGATTGAAGCATATAGATATTTTTCGCTTTGCAGTGACTATAACCTCACCATTGTATTCACATGCTTAAATTGTCATCATAAAAATTAAGGCCTTTTTTCAATATACACAACATAAATTTTTAACAGTTAGCCATGGAATTCTCTGCAACTCTACCGCTTTCTCAGCTTCCTTATGTGTACCCTGAAACATCCAGAAGCAACAAAGTCTATCCCTTTTGGCCTTGCAAGCAAAGAAGCTCACAGCCAACACGCTTACACTGCAACAAGATGTTTGTACCAGGTAATTGATTCGGTTACTTTTCTGCTTTGTTCCTCTTCTCCAATATGACTAAAAGAACTAACATTAACCACCAAATATTAGCAATAAAAAAGAATTTTTGTCACTAATACATTGATTTGTGACCAAATTAGCATTACTAATGTATATGTAATGGGGTTATGTTATATCGATTGAGATGCAGGATTCGGAGAAGCATCACCGGAAGCAAAGGCGGCCAAAAACCTCCACAATTTCTTCACCTTTGTAGCAGTGAAGATTGTTGCTGCTCAACTTGAGGTTCCTTCTTATTGGCTTTGTGAATTCGTGTATATCTTCGCTTGCATTCATTCTAATTACTGCCACTTGTTGAAAATAGAGTACTCAGAGTCAGAAATCCTTTAATAGCTTTGAGTGACGTAACAATTCACTTAGGAAATTTAGTCCCAAGATAGTTTCTCTTAATAGAGTATTATTCTTTCCATTGAACTATGAAAATTCGTACAGTTTTACACTGTGTACAAGCAAATTTAGTCTTTGAATGTGTTCCAGACAAGAAGTTCTCACAATCTATTCAGTGTAGCCAAAAAAATATCTGAATCCTTATCTATTATGTAATATGTCTTTCTTCCTTGCATATCCACTTATATATACTAAAATTCTCACTTTATCTCTTTTATTCTGTATTCTCTTTTGTATTTTATGACCTAATTCAATAATAAATATTGTGTTCTATTTAAAGTTAATTAGCCTAATTCCTTAATTTGTGCGAATAAAGCATTAATATCCTTAAAGCATTAATATCACGAGCAATATGCTAATACACAGTATTTTGGACTCTGCCCATGACACACAATAGAATGCTTCAAACTTCTTAGGAAAAAACGTTCACGTTCTTAATAAGCAGTTATTCACGCAGCTCACTCTTTGGATCTTTCTTATTAAAATCCTTTTATTACGGCATGAAATCTGTGTGAATTTATATTTAGAGAGATTTAGACCTCCAACGTTGTCAATCTGATCCAAGGCTAAATAATAATAACAATAATTTGACAGTGGATTTACTTTGATGCACGTTGTTCAACTAAATTCAGTTTTTTTTTTTAATTTTATATCTTTTTTTAGTAGTTAATGCTTTTTTTCCCTCTAACAATATCATCTGTCAAATAATTATTTCCCGGAACAGAGCTACAATCCTGAAGCATATGAGGAGCTGATTGAATTTCTTGGTCGACACTCGTTGAATGATGGTGACAAATTCTGTGCCACCATGTTCAGAGAATCATCAAGACATAAGAACTTAGGTAACGGCTATTACAAGCTACTCAATCTCAATCGGTATCTAATTATTAATATCTGACTGGCAACTTTTTTGTGTACTGTCACTGCATGAACGAAATCTCCGAACTAACGATGCGTGGCTCTGGCGTGTACCTGAATAGCCCTACGCATAATGGAAGTAAGTAGATTATTTTTTTATTATTTGATTCTCCATCACCTGTTAAGGAGTTCCGATTAAATACGACGATGTATGATTATAGGTGAGATCGGCATACTGCAAAAATGATTTTGAATGGGACAACTTGAAGCGCCTAGCTCTCAAGGTTTGTAATTCAAAGACGTTTATGTCCAGGAATCCTGCAGAAATTTATTCAACTTTCTGTATGATTGAATAATGCTTATATTTCTACCCTTATTGTCTTGTAGATGGTCACAGAATCTAACACGAGGCTCATGACGGAATATGTCTTAGAAACCAGTATTGAAAGTGAGAAGTGAATAGTCTTCCACCAAAGCATTAGCCCCTTTATTCCCTCTGATCGAACAAGAGCTAGGGCAATGTACCTATTTATATGTACAGAAATAACTCACCGACATGGTTATCAATCAATTTTATACTCCAGCATTAGCAAGGTTAAAAAAACAGTTAGAGCATAGAAAGTTTGGGAAATTCGAGATACAAATTGATAATCAACAGACTATATTGTTAAACCTTCCTTAACTTTGGTTGTGTTTGAAAGCTTCAAAATTTTAAAGTCACATTTGACGCTTGGAATGTGAAATCCCTTTCAATTTAAGTCAAATCGTTTACACAAAGACATACTTAATAGGATACTTGGGAGTACCAGAATTGTCTGCTCCAAATATGTAAACATTTCAAGCAGATATAAAAATATCAAATTTCAAGACAAATATTGGTGTTGTTTTCGAGGCTTTATTCTGAAGATAGATTAGGGCATAATAAATTGTCCTTTACATCTGAAATGAAAAAAATTGTCCAACGACGAAACAAACAACATTACCTTCAATCCTCAATGTTAAGGAAAGAGTTTCACTTTGATAGTTTACAGTTTACATTTCATGATTTCCAACCAACACAGCTAAATTTCACAAGCAGCATCACCTTCTTCACTAAGATATAGTGTTTGTTGTCAGAATACCAACTACAAATATCACATCAGATGTATAGCTTGAGGTTTACCAAGCATAGCCTATTCAATATAACTTGTCGACTTCGCACCTCTCGTGTCATGACCAAATGAAGTACCGCAGTTTAACAAGCTGTCTCCTACCCAATTTTGCCAAAGAATTGGATTGGCAATGCGACACAACGCTCTCCAGCGGAAGTAATCAATGATTATACAAGCATACTCAGTTTTAGACTTGAATGCATTTGTCCTATTGTTTTGATAAAACCTTCCATTATGCTCCGATCAAGCAGACTTCAGAATTACTTGTCACTGTGGCTGCAAGTGACGGCAAAGAAAGGTAAAGGTTAATAAGGTTGTCCACTGCCACGAGATTTGTTTCCAAAGCACATGCATATATGATTGTTGAAATATGTTGAGGTTTATCTTCTAGGAATTGATACTAAGCAGTATCCGTTACATCAACAAAGCGATGTAGATCACTTGAGGCCTGAATTTCACCATTGCTGAAGTATGAATGGGCATATTCTTCAATGTGATCCAACCTGTAAAATTACGTGTCATTAGCAGCATATACTTAATTTGACCAAGTGAATTGAAATTTAAAATTTGATCAAAATCCATGTATATATATTATGTATATATATTAATATATATATTAAGGATGGGGGAAAAATCCAAATTACAAAATCCAATCCATAATTATCCAAATCCATATTAGTTTTGATCCATTTAAATGGATTTATCTCAAATCCAAATCCATATTTTTGGATTTTAAATCCAATCCATTAATTGGATATGGATTAGATATAGATTGGATACATTTTTGGATTATTCAAATTGCATTTTGGGTTGGATTTTGACTTGGCCCGATCCAAGTTCAGCAAAGTCAACCCAAGTCCATGTCAAGCTGAGTCGTCCGGGACCAAGTCATTGAGTCGGTATGGACCAAAGTCGAGCCAAGTCATTTCAGGCCAAAGTCGAGCGGAGTCAACTCTGGGCCAAGTCAAGCTGAGTGGCCGATATTGAGTCAACCCGAGTCGGCCGGGGCCGATATTAAGCCGAGTTGGCCCATGCCAATGTCTAGTCGAGCCGGTTCAGGCCCATGTCGAGTTGAGTCTTTCAGGTTCGATATTGAGTCGAGCAGGCCCAACCCGATATCCAGACGACCGGGCCAGGACTAAAGTCAAGCCAAGCGGGCCCGGGCCGATATCTAGACAACCGGGCAAGGGCTAACGCCAAGCCGAGTGGGCCCAGGCCGATGTCGAGCCAAGCAGGTCCAGGTCTAGGTTGATGTCGAGCCGAGCGGGCCAAGGCCGATATTAAGTCAAGCGGGCCCGGGTAGATGTCGAGCCGAGCGGGCCCAAGCCCATGTCGAGCCGAGCAGGCCCGAGCAAAAGTCAAGTCAAGCAAAGTCGAGTCGTCCGGGCCCAGGCCGATGTCGAGTCGCCTGAGCCGACATAGAGACGAGCGAGCCCGGGATGATGCCGAGACAAGCGGGCCCAGATTGATGTCAAGACGAGCGGGCCCTGTTTGATGTCGAGACTATCGGGTCTGGGCCAATGTCAAGACGACCGGGCCCGGGACGATGTCGAGTCGTTTGGGCCCGGGCCGATTTCGAACCAAGCAAGCCCGAGCCGATGTCGAGCCGAGTGGGCCCAGACTGATCTTGGAGCCTTCACCATCCAAGTGGTGTGATCACTAAACCAAGTCTTCCATCTCCATAAGTTCTTCTTTCTTTCATCTCCATGTTCATATGAAATTCCTAAAACATGTTTAGCTTCTTTATGTTCGGCAATTCAGTTTAATTCCAGCTTTGTTTCGGTTCATTATTTCCTTAGCTGTTTCTATTTGTTTCTTCTTCAATTCTAGTTGATTTGTTCGGTGCATTTTTGTTCTTGAGCTTTTTAAACGGTGCTTTTGCTTTTATACTCATTTTTAATCGGTTCAATTGGCAATATAGATGGAACTTCCATGTGAGTTTGGTGTTTGGTGAGTTCTTGAAACATAGAACCTTGATCCAATTCTATTAAAAGTGCCTAAGCTATCTCCAACTCAAGTTGATTCCATAGAATGTCAAAGAATCATCTCTATTTGGCTAGTGAAATCATATCATGTGGTATCTAGAGTTTAGGTGTGTTCTTGTTTAAATTTGAGTTGTGTTGCACTTTAATTCAAGAGCTCTTTAATTCTTGTTGATTATCTTTCTGTTTTTAGGCTTATTTTGAGTTTTATTGTTGTTTTCTTATTTGTGCCTATCATGTGTTTGTGTCTTTTCCTTTTTAAATCCATACAAGTTTTGTCATAGTCATGTTTTTCCATGAATGTCATCACTTCTTGTAGTACTTTTATTGAATTTTTTGTTTCTTGCTTTGGTGTAATACAGTTTTCTGAGTTTGATACTTGATCCTTTGTGCATTTTCTGTTTTAGTATTGAGTTCATAC
>Ga0123342_1006941_pt1 | contig 15329 bp, 6 predicted proteins | sample Turbeawhitnodule_FD_89960 | JGI IMG/M metagenome (GOLD analysis project Ga0123342, IMG submission 89960) | Root nodule microbial communities of legume samples collected from Mexico - Turtle bean Mexico white nodule | ecosystem: Host-associated > Plants > Roots > Nodule | place: Mexico: Nepantla... | reverse complement strand
TGCCGCCTGATCTGTCGGTGGTCACTTGGTTACGGACCCCCCGATCACCGCTCTTGGCGGTCGTCTCCCTGATCTCTCTGCCACCTGGTCCACGTGTCGCTCTGCGAGTGGTCCACGTGGTCCCCTACTGCTGACGTCATCGACGACCGATGACCAATCGGATCAAGGTAGAAGATAAATTAAGACACCCAAACACTAAACTAAGCTACCTAGACTCTTTAAGAGGCAACAAGTCTTCTCTTCAAGGCTTATGACTTCATCAAACATATTTAGTTGAGTAGCCTGAGATATCCAACACTTTAATCCATGAGTCAAAAGGATAAATGCAAGGGATTCACCACTTGAGAAATCTTCTCAAGATAAAAACTAAAACAAGAGAAGAGAAGAATTCAAACTCTAACAAAACTAACAAATGAGATTTCATTCACTTTCCAAGATGTCCTATCTTTACAAATGAAGGAGACACCTATGGTCTCTCAAGTTCTAGTCATCAAGTACTTACTTGTCTCAAGTTCCTTCTAAAATCTAAGGACTACTCTTAAACAATCCTCTAATTTAATCCACCAAAGCTTTAAGTTTCCCTCTAGTTAACCTTCCTTGGAGTTCCCTTTTATTTATCACTCTTCTTGTTTGTACTCCTTTAAGCTCCACTCCTTTTTCTTCCTCAAGTTCTTCTTCATCCTTATTTATATAAGCTCTTTATCCAAGGGACTACTTGATGTGACTGGTGTTTGAAGAATCTCTTTGGCAGATGAAAGGAACATACATTTCTTGTAACATAGAATAAGTATATATATATATTAAAGAGGTACGAGGTTAGCTTAGACTACATGCCGATCATATGGGTATCCATTACGCTTATTAGATGTAAAGATAAGACTTCACAATAGTACAATAAAAACAAAAAATAATGTAAAACACAAGTGTTACATATAACAAACAATACAATACTATAAAGCATTTTATTAAAGTGCAATAAGGCGAACATAAAAAAAATGAAACATGCACCAAACATCATATGATACACATAGGTTAAGAAGCATCATATCTAAAATAAATATATCCATGTTCTTACTCTATGTTTACAGGGAATTTCCATTTGACTAAAAGATTCGTTCAAAATTAGATATCAAAGATCACTCGAGATGCAAGCTAAAGTTGTTCCCTTCATCAACTTCCTAAAATAAAGAGATTTTCAACTTCAAAGCAATTATTTGCCCTGTACGAAATGTGATAAGTGCCAAATTTAAGTATTATTTCCTATTAATATATAAACACTTATTGTTAGAATTGTAGGTCTTAAACAAGAGGGGGGGGGGGTGAAATGTTTTCAAACGTTTTTCGAAAGTTTTGAAGGTATGAAGAGAGTCAAAGAAGAATCACAACCAAAGGATTAAAAGAATGCAAGATAGAAAGCAATTTTAGTTGAATTCCAGAAATTCAACCGGTTGTTTCTGCGATTCAACCAGTTGTTTTTAGCAGTAGTGTATAAAAACAACTAAAAAAAAGATATAAAAGAGATAAGGGAGAGAAAGAATCACACAAGCAATTTTATACTGGTTCACTCTTATACCAAGAGCTACATCCAGTTTCTAGAAACCTCTGGGTATTCACTAAGTAATCAAAAACCAGATTACAAACACACAACCACTAAAGAAGTGATATTGATCCCCTCAAGAACACACACTTCCTTTGAAACGCACAATCACACCACAAATCAGAACACCCTCTGACTCTGTGAACACAAGTCCTTACAGAAATACAATTGAAGGAGGAAATAGGATTAATCACACCTCGAATCAAATCAAAGTACACAACAAGTCCTACTTTACTCTTAGAGAAATATCCAAAGCTTTAAGCAATATTGGAGAAAACTTGATTTCAAAAACTGATCTTGTAACTTTTTGCTAGGAGTGTATAACAGAACATTTATACTCCAATTAGAAATTAAAAGCATTTATTATTAAAGACAAATCAGTTTGAAAACATTTAAAGCAAATTTAACAAACTTAACAGAATTTTGTTAAGGCAGTTAAAAAACAGTCGGTTGTTTTGTCAAAACAACTGATTGAATTGGTTTGACAGGAAAGTCAACCAAGTTCAAATTTGCCAAGACCAGTTTCAAAAACCTTAAGTATGAAACAACCGATTAAAACGATAAAACAACTGGTTGTTTTTCTGCTTCTTCATAAAACACTCTTTTAAAAAGATTTGAATTAAACCAACTTTTGGATTCAAACTAAGAGTGAATTAACAAATTCAAACTACCCCAGAACACACCCAACTAAGCTACAATCAACCTTCAAGCAATCCATGAAGATTTTGAGTCATCAAAGCTCTTCTTCAACACTTATGAGTATTAATTGCTAAAATAAGTATAAAATAACCCATAATTCATGAATTTATACCTTTTAACATATTTTATGATTTAAATTTGAATATGAACGATTTATTCCCAAATATGGTGTTAATTTCAGGATTTTAGGGAGAATGGAGATGATTCGGCAGGAGGAGAATATACAAAGCTTAAAAGAGAAAGTTGGAATGCATCAACACTCACTAAAATTGCCCAAAGATGTAAAAGCGCCACTTCACCATTAGGGGAGGTTGCTCAAGCAAGCTATATCTCGCTTGAGCGAGATAACACCAATGAAGTTGGGTTGGATGTTATTTTGCTTGCTCAAGTGAGAATGGGCTCGCTTGAGCGAGAACCCACTTAAGCCCATGAAAATTAGGTTAAATAGGGGACTTGAGGCACAATCCTAGTGTGCACGATTGAGAGGAAAACACCATTGAGTGAATTGTAATCCAATTGGAAGAATAAAACGTGTTAGAAGATGCGTGGCTAATTCTACCCTTTAGGATTGAGAGTAATCTGTTCAAACTCTTATGTATTGAGGCGATCTCTGAACATAATATTTTGTTCTTGATTGATTATTAGTATTGTTGTTTTACTTCTAATTCTTGGTCTAGAATCTTAAATCTGACTTGAGAGTATTTTTAGGGTTCGGACTTAATCAATAATACTTGACATATTTGAGTGCTAGGAATAGACATGAAATGTTAATTGCTATCAACGTTTGATCTTAATACTGAGTTATTTTTATAAATATGCGAGGAATCGATATTTAGGAAGCATCTTAAGAGTTTTATATGCAAGGAATTGATATAAATGATTTTTATACGAGCATCAATATTAATCAAAGGACATAATATTATCAGGTTAATCTAAATACAAAAGAGTGAGAATGATGAAACCCAATCCCTATTTTTCCAATTGAAACAACAACTCTTAGCTTTATTTTCTTGTTAATAATTGCCATTCCAACAAATCCTAACAAACCTTTATTATTCTGTTTTATATGTAGTGAATCTTTTACTTGAATATTCAAGTGTTCCTTGTGGGTTCGATATCTGTCCTTAGGGACACATTATTACTTCTGACAAAGTGGTGCATTTGCCGTAGAAAGTCATCATAATGCACGTCAATCATGAATTTGTGTAAAAAGTTTATACTACGTAGGGAGATAAGCGTAGTCAGTTATCAAGGACGTTATGAAAGGAAAAGAACAAAGATTGATATTGCTTTAAATGCAACAATCATGTTAAAGCTCGTCAAGCATAAATGGACATGCATAGGAGCTAAAGATGCTCAACAGTTAGAAATGATCTCCTAACTACCAACTTCTTCAAGAGTATATTAAAATGATTTCATCTAGAAGAAGAACATATAGAAAATAGGATATATGATGCTAAAAGATTGCTCAATTGAAGAGTATTCCTCTAAGCCAATAGAGAAGAGGTTTTACTATACCAAAATTCTTTATTTTAGAAGATAAAGCACATCTCTTAACTTCACAGTGGCTAGGTGTAAAGAATACACAAGGTTAACCAAGAGTGGTTTGAGAAAAGAATACTTGGTGTCAGGTAGGAGTGGCACGAGGGAAGAATAATTAAGGGGTTATCTAGGAGTGGCTACGAACCCAAAAGATATTTAGTTAAGTCAATAGTGGATGTCAAGAATATCAAAGGGGTTAGCTAAGAGTGGCTAAGAGCCCAAATAATACTTGATATGTACTTCATGAAAATAGTCTGCTTAGTTAAACTTATCTGGTTGGTAAAAAACTGAATGTAGTTTGTTGTGACAAATGAACTAGTATGAATTGTTGTGTACATGTGTTTCCTCCCTATCTCTTTTTCATTACATGTTATTATCATTTGCACCAACCTAAGAAAAAGAGTTATAATATGGAAACTTTTTAAATTTCTTTATCAAAAATGCTTTTAAAACTAAGTAATTGTTTTGCATTTGTATTGCTTGGTCAAATGCTAAAGTTTTGATTTAATCACCTGTTAAAATAAACACGAAGATATGATAAAGAAGTAATTTAGTTGATTGGAAAAATTTGCACCTCATGTGACCCCTAGAGTGAAAGAGATAAGAAAAAAAAAGTGTTTTTAACATGTCCATCTAAATATATTAGTCACAAGTTCCCTTCAAGAAAAATGTTTATGCTTCGTCAGACAAAAAATGTTTAGAGAAGTTGGAAAAGTGCATCTAACATGACATATTAGATGAAATATTTTTAGTCTAATTGTCTTATTAACCAAATGATAAATTTTTTTAAAAGATAATTAGAAGTAATTAAATCATAATTCAATCCTCATTTTTTTGTAAATTCTTATTTTTCACACTCCCTATCATGGACCTTGTCAAAGGCTTAATGTGTTGTCTCTCAGATGGTCCTCCATTAATATTACCAATTTTTTTATATCAAAAGTTCCTTTGATTCAATGAAGCTCATGTATTTAACACAAGGTTTTCAGTATGAACAAGAAAATATGATATAATCAACTAGTTGAAAACATTTTGATTGACTGATCCATACTGTATTATAGTTCAAGTGACTATTTCAATTGGTTGGAATATGTTTTGATAAATTGAAATCATTTGAATTTTACATTTTAGTGATTCAAATCTTCGATTCACATTTCAATCGATTGAAATAGAGCGAATTTTCCTTTTGATGAGGTTCCATAATTTTTGTAGGTTGAAATCCTATTTCAATCGGTTGGAATGTTTAAGCATTACTTTTCACCAATTGAAATTACTTGTTCTTCGTTAAAATTCAATTTAAATCATTTTAAAACTAGTTTGAAAGCATGATTTAATAAAAATGAAGCATTATGAATTTACTCACACAACCATTATTATTAAATATTCATCAAGACACTTGTTCAAAGAGGTTGCAACCATATAATCAAATCTTAAACTTTAACAACAAGGAGAACAAAAATAAAGGAACAAAAAGGAAGGGAATCAAACACATGAAAATTAAATGTGGTTAAACTAGAGTGTTAACAAACTCAAATCAATGTTAATAGAAAAATTCACTAAGTACAAGTTATTTTTAATCTTGTGTGTTATAGAAAAAACTTAAATCAAATGTTACTCTCTCAAGAATAGTGAAAGCTCACTCAATAACTCTGTTACATATTCAGGTTCTTATTTTCTCTATCTTTTTATCATAATTTACATAAGGTGCCTATTTATACAATGTAGTTGTAATTATCTCCCTGTGAATCAGACCACATATTAAACAACCAAATTTGTCACAAGAGGAATGTGTGTTTTGTGCTTAACACAAGACACAAACCACATTGGACGTTCTACATATAACAACAAACACAATTGGATATTCAAGACATTCTTTCATCATATAAGTTTTCAAGATGTGCTTCATAAAATGAGATGCTTTTAACTAGTAGATGAGATTCTACTACCAAACGCTCTTGATTAAATACACTTTATTCAACTGGATGAGACACTTACACTAGATAACCTAAAAGGAGTAGAAGCACATGCACCATAAATGACCTTTTACAACAAGATGATTAGGTTTGACTAAACCAGTTGTCAACATCTTGACTTCAAATAATTCCTTGTACTTTACAAGATTATCCAACACCTATTTAACACATTTTAAAGCATGTGCTTTAGTATATTCTTCGTTGTATGTGGCATACTGATAAGTGTCATATTTCAGTAATATTTTATATTAAAATACATACACTTATCGATATTAATTGATAAAATAACTATAATATAACCCCTAACTTATGAATTTAATCCTTTTTACATATTTCGTTATTATAATATGAATAAGAACGATTTATTCCCAAATTTGTGTTAATTTCAGGATTCTAGGGAAAAATGGAGATGAAAAGGCAAAAGGAGAATATACAAGATAAAAAGGGAAAGTTGGAACACTCCAAACACTCGCCCAAACTCACCCAAGTCAGAAGCTCCCAGAGGATCTCGCCCAAGCGAGCCCAATCTCACCCAGACGAGATTACCATAGAGACATTGGGCTTGTTTCCGTCCAACTCACCCAGACGAGCCCAATCATGCCCATGCGAGAAGTCACTTAACCCAAGCCCAACTAGGTTAAATATGAGGCTTGATGCACAACCCTAGACATCAATTGGGAGAATATGAGGTGATAGAAAAGCCTAGAGGAGGCAGTCATCAAGAAGAAACATTTTGGATCTTCTTTTCTTGCTTTCGATGCTTGTAATGGCTAACATGAATGACTAATTCTACCCTTTGGGATTAAGAGTAATTTGTTCAAACTCTTATGTATTGAGATGATATTTAAATATAATATATTTGTTATTGATTGATGATTGGTATTGTCATTTTATTTGCAATTCTTGTTTATCATGATGTAGATCCTTAGATTTGATTGAAAAGTATCTTTAAGTTTTTGACCGAAATGATAATGCTAAACATATTTGAATGATAGGAATAGACTTAAAATGTTAATTGTTATCAACATCTAATCATAATGCTAAAGAGTTTTTAAAAATATGTGAGGAATCAATATTTAGGAGACTCTCTTTATAATTTTATATGCTAAGAATCGATATAAATGAATCTTATATGGGAATCAACATACAAAATACAAAAGAGTAAGAAAGATGAACCCCAATCTCAATCTTCATAATTGAACCAACAAACTCTTTGACTTGTTTTCTTTACAATTCTTGCAATCATAACAAACTCCCAACAAACTTTATTATTTTGTTTTCTATTTAGTGAATCTTATACTTGATAATTCAACTGTTCCTTGTGGGTTCGATATCCATTCTTAGGGAAAAAATATTACTTTTGAAGCGGTACACTTGTCATAACATAGTCATCACATCCTTGATATAAGAAAATAAGCTTGCTTCTATGAAACTATTGATATGATTTCAAATAGAAATAACAGTAGAATTGAGAATTTAGGGTTACGGAATGGAATCAATTAAAAATAGTAACAATGAAAAGTTGGATAGAGGGAGGTACCACAAAAAAAGTTTGATAAGCCTAAGGATGATCGCCACAAGAATTGGTGGATTCTTGATAAGATCGTAAGATGCAAAGAAAAACCCTAGCAGTGATATATTATCTCTATTAAATTGTCAAAACATTCCCCTTTATCATGATTTCCAAAATTATATAAATACAAATTTAGTTATAGGTCTTGACTCGTTTGTAAGTAAATAAAGTGAAAATACAATCCCTCTCTTTCAAGAAAGGATCATTTGTCCTAGTTGTAGAACATGGGAGCTTTGATGATTCAAATCTATGATGAAGGTTGCAACTGTGCTGCTTCTGGTTTGGGCTTAGTCTAGGTTGTTTAGATTTCTTGGAAAAGATCATTCCTAGTCCCTTGCACAAGGTTGCTAATATGTTTTAAACGAGAAAAATGTTTTTCTAAGCAAAGAGAAAAACAGCTGGTTGAAACCACGAAATAATCGGTTGTTTGTCACTTGACTTGTTTGAAGGTTTTAAAACTGTTTTTGACTTGGTTAAATAACTGTCTAACCAATTCAACCAATTAAAATGACTTTTCAACCAGTTGATTGTGACATTTCATAACAACTTTTCAAAAACCTGTTAATTTGTTTTGCTTTTGAATAAAAACTATTTTGGCTCATAATTGCTTCCTTCAACGGCTAGTTTTTAGAACTATAAATATGGTTTTTCTTTTAAAACAAATAACACTAGTTAGATATCAAATACAATGATATTGAGATTTATTTTGAGAAAAGTTTTCAAAGGTTTGCAAGATTGCTAAATAGCTGTGCACTGGGTCAAGGTCTGATCATATGAGCTCTGTGATTCCTGTAAACTCAGGTGTAATCTGTTCCTTTCATGATTCTTGTATTTTTTATTTTATAAACTTGTAAGTGTGTGGAAATCCTGTAAAGTCAGAGGGTATTCTGACCAAGGGTGTGTATAGCAAAGATGGTGAATGGTTCTTTTGGTATCAAGATCATCTTTTTGTGTTTGTGTAAGTTGTAATCTGTGATTGATTACTAGTGGAACCCAGTGGTTGTTCTGGGAACTGGATGTAGCTCAAGGTTGAGTGAACCAGTATAAAATTAGTTGAGTAAATCTCTCTTTCTCACTCCTTACAAACTGTTTGTTTTAATTCTGCTTTTGTTGTTGCCATAAACAACCGGTTAAAACGAAGTTTCAACCGATTGAAATTCTGCAAACAATTTCTTTTACATTGTTTGATTGGCTTTCTTGATTGCTTAGTCTGTGATTGTTGATAAAGCTTCATTCTTATTCAATCTTTGCAAAAATATTTTGATAAACAATTCACCCCCCTCTTGTTTAAGCCATTAATTCCAACAATTGGCATCAAGAGCTAGGTTCTTGAAAAATATTTTAATGGCTGACAAATTACCTTTTGGGGAAGGTGCTTCCATAAATAGACTACAACTGTTTTGTGGTGTAAATTACCAGTTTTGAATGGTAAGGATGAAGATCTTTATGCATTCCATAGATAAAGGTATTTGGGAAACAATTGAAAATGGTCCCTTTATTCCTCAAGTTAAAAGAGATGATGTTTTAATTGATAAACCTTCATCTGAATGGACTGAGGCTGAAAGCAAGAAAGCAAAATTTGATTGGATTGCTAAAACCATAATAACCTCTGCTTTGAGTTGTGATGAATTTTTCAGGGTATCACAATGCACTTCAACAAAGGAGATGTGGGACATCCTTGAAGTCGCACATGAAGGAACAAATGATGTTAAGAGGGAAAGAAAGCATGCTCTAATTCAAGAGTATGAGCTTTTCAGAATGCAAAAAAGGGAAAAAAATATGTGATGTGCAAAAACAGTTCTCTCATATTGTGAATCATTTGATGAGCCTTGGGAAGAACTTTGATAAAGAGGAGCTAAACATCAAGATTTTGAGGTGTCTTGATAGGACATGGCAACCAAAGGTCACTGCCATTTCAGAATTGAAGGACATAACATCAATTATAGCTTCTTTGTTTGGTAAGCTAAGGGAGCCTGAGCTTGAGATGAATAGGTTGGTTGTCGAAGAGAGTGAGGACAAACGCAGCAAGGGCATTGCACTGAAAGTTGGCAACCATAAAAAGCAATAAGACTCAAGTGATAGAGATGAAGACACCATGAGTCTGATGTCAGGAAAGTTTAGCAAATTCTTGAAAAAGAATAAAGGCCAAGCTTAAAAAAGGTACAATTCTAAAAAGCCAAATGATTTTAATCTTAACAAATATACTTGTTATGGCTGTGGTGAACAGGGTCACATCAAAGCTGAGTGCCCCAATAATGAAATCAAGGAAAAAGCAGATTTCAAAAGTGAAAGAAGAGGAAAAGCCAAGAAGGCATATATAACATCGGATGATAATGAGGTATCCTCCTCTAGCTCTTCAGAAGATGAAGAAGCAAACCTGTGTTTGAAAGCATCTGTAACTAGCAGCATGAGTTCATCTTCTTCAATGAAAGGTAATAATTATTACCAACTTCTTGAAGCTTTCAATGAAACTCATGAAGAAGCTAACTGATTGGCTCTCTCTCACAACCGATTGAAAGGTTAGAACAACTGACTTGAAAATAAAGTCAAAACAATGGACGAAGAGTTTGAAAAATCTAAAGTTGATTTTGAAAACCTTGATTTGGTTTACAAAAACTCCACATGCAGTTGTGACTCAAAGTTTTGTGAAAATTGTGAAAATCTTGAAAGAAAGATTCACTATCTTTTGAAAACTGTGGATAAGCTTACAATTGGAAAATCCAACTTTGAGAATGTTCTTGTATCTCAAAATTGTGTCTTTGGAAAAGCTGGATTAGGATTTTATACATAAAGCAAAAAAAAAAAAAAATTTCAAAACCTTTTTCATCAGTGTCAGAAAAACAATCGATTAAAAGAACGAAACAACCGGTTGTTACATGTTTTTACTGTATGAAGAGAGGTCATTCAGTTAGATTCTGCAAGTTTCGCAAATCTCTTGTTCCTAAAGGAATCTTTAAATGGATTCCAAGAATTTTTTATGGTTCCAAAGATAAATCTAACACAAAAGGTCCCAAGTTCTTTAAGGGATCAAATCTTGTGATTTAACAAGTTTTCTTTTGTAGATTTTTGACTCCACATGAAAGGTCAGTAAGATCAGGATCTCAAGAAAGCATATTTGCAAGACAATGCCTTGTTCTGATACTACGTACTGCTTTCATATGTGTACTTTAAAATCTTGAAGAATATCTCTTTGTTATTCTTATTGTTGAACATTTGATTACAAATCCAATTCTGAATTTTCATTATTTTTGTATTTGGATTATATTTGCTTTGTATTCCTTTTGTTATTATACAAATCTATGTGCTTTAAGACCTGGATGTTTGTATATAGTATGGTTGTTAAAATAATATGGTTTTCTCAAATTTTTCCATTAGTTGCAAAAATTCAACCGATTGTTTCTTCGACACAACCGATTGTTTTCACTCTGTCAGCACTGGTTAAATCTGTTTTTGATTCAAAGTGCTTTAATCTGTTTTTCTGTTCAAACCCAGTGATGTTTGTGGTCAACAATGCTTTAATTACATCTTTGAATACAAAGTATCTCTGTAATAATTGCTCTTTATGAATCAAATTCCTCTAAATCTTGGAAATTAAAACTGCTTTTAAAGTTTGGTCAAATCAACATGTGTTTTTTGTACTTTCTGTTATGACTGACAAAAACTGCTTTATGGTTCTTATTTGATTCTCTTTTCTGTTTTGAAAACAACCCACTAAATGTCAACTTTGATCAAATGTTGTGGCTAAATATGTGAAGCTATGAGTTGTTATTTTCACAAAGAACAACCTGTTTTTCTTCCTTTTTCACTCTGCTCTAAGTCTTTTTCTGCAGTGTGCTTATCCTTCTCTAATCTGAGCTATGGCTGCAACTCCCCCATCCTTTAAGAGAATGAAAACAAGAGCTGTAAGGAGTGATGGAAATCTAGAAGGCTGGTTCTCAGGGGAAACAGAACTTATTGACAAGTACCTACATGAAACAAGTAGGAAGATTGTTAACACACCAAAACTTGTCTCTTTCACATGGATGAAGCAACAAAATTTGACTGTGGTGAGAAGTCTTCTCAATGAGCAAAGGCTGAAAATATTTCTTGAGCTTTCTGGAAACATTTATCCAGATTTGGTAAAGGTATTTTACACTAACCTTCAATTCAATGGTGACTCTCTTAACTCTCATGTGAAGGGGGTAGACATCGTTATCACCAATGATGTGTGGGCTGCCATAACTGGGCTGAAGTTTTCTGGAGTAAGGATTAACAAGGAAAATCTAGGGGTGATAGAAGAGATCAATAAGATGCAATTCTACAAGAATTTTCTCAAGAACCCCCTCTCAAAGGTAAGAAACTTTTCTTTTGGAGGGCTGAAACTTGATGAAAGGCTCATTGCCTTCATTGTGTCATGGACTATCACACCAAGGGGGAGCAATCATTTTACTCTCTCTGAAGAAGAATTTTTGTTAATCTACTGCATCATGAACAAAGTGAAGCTTAATTGGATTCACATAATCAAAGATCATATGCAAAAGACCATAAGGTTAAGTTACTTGCACTATCCCTATGCAATATTGATTTCTAAATTTCTACATTATTTTGAAGTGGATGTTGAAGAAGAGATGGCTGAAATCATTAAACCCTCAAGTGAGATCAATAGTGGATCTCTAAGCAAGATGGGATTTACCAAGATTGGTGGGAAATGGGTAAGCAAGGATGGTGACCATGTTAGCCCTAGTGGAATTAATGATGGTGAAGAACCTGAAGCAGTGGTAAATCAAGAGGAACCTGCTGCTGAGACTCATGAAGCTGGTCCTAGTGATGGTTACATGGGTGAAATGATGACTTCAATGTCTTCTTTTGAGAGGCTAATGGTAAACCATATGGATACCTTTGCTGAAAACCAGAGAAGTCTTCATGAATTGTGTGAGTCAAGGTTTCACCATATGGATTCAAGGTTTCAAACCTTGGATGAGCAGATTGAAGAAATTCATAATCAACTTCTGGACTTACAATATGGTAGGAATGATTGAAGGAAGCTGGAGTCCTTCATTTAAATTGTTGGTTTATGTTTCTGAACAATTTCTTTTTCCATTTTATGCTATTTTTTATCCTTCTTTTTGTCTATTTGTGAAGACAAATAGGGGGAGAAGTGTTTGGGATATGTAATGTTCTAATATTTGCACTTATTTATGCTTTTGAACATTGCTATAACTGCTATAAATTGCTATAACTGGTTTATGGTTGAAAATTGAAACTCTGATACAAAATTTCAACCGATTATTCCTGCAAAATAACCGATTGTTTATCTATGTTGCACATTTGTATGTTTGACTGATTTCTCACATTGATTTGGTTGATGTTCCCCTTTGGAAATCACCTAGTGGAAACTTGTGGTGCTTGATTAACTGGAATAGATTATCCTGTGTGTCTATGTTTGCGTATGAATGCATGTTATACAAGATTCTAAACAAGAACATTCCAAAAAGCATCCCAAGGATTTGTCTCCATGAAATAGGGGGAGATTGTACAACATGGGAGCTTTGATAATTCAAATCTATGATGAAGGTTGAAGTTGTGCTGCTTTTGGTTTGGGCTTAGTCTAGGTTGTTTAGAATTCTTGTAAAAGATCATTCCTAGTCCCTTGCACAAGCTTGCTCAATTTGTTTTAAAAGAGTAAAACAACCGGTTGAAACCACGAAATAATCGGTTGTGTGTCACTTCGCTTGTTTGAAGGTTTTAAAAGTGTTTTTGACTTGGTTAAATAACTGCCTAACCAATTCAACCGGTTAAAACGACTTTTCAACCGGTTGATTGTGACATTTCATAACAGCTTTTCAGAAACCTGTTAATTTGTTTTGCTTTTGAATCAAAACTGTTTTGGCTCATAATTGTTGCCTTGAACGACTAGTTTTTAGAACTATAAATATGCCTTTTCTTTTAAAACAAATAACACAAGTTAGATATCAAATACAATGATATTGAGATTGATTTTGAGAAAAGTTTTTCAAAGGTTTGCAAGATTGCTAAATAGCTGTCCACTGGTTCAAGGTCTGATCATAGGAGCTCTGTGATTCTTGTAAACTCAGGTGTAATCTATTCCTTTTAAGATTCTTGTAATTATTTTTTTTATAAACTTGTAAGTGTGTGGAAATCCTGTAAAGTCAGAGGGTATTCTGACCAAGGGTGTGTATAGCAAAGAGGGTGAGTTGTTCTTGTGGTATCAAGATCACCTCTTTGTGTTTGTGTAAGTTGTAATATGTGATTGATTACTAGTGGAACCTAGTGGTTGTTCTGGGAACTGGATGTAGCTCAAGGTTGGGTGAACCAATATAAAATTGGGTGAGTAAATCTCTCTCTCTCTCTCTCACACACACTCCTTATAAATTGTTTGTTTTAATTCTGCTTTTGTTGCTGTCATAAACAACCGATTAAAACAAAGTTTTTACCGATTGAAATTCTACAAACAGTTTCTTTTATATTGTTTGACTGGCTTCCTTGATTTCTTAGTCTGTGATTGTCGATAAAACTTCATTCTTATTCAATCTTTGCGAAAATATTTTGATAAACAATTCACCCATCTTCTTGTTTAAGCCATTAATTGTAAAACCAGTGGTTAAGTTGATACTTTCTAACTGGTCCTATTTTCAAATCCTAACTCCAAGAAAAATAATTAGCTTAGTCTTTTTTAAATTGTGGGTCATTCAACAATTGGGCCTCCAAAAGATTAGCCACCCTTGGGCTTAGTGTTGAATCAAGTGTGTTCAAGCTTTGAAGAATCCAAATCCTTTGAGTTTGATGGAAGGCTGGATGTGTTTACTGTTGCTGAGGTGCTTTAGAATAGGATATGGGGTAGATTATCTGTGTAATCCACTCTTGATTGAATCCAAAGCTTAAGTATTTTCAAATCTTTTGAATTGAAAGTGTTTTTCAAACTAAGTGAAAAACAACCTGTTGTTTTGTCGAAACAACCTATTGTTTTACTCTTAGGTGTTTTGAGAAAGGTTGAAAACTATTTTTGGTGGTTGACTTGCTGTCAAACCAAAAACAACCGATTGATTCACACATTCAACTGTTGTTTGTTTTCAAATCATAACAGAAAACTGTTTTGAGTGTTAACTGAGCTTTAAATGATTTTGTAACTGAATGTGCTTCTGTTTTAAATGCTTTGACCAGTCTTTGAAAGCTATAAAGAGTTTTGTTCAGCTTTTGTAACAAACAACAACTGAGATTTAATCATAGAAAAACAAATTTGAGTTTTTCACTGATTTTTCTTTCAAGAGTTAAAGATTGCTTTGATTAAAAGAGAGTGGAATAGGAGTTTCATTTGTATTTATTTCAGATCATTCTGTAACAAGTGTAATCCTTCTGTACTTTGTGTAAACTCTGGTGTGATAGGCTAAAAAGTGTTGTGTGCTATTGAGGTTGTCAAGATCAACATTGTGTGTGCTATTGGTTTAAGAGTGAACCAATATAAATTGTGTGTGCAATCTCTCTCTCCCTTAAACTCTTTAACTTCAGTTTGTATATTTGTCAACTGGTATAAACAACCAATTGTTTCTGCAAAACAACCGATTGTTTTTCTGGTGCTGTGTTAAATTGCTTTGTGTTTTTGGCAAACTGAATTTTGAATCAAGTTTTCTCAAAGGAATTTCATTCTAGACTAAAAAGATTGCGAAAACCCTTTTTAAACCATTCACCCCCGCTCTAGTTTAAAGCCATACATTCTAACAATTGGCATCAAGAGCTTGGTTCTTGAAATTTATTCAAGTGTGATCCTAAAACTGTTTTTATATGGCTGATAGATTACCCTTTGGGGAAGATGCTTCAATCAGCAGACCACCTCTGTTTTGTGGTTTGAACTACCAATTTTGGAAAGTCAGAATGAAAATCTTTGTTGAATCTCTTGACAAAGGAATTTGGGATGCAATTGAAAATGGCCCCTTTGTTCCAAAATTTG
>Ga0123342_1006940_pt1 | contig 15332 bp, 8 predicted proteins | sample Turbeawhitnodule_FD_89960 | JGI IMG/M metagenome (GOLD analysis project Ga0123342, IMG submission 89960) | Root nodule microbial communities of legume samples collected from Mexico - Turtle bean Mexico white nodule | ecosystem: Host-associated > Plants > Roots > Nodule | place: Mexico: Nepantla... | reverse complement strand
ATACAAGTGAATAAAAGTTTCTTTTATATTTATTTTTCTCTACAATTAGGGTTCATCAAAACCTCTCTTTCTTCATTACGATTACGTGCGATTACGTACGCTACATTAAAGCATCACATCAGAGACAAGGAATATTCATCTTCATTTATTGTAATAGTTTACAATAAAGAAAAAAAAAGCAACTATAGATCTTTATATGCTCAAAACTAATTTTTTTACTAAATAAACCAACTATTTCTATTTTTTTCATCTGCATATTTGACTTCAACCGTGCAAGAGTATATGTTGATGAAAAGTTTGTACTAAAATATTAAATTATCGAGATTAAACTTCTTAAATATTTTATATTGATTAGAGTAAAACTAACTAACATCTTATCTAAGAGGGGAAATTTTTTATTTTACAAAATTTTATAGAAATAAGTTACGCTTAAATTTAATTTTTAATATAATATCAAAATTTATCTTATTAACTTTATTAAACATATTCAAGATTGTTATAAAATCATTAATAAATATCTAGTCTCATATCTATAAAATATATATTCTTAAAGGAATGTGATGAAGTTTATTTGTTCATTAAGATAAATTTAATTTAATTTTACTTATTAATAAAACTTTAATTTTAATTTAAGATATGTATTTGTGTTTTGTTTTTTTCTATTTTGTATGAAATGAAGTAGTAGCAAGTGATAATATCTATGAAGCTCGGACACTCTTCTTAAATGGCGTGTCGGTGTCCGAGTATGACACCTGTAAGACACGTACGTATCCATGAAGTGTTCAATTCAAAAAGTATTTGTTATATTTCTGACAATTCTAGTACAGTTCTAACACAATTTTAAAAAAGAAAATAGATTAATTTTCTAAAAAATCAAACTTTATTGTATAAATTATTATTATGATTGTAAAAATAACAAACAAATCATTGTGAACCCGTCATGAAAAAATATCTTTCTGCTCAAAAAAAATAATTTGAAACATACTTGTGCACATAAATCTTTATTGTCAATTTATATAATTCATAATTATATAATATATAGATCTGTATCCCCGTATCTTACATTTTAGAAATTTTACGTATCTCTATATCCATATCAGTGTCCGTGTCAGTTCTGTGCTACATAGAATAATATACATTATTTTTCTCAATAAAACGTCATTATCTTGAAAAGTATATGTGGTACATGGAGACCCTAATATTCCTGGTAGTCGATAATGGATATCTTGTGAGTTTTGGGAAGTCTGTAAGAATGGTTTATGTGTATCCAATACATCGGGTAACGTGTTTGAGGTCACAACTTTCAAACATATCAAAATTCAAACTTCATCAAATGAGGACACGTTTATAATAATAAAACGAAAATGATGTTTTCATAAGTTTTGGAGTTGTATAATTTTTTATGTGATAAATTTTAAAATAAACATATATAATAAAAAATAAATTTGTAATTGAATTATATAAAAAATATTAAAATAATAATATTATGATTGTAATGAGTTATTAGTGTATCATTACCTGTAATAAAAATATAAAATTTATTAGTTTTTTTTAACATGTCAGATAACATATGGATAAGAATGTACCTTATTTAATAATTTAAGTTAATTGCTTTCTTAAATGGTGTTAATTAAGTTAGTGATTATATTAATTGAAATTGTTACTATTTTAATTAATAAATTTATTTAAAATATTTGAATTTTATAGAGTTATATATGCTTTGGAGGAAGTTCAAAAGTTAGGTTTTATTAATGTCTGACGGTAATGTGACTTTGCATTGGTTTGTGTTGCGTTTACTGCTAGGACAAATGTTCCTTGGATGTTTCGTAATCAATGAAATACTTGTCTTAATTACTGTAGAAAAATCAGGTTTAGGGTTACTCATATTTTTTCTGAAGGGGATGCGTGTGCTGATAAGCTGGCTAAATTAAGATTGATTCATAGAAAATCCTTTCATTGGTATAATAAACTTCCATCTAGTCTGTTCTTATAATTCTTTATTAATAGGTATAGTCTACCTATGTATCGTTTTTGTTACCATATGGGTTTTGGTCTAGTCCTCCCATATTTTTGTATTTTTTTTTAATAATATTTTTTTTATGTGAGGACAAATGATTGTTGTTACTTGAGGTGTCAGCCTAGCTGAGATGTCAAGTAACATAGTGATATTTAACATAAAAGTTTTTTTTATAAAAAGAAATATAGTTGAAATAATTGAGTAACAAATAAAATGAAGAAATTATTAATACATATTGTATTAAATATTGAAATAGTGTACTAATAATTTTAATTCGGTCTCACGAGATCGAAATTCATACGTTGTCTTTTTTTGGAAAAAAACTGAAAATTAATATTTTTCAAAAAGATGAACAAAAATTGATATAATATTTACATTACCTTTTTTAAATATTTGAGAAAAAAAAACTTTCTTATTTTTTAAGAAATTATATTATGCGTAACTTTAAGAAAAAAAATACACAAAACATAAACATATAATTATTCTCTATCTCTTCGGTTTATTTTCAATGAGATTATTCTCTTATAATATCATATGTTTTTGTGCAACTAATGAATGTCTAAATCTGAATTGAGTTTAAAAAAATATTTGAAAGAGAAACCATAACGAGATCAAAAAATAATTGGAAAGAAAAATATTTACTTGATAATTTGTAAAAGGAAAAAGAAACATATGATAATTGTAAAATAATATTTTGAGATGGATTTTGAATTCCATTTTTTTTAAAGTAAATAATATTATAAAAGTAATTTTTAAGGAAGAAATGGGATAGCGCTTTTCATCACGTTTGTGTCGAGTTTAATGCTCTTAGACCTAAATTTATTTTTCCTTTGCTTTCATTTTGCCTACACATGGAAGGCTAAACTCATTTGGGTTGATTCTTTTGTGATTTCACAATAAATTCTAATGTTTATGTTTAATAAAGTTTTATTCTTAATTTTTTTTGTAGTAGTTTGTGTTAAAAGGTCTGATTTTTTGAATTCTAGTTTTTTTTAAGGAATTATTTTTTAAAGCTTATTAAAAATTCAATTCTCTTCTTTAATTAGAATTATTGGTTAGTTCGTTTAGTTCTAATCAATCTCTTATTTGCTTAGTTCAAGGGATAAAAGTGCATATAAGTGAGACTAGTAAGATATTGAATACACCAGTAGACACTTGTTTTCCTTATAAGATTCTATTGAATTTGATTAACGTTTGTAAGATTAAGTTTGACATCTATGTGAGAATTAAAAGAGTGAAAATTTTAAGATAATCATTGAAGAACTCATTGTTGAATAAACTTATCAATCAACCTGCTTTCTTTACTATTTTATAATCATCTATCTAAATTTCTATATAACAATCTCAACCACCCTTTGATCTTTATTGTTATTTCTAACATTTTGCTTGGAGATAAGTTTTGAACACTGATTAACTGAATTCACAATTGGATTTGTTGGGAGACAACTTTGGATCTTCTGACATTGTCTATATTATCATATTTTTGGTGTTAAATGGTCTAGCATTGGTTAGACGGTCTATATTGAAATCATTTTAATTTGATTGCTATGATGTTTAAAGAAACCTACAAGCCCATCATTAATACGTATGGAAAGAAAAGTCAATGGTGAATAAAGAGAAACCAAGAGTAGAAATTCATATAAAAGTCAAGTTGTTATAAGACTTTCAGCAAGAAACCCCAATTTAGAGTATGAAACACCTTTGTAATATCAATTTTAATCACAACATTACCTCCATAAGCTTTTGACTTCAAAGCATACATAGTTCTTAATATGATTTCCTATGAGAAAGCCATTATGTAAACAAAAATAATATGGCCAATAATCAAATTAAGTCTATCAACAAGAATTTTAGTAATTATTTTTAATCTAAAATTTTCCATTATAATAGGTCTATAATCCTTAAGTGTATCAACACCATTACAACTTGTTTGACAACTCTCCACACATCATGATGGAGGACCATCCAACCATTACAATTTAGACAGAGAAGACTAAACAAGTGGAGTCTTATTGGAGGGGAGCGTCCTATTTGAAGTGTCTTTTTCTTCTTTTTAGCTTTGTAAAATGTACATAGAAAAGAGTAGTATAGGAATAGGATTTTATTGTTGTAATAAAAGAATAGATACACAAGTGAACTCAATTTGGGTTTGAATAGGCCTTAGTTTAGAGAGTCCAAGACCCAATTGGAAGTTAAGGTTAGTCAAAACCCTAATTGGAGAGGCAAAGAAGGAGTCAAAACTATCCAACACCAAGACACATAGTCATGACAAGCCTTGGGAGAGCTTGGAAACTTATAAAATCTTCAGAAATCAAAAAACCAAGCAATGTGGGACTTGGAGAAGCCCAGGTGATGAAAATGCAAGTGTAGTTACACTTTTCACAATTAGTCTTACATCTCTTAGGATATTGAGTGGGTAGAGCCTCTCCATCTATAAATAAAAGGCATAACCCACTCCTTGTAACTCACTTTTTGCTTGTATGAGAATTGAACTTGTCAAGAGCTTGTCTTCTTGTTCTCTTGTGAAAAGTCTTTAATTCTCTTGTGAAAAGTCTTTAAAATGGGAGTATTCTTCTCCTAGGTTCTCATACTATGGGACCTTCCTTGAGAGAGATCCTCTTGAGTTTCAATTTTGAAACTTGAGGAAAATTTAATGGTTTTTGTCAAGTCTTCCGCTCATGTCATTTGGAGGGCAAGAATAAGTTGCACATTCCCCCTTAGTTGAGACCGAGTTCCAAATAAAAATCCCAATAAACTTATCATACTCCACAAATGAAGCAAGATTGATGTAGCTGCATACATAGGGAAGTTCAATGCCTCTCTCCAAGGGTTCCACATCTAGCAAAACTTGCCAATTTCAAGCCTTTATAAATGCTCTATTTTAATGAATTGTTGCATGGTCGTGTCTTTTAAGAAGCTAGACGGTCTATAAGTCATGGATACATAAGAAAAGAGATAACATGTTGGTGAAAGTTCAATTGGCTCTAGAAGAAGGGGGTTGAATGGAATCTAAACAATAAAAACCAATGTTTAAGCAAAAGAGTTGATAGAGAGAAGAAGATAGAGAAGTTCTAATCTCCCTCTAAGATCAAGACCTATTAACAATAGGTTCACAATGTGAAGAATTTAGAAAGGTTTAACACACAACTCAATCTCACAATTCGCTATACAATAGCATATGTAATTGTATAACATTATTTTAATCACACAATTGAATATATCACTTAAGCAATTAGCTTTCTTTTACGTTTTGTGTACATTCGTTTTTTGTGTTCTTCATCTTCAAGGTCTTTATATAGTCTTTAAAAATGTGACCGTTGAAGTTTTGGGCTTCTTCATTCTTCGTTATAGTCGTTAGACGCTCAATATAGAAACTTTTGCTCTGATTGATCTCTGTGCGTCTTTGATGTGTGAGCAATTTTAAATTCTTTCTTCATATTCCTCATATATGAACATTGTAGCTTTAATCTTTTTAACTTCAATATCTTGATCAATCTGGCATGTTGATTTTCATTTTCAATGCAATAGGCGCTCGAAATAGAAACTTTAGCTGTAATTCTTTCTGCGCATCTTTAAACAGTTTCTTGCTCTTCAAATAATTTCTTTATCTGTAAAGAGTTGAACGTCGAAGCATGATTTGTCTATGTACTTGAAACTTCTCTTTTCAATCTATTCATAAACTTCTTCATGATAGACGCTTGAATAGGAAACATTTGCTTTGATGCAATTTGCATGTCTTTAACATATATTTGTGCTTTTGAATACTTTCTTTATTTGAATAAAGTTGAACGTTTGGAAATTCTGGACTTTAATATTCCCTTTTCAATACTGTTTATTATCTTCTTCATATAAGACATGTAATATGGAATGTTCAAATATGATTCTTTAATGTGTTGTGTCATTTGTTTGTGCTTCAATTCTTCTTTCGTTTTGTAAATCTTTGTTCAAAGCGACTTGATATTTCTTTAATCTACATCTGCACAAATCTCGCTTTTTGACTTTATCGTTTTCCCGTGAGATGCTTGATAAGAAAACTTTGGCTATCAACTTTATATGCATCTTTATGATCTTTTGGTAATTTTTGGGAATAATATCAGTATAAGTGAACATTATAATCAACATAATAATTCATGGATATCACTAAAATAATATCTTTATATTTTTACAAATTATCAAAACTTTCTTTTCTCATACATTTTACTATAAAAATATTTTCAAATACATTCTAAGTTAATATAAAATTTGAACGTTAAAGTATAATCACATTTTTACCTGGATATCTTTTCACAAAATATATTTCGAAAAACTCTTTTATATAGAAAATGCGTGTGATCTATTTTTTCAAAAACATTATAGTTAAAACACTATTCATCTAAAAAACTTTTTAATACAATTTTAATATTGTTAATATTAATATTAATAATGTTAATAATAATGTTATTATTATTAATGTTATTTTTTTTATTATTAACAATATTAATAATAATTTGAATTTCGATTTTAGAATTAGGGTTTGGTTTGGATTTAATTTGTAAATTTGTGATCTAGATTTGAAAACATTTTAAAGAATGGAAAACAAAACAAAATGTATAGTATATTTGGGATCCGAAAGCATAATTTTTATTTATTTTATCAACTGATTAATTAAATGTGGTTTCAAGTATCCACAATTTAAAAATCGTAAGCTAAAGTAACCACATTTTAATAATCATGGTCTATATTAGAGGTAACTTTAATTAAATTTGATTTAAAATACCTAAAGACGATATTTTTATTATTTTATTCACACTTTTTTAATGTGATTTATTTTTTTATTAATCTCATTTATAAAAATGTTGTATTTTTCACTTTTTTAGACCATATTTATATGTCTATGATCATAATTTTATTATTTAGCCCACATATTGAAAATCCAATACTTAAAAAATATAATATAAATAATCAACAGTAAATATAGTCTTTATCACATTCACAAATTGTTGCATATCTTATATTTAGACAACATAATTTATATACGTATGATCTAATTTAATATCGTCTAAAATTAAAAAATGGTATATCCTTCTTTGAAAACAAGGGTCTATATAGTACTAAGTTTCTTACTAGAAATTTAGGAAAAGTTTTCCAACTAAGTTGTTCTGGTGCCATAAAAAGCCTTAAAGTGTCTTCCATCACATACCTGCAAAATCAGCTAATTAAACGGACCAACCTATGCATACAATGAGATTTTTTTAGCAACAACTTAATCAATTCATTAAACAATACCCAACCAATAAAAGTAACAAAAAAAAATCGAACTTTAGGTTCAATTGGACTTGGTAATATGGGTTACGAGTAGCCCCCGAAGTCCACAAAAAAAAAATTCACACCACGAATACTGCAGATTATAGGGGTGATAATAAGCTTTTTCTCAAATATTCAACTCTATAAAATACTATATATATATTAATATTTTTATCATATTACATATGAAAAAAAATATTTCTTTAAAGTTAAAATAGCTGAAAGCTATTTATCTAAAGTAATTTAAATATATATTAAGATTGTAATAATTTTATAAAGTATTTTCGTCTATAGTGAAGAAATAGACTACAAAATGAGGAAAGCGTTTTCAAATTCAAGAATCTTTCCCAATTCTGTTATACAAAATGTATTTTCTTAAAAAAAAAATAGATAATAAAATCTGAAAGGGATATTTGGTATCTTCTGGATTCTACAATCATAAAGGTGTAAATAAAAAAAAAAATATTTTGAATTATTTTTTTTATCTGATCTATGAAGTGTCAAGAGAAACTACGGTGGTACAAGAAGAAACAGTCTCCAACTCACCACATAAATAACATCTGAGTCGGTTTCATGTTCTTCTTTATATATAGAGAAAACACAAAAAAAAGAAAAAGATACAACATCGTTAAAACTTCAGAAAAAATATACATAAACACACCCCTCACGTTGCCTATTATTTTTTTTATGTGCTATGTCATGTCTAGAAACCAAGAAACTATAATTGCATATAAGAATTTAAAATTGTAGTCATAATCATCCCAGCCAAGTTCTATTTTTGTGATAGGGTTTCGAGTCTTCCTAGGAAAGGCCAGCAACTACTACCACTCACTTCATGCCTGCATCCGAAAAATAGTGATGGTTAGTTTCACTGATAACAATATGTGCACACAAATAAATAGTTGTTACTCATGATTTGTTGTTCAGCAATATGTGCTTAATTGTTCGTTGGAACAGTAAAATTTGGTTGTTGTGATGCAACAAATCAACAATTACGTTGTTAATTAGAATATTGGTGTCCGACAAAAATGTACCTAGCTCACGAACACGACCACTCTGTAGTTTTTTCTCTTTTTTTTTATCCACCAACAACTGAGCACTGCAACATTTGATTTGATTTAAAGACCTTAAAAGTTACGCCACGAAACTTTATGAATTAAAAGACTACAACAGGTGGTGTCTTTGACCCTTTAACCTCCGTGAAGTAAGGCCAATAGACCGACAATGCGTGCAACTTTTGTTTACTTTCATTGACTTTGTCATTTACCACAGACATCATAGTGAACATTTCAAGCACATATTTCCCAAGAAACACAGTTCCATAGAGGAACAACTTGCTCTTGTGATTACTATCAGAAAAGCATTTTAAAAGCTACAGGGTTTTAGGCTATCATAACAAACCATGGATGCTCTATGCCAACAACGTGTGCTTATAAATTATGTATCTGTTTATGCGGCTGGAGAACTTTTATTGAAGGTTGTACTTTAAGAAAGTTAGGTGTTCTGAATTTTGAAACATACAAAGTTCAAAATATAATAAGAAACCATGGATGCTATGTACCAATAAATTTGGCTTGTGATTATGTTTTATGTACGTCTTCCAAGTACAGCCTGATACCTTTTTCTGAAAGTTAAACATATAGTATTATTACCATTTGGTTGAGAACGTAAAAGTTTTTACATTAATTATGAATTTATCAAACTTAAATTCTTATTCAAATCTACTAATGACTTTGGAAAGTACAAGAACATTGAAATTTCTACAGAATTTACTAATACAAATCTAGACCATTATTAGTATTAGTTTCCTTTATGCAATTAACTGCTAACTGGATCTTAGAAATTTGCTTCACAACAAATCAAAGTCCTCCAGCAAAATTCATACTTTTTTTTCATGACAAATTCATACCATTTTGGGAATAGCAACGTAGTTTGGCAATAGATTTTCTATGGTTTCAAGTTTCAACATGTAAAACTCAGTATCCATTAACATCAAATTTTCTATGTTTGTTTGAACATACCTGCTGTTACTTCTGCTACTACTGCTACTGTTGCTGCTAGCAGAACTCTTCATGCTTCCACTATTAATGCTGGAAACACCACTATCACTCTCTCCACCAGATGCTGAAAGGCTCTTCTTCCACCACTCTTTATCAACACCCTTAGCAGATCCATCAGAAAGCGATGTTCTTGGAGACACCTTGTTTGCACAACTATTCACCAAGGCCTCATTCTTGGTCTTCTTTTTGGATCCCAGAGAAATTGGAAACACCAGTTTCAAATAAAACCCTCCACTGTCAATTTTCCCACTTCTCTTCACCTGACCCTTCTTATCAACCATTCTAGCATGCGCATTTTTGTTGTTCAATTTCCTCTCCTCTGCCCCTTTCACCCCTTTCTCTTGTCCAAGTTCAACTCTGGGGTGTTCCACCAGATCTTTGAGAGAAAGCTCGTAGCTTGACTCAGGCATGTTCTTAACCATTTCCATGAGCTCCCTTTGGCCTCTTGCAATGGCTTGAGTCTTGGATGCAGGGGAAAGGCACCGGTAGTAGTTTTTGCGGTGATGGGGACTCTTTGATGGACTTGTGGACCACAAAGGAGGGGAACACATGCCAGACTCATCATCCACCTTTGATCCTGTTCCGAATTGCACTTCCATGTCGTTGCAGCTGTGACAATTTTTGTAGCTTTTTGATGGTTTCTTAGAAGCTACTAAGGCAGAGTTTGTGGCTCCCCAAGTGTGATAACTATGAGATGTTATGTGTCCTTTTTCATTCGACAGAGGAAAAGAAATGGTGGGTTGTTGGTCTCTTGGTGAATCAAACATTTTACAGAAATAATGAGTGTTTGTGTGGTTGGTTTTGAAAGGGAAGGAGGGTGTAGCAGAGGCTTTGTTCTTCACAATCACAACACGTTTAGCTTGAAGGTGATGGTGCTCTCTAATTTCTTGGAGACTAAGATTTTTAAAAGAGGGAAACAATTGATTGGGAATAGAGTGCGAGAGAGCGTCCTTAAAGTCAAGGGATTCTAGACGGAGTGCCACGTGGGCCTATTCCTCTCCTTGTTTCTTTTCACCCTCTTTTTGTCTTTCACCACTCTTTGTCTTTTGCTTTTTTCTCATGTGAAGTTAAAACCATTGCCTTTGAGAACTAACTAACAAAAATCAGCAATAAGAAGTTTTGTTTTGGGGTTTAGGGTTATGAAAACTACGTTAAAAAACATTAATGATTTGTTTGAATTGGGTTGTTGAAAATTGAGAGTACGTCGAGGTGTGAGGATTTAAAAAGAAAATGTGAAAAAAGTTGAGTATGTTTGAATTGGGTATCTTATAGTAGAAATATGAGAAAAGTTTATTGAGATAGACACATCTGATAGTTGTAAGGGTATTTTAAATTATTTTTAATGATGTAAATTGTAAAATTATAAATTTACTCCTGTGTATAAAATCAAGAAGAAATAAATAATTATTAATTTTGTGCATATTTTAGTTAATTAAAATAATTGAAAGTTTCAATTATAAATAAAATAAAAAATAATGTAAAATTCAAATAAATAAATAAAATTTTATTATTTTCCATTTTGTTAATTTAAATTAATTTTGTTATTTAAATTAATGTATTTAGATAATTTTAATATTATTTATGGTTCTTTAGATTATGTTATGTTGTATATATATAAAATTATTATTAATCATGATTTTTATTATTATTATTAACAAAATTAATATATTCTAAAAAGTAAATACGTATTTAGAACATAGCATGAACATTAAGTAGTCGTCAAAATATATAAAGTCATTACATTTAATCTGGAAAGAGATAAAAACATGCTAATTTCTTCATAATTTTGAAATTATGTAAAAATTAAGAACATAATAATGTTAATTAGAAAAAGGAAACACATCTCCACTAATAACATTTTAATCCTTGTTGTGGAGACCTTCAAACGTTTTTCTAGAAGACATATCTTATTCCGTTGTCCGACAATAATTACATCTCTTTCATCGACAACATCTTCAATGCACAATTTGAAAAACTTACAGCCTAGAACCATGCTACTTCTAATATGTTTTGAAGAAAAGAACAAAATTGAACAATGAATAAGTTTAAAATAACATTCTTAAGTTTGCATCAAACCTAATTGAATAAATTTTGCCTTGTACTTGGGACAATCCCAAAATCGATTTTTGACATTTTTTTTTCTAGTTGTTGTTGTTCTCAAAACAACAAACTCTTCACAATCACAAATAGGAGCACGAAGGCACTTGTGCTCCCAGCAACATGGGTAAAAAAGTACCACATTTTTGCACAGCACAACCGGTACAACTAGACGACGATGTTGTGTGATAGATAGACATTGAAGGCCACTTAAGCAATGCTCTTGATTCTCCAATTTAGGTAATGAAACCCAAATTTGATTTATGTATAATAGAAATAAAATGTTAAAAGAGTTGCATTCAAAATAATATCATTCTCTAAATAAGTACCATGAAAACTACCATAAAACCTTAATATTAAATAACAATTTCTCAATGTCCAATGTGAAAAATAACAATAACAATAACAATTCATTAATGTTTAACACGAAAAATAGAAATAACAATAATAATGACAATAACATAATGATAAGACAATCAATGACCTTGATGATGTTGAATGTCATTCAGAGTATCCTCAATTCGTTTCATCCTTTGATAAACCCTATCAATATGGGTATTGATGTTCCTCATACTTTCTTGCATGTTTTGCATCCCGACCCAAATTTGGGTTAACAAATCAGTTTGATTGGGGATTTCGGGCTCAGGTTGACTGCCTTGAACATCTTCTTGTGCCAATTGAAGGTCTTCATCATCTTCTTTGTCTGCCTGGTCAGGCCTACCAAGTTGCCATACACCATTGATCTAGAATATATTTAATTTTGTCATACTATTTTTCCCAAAGTAATAATTCCATCTTAACATTATTGCTACATCATTTGACAAGTCCAAGCCATACACCTGCATGATCCGTGTTATCAAAATTGCATACAACAGAGGCATGTTGTTATCCCGACATTTCATCATGTCTTGCATGATGTAATGAGGCCAATTAATCATTATATCATTTTTTATGCATCACAACATGAAAATATATTCATTCAATGGTTGTGCGAAGTTGCTTCCACGAGGGCACAACATGTGCACCCATGTGTAATGTAATAGTATGTCATTAATATTCAGACTACCTGCATTTTTGATATTTTGACCTTGAACATCTTCACGAATCATGGATGATAATGCTAGTTCTCGATCAAAATTTACTTCATCAGGAATCATTCCAGGGGTTAACTTAACGCCATCATACTTGAGATTTGCAATGTTCATCCAATCCATTTGTCTTATGTGTATTAGGTTTGAGCAAATCTCAATAGAAAGGTCATCAATATGTGTGATCTTTAGATTTGTATAAAAATCTCTCACCAGGTTCTCATAATACGGAAGTTTCATTCCAAGGAAATGTTGTAATCCTTGGAAATTCAGATGATTCTAGAATTGAAACCACGATGCAACAAAAAATGGAAAATGCATAGCTTTTGGTGATAACACTGGTCTGCCGTGAAACATATTTTCATGCACCATCATTAGACGTTTTGTACTAAAGTATCTTGAATAATCAAGAACTTCTTCAATCCCCGTTCCCTGGGTAGGAGGAACGACATGGTGATCTGCTGGAGCTTTACCCTTGTTCTCTGGCATTTCTAGGATGATGATGTCATGGATAATGCAATTATAACCTTGTATAAAAAGAATGAAATGTTTATAACATCAAATATGAAACATAATTTTAAGTAAATGAAAGTCATGAAGATATTTTAAACAAAATAGTACAAGTTATCAAACACAATAGTTGAACTTCATAAACAAAATATTACATTACCAATGTAAAGACAATGCTATAAGTCCTCAAATAGAATAGTAAAAGTTGTGATAATAATTCTCCAATAAGAAACGTACACAAACAAATTATACAACAACTAAAATGAAATAAAAGCACAACATATAAGTGAAAAGACATGAAGGTAATGAAATCAACGCCTAGTCATAAATGCAAACAACTTTATCATGCGATACTCATAAAATAAACAAAAAAACATTTTTATTAATAATAATATTTAAAAAAAACATATTCAAATCTGTAATTTAAATTAATGTCATAATTCTTTGTGTTCAATTTTTTTCTAGAATTTTCAAATTCGTCAGTAATAAAAAAAATTACCAAAGAATACAAAATCGGTAATTTTTCATCGGTAAATCAATTGTTTCTTCTAGTGAGACTCTTTCACTAATAAGTATTTTACACATCTTCAGGTTACCTGTATTCTATATCTCTGTAGGTTATAAGTATTCTCAACCTCTTTAAGTTCACACAGTATTCTCAATATTTGCAGGCTCACCAAGTATTTTAACATTTTCAAGTACACCAAGTATTGTAACCTCTCCAGGTACAATGTCCCAATCTCCCACTAAGGTAAAAAACATCTCAATACAATGAGAAACTCTTGTTTAGAGAGAACAAATAAGGCTCCATGGGTATACTTTACAATAGGGAAGGATTTATAATGGTTGCGCTCAAAACTCAATCTCACAGGTTGTTCTCTACTGTTAGATATGAAAATGTATAAAAAAATTCTAAACACAAATTTTGACAACTTTTTATGTAAACTTTTTTATATTGTTTCTATGCACTTGGTTGTTGTGTTCTTCACCCTTGATGTATTTATATAGACTTCTGAAATGTGTACATTACAACTTCAGGATTTCTTCAATTCTTTTTATAAGACGCTTGATATAGAAACAAATTCTCTCATTTGATCTTTATGTTTAAGGATTTTCAAAATCTTTCTTTATCTTCATAAAATATTAATGTTGGCATTTGTATCTTTATAACTTCAGTATCTACTCAATTTGCCACACTACTCTTCTTCTTTAATGCATTAGATGTTGGATATGGAAACTTCTATTCTTGTGCAATTTGTGCCTCTTAAATCTTATGAAAGATTTTAAAAAAATAATTTAATCGTATTTGATGTGAATGTTGAGGCTTGAATTGCTTCTACCTTTGGATATTCTCTTTTTTGTCATGCTCACCTTTTTTTTACATCTAGAGCTCAATTTAGAAATGATTTATTCTTTGTAATCTTCACAACTTTAAGATGCATTTGAATTTCAAATATTTTATCTATTTGTATGAACTTTGTCCGTTGAGCCTATCTCTAGACTTAGATATTTCTATTCTGCAGTGTTTTTCTTCTTCTTCATGGTAGACACTTAATTTAGAATGTTCTGATATAGGCCTTCAATTCGTTTTGCCTCATGTTTGCACTTTGAATAAACTTTCTCTCTGGATATATTCGTTGTACATCCTTGATATAGCTTTGATATTCATCCGCGTGAATCTTGATTATCAACTTTTGTCTTTAATTTCCTTTGACAGTTTCTGAAAACAAAACAAGTATCAGTGAACAATATAATTTACAATTTAAATCATAGGTATCAATAAAAAAATATCTTTTGAATATCTGTGAATTATTTAAACTTTCTGTCACAGTATATCACATTCAAACCTTGTTTAAATTCTTTGCTAAAAACCTTTCCAAGTTAATATTGATTAGAGCATTGAGGCATAATTATTTAACATGGATATTATGTTCTGAAAAACCTTTTATATAAAACAATTCAAACTTTGTTTTTTTGAAAGCTTTTACATTACAATAGTGTTTGTTCAAATATTTTCTAAAACATTTAATCCAATAATCTTATTTGAAAATAATATTTTCTAGACATTATAAATGCCCAATAAGATTCAGAAAAAAATAAACACAATGTCAATAAAAATTCTAAGAATGTAAAAGATCAAGCATGGACACTTCCCTTTTATGGTGTTCTGTCTAACGCTTGGACGATGTTTGTATCATCTTATATATATATATATATATATATATATATATATATATATATATATATATATATTTTTTTTTGTGTGTTTGTTTTTTT
>Ga0123342_1006939_pt1 | contig 15332 bp, 6 predicted proteins | sample Turbeawhitnodule_FD_89960 | JGI IMG/M metagenome (GOLD analysis project Ga0123342, IMG submission 89960) | Root nodule microbial communities of legume samples collected from Mexico - Turtle bean Mexico white nodule | ecosystem: Host-associated > Plants > Roots > Nodule | place: Mexico: Nepantla... | reverse complement strand
ATAGAAAAATAAAAAATATTGTATGATAATAAAAAAAAAATATTTTTTAATATTTTTTTTTTTATATATATATATATATATATATATATATATATATATATATATTACTTTTCTGATAAAATAATATAAAAATGGCCTTACTCAATTTCTTTTATGAAATATACACAGCAAAGGTGCGTTGGGAAATAAGAAAATAGAAAAATATTAGTTACGTGTAACATTTTTTTGTTGATTGTAAAGACGATTGTTTTCTGGTTCTAAAATATTTCTATTAAATTTTTTTTTCTTGATTAAATTAATGAATAGCTATTTATGTTTTTTGAGATAAGCAATATTAATATTCTTCATTCGTGGACACGTGTCAGCACAACAAAAAATAGTAAAATAATTTTTTAAAACAAAATATACTAAAAGTAGAAAGAAAACAAATGACATGGTTTATAGGACCGACACGTGGAATGCTCTATGGTGGACACGTGGCACATCTTATTTCTCTCACTCATTGCTCATTTTTCACTTTCTCACGCTGACTTCTCATTTCTCTCTCACTCTCATTCTCGCTCTCTCAAAGTCACTGCTTATTAAATTTTACCCTATAATGTGCTAATGTTTTTGTTATAAATGACTCCATCATATCTTCAACAACGGAGGAAAAAACTGTCTTATTTATGTAATTATATATATATATATATAATTGATACTCGAGTATCAATTATGTTTGACCAAACTTAACTTAAAAGAATTTAGTTTCAAATCTTGGTGCACCATATCAGATAAGAGAAATAGTATAACACATTATTTTGTAATTATTTTGTCTTGTTCTCAATCTATAATTTATTATTAAGTGACTATTTATGTTCTTTAAGCTATTGAATACTTGTACATGAGAAGCAAGTTCAATTTTCTTATGCGTATTAACCAAAATCGTTATTGTTCTTACAACAGGGACTAAGAACACTAGAATCAGGTTGACAAGATTATCTTTTATATAAATCTTCTGGTTTTGGGCTGGACTCTCACAGTTTCCTCTTAGACTGGATACTTTGGGCTTTTCCTTAAGGTAAATGTTCATGGCTTCTCCTCTCGGTGAGTACTCTCGGCTTCTCCTCACGCTGGTTGCTCTCGGTTTCTCCTCTTGGCGAGTACTCTCGGCTTTTCCTTCACACAGATGAGGGAGTGTACCTGCAAGTCGCTCTGATGCCAAAGTTAGAAATAGTTTAACATTTTTCAGATAAAAATCACTCTTCCTTACCTCTCATGTTGATCTCCTATTTATAGAGTTTCCTTAATGGGCTTTTCACTTTACCTTTGGACTTTCTTTCTACACCATTTTATTATTTACACACCCCCTAACATAGGTTTCTTATGTAATTTGGGCCTTGCTATATATATATATTGTTTTATTCTTTTATTGTATAACATCTAGCTTTCGGCTAAAGCCTATTAGCGCAATATTTGCATATAACCTCTCGGTTATGTTTAGTATTTAGCTCTCGGCTTAACCTCTCGGTTTTAGCCTACCAGTACAGTTACAAATAAGTAGTTAATAGAAAAATATATAAAAAATTATTATTTAATATAAGCAATGTTTGGGAACGTAGTGAAAAACTTACAGAAAAAAGTTGTCTGTGTAATTGTTAGTAGATTGCATGGCCCACCGTATTCAACAGAGAAGGATGTATTGGGCTTCTGTAGACCCAAAAATAAAAGCCACACGCCAATTAGGTTGAAGGACTTAAAATAACATTTTTCTTACAATTTTTGAAATGTTTTCCAAAATATATTAAAAAGTTGGCAGTTTCTTTCTGTACCCCTACATTTTTCTTCTTGCACCCTGTCAAGATTGCACAAAGACAAAACTGTCCCTATATAAAACTACATTTATTTTTTGACATTCCGGATTATGAAATCCAGTAAAATTTCGGATTGACCGATAATCTCCTGGATTGGTGCTTCCGACAATACATTATGAATGACAGTGTTAATCCAAAATAAAAAAATGCAGAACATCCATAATTGAAAAAAAACATTATGGATCCATCAATCTATAATTCAAAATATACATTATGGATTCAAAAATCCATAATTGAAAAAAAAAATTAAGATCCACCAATCCATAATAGAAATTAGGCTTCCAGATTCAGCAATCCGAAAATCAACAATTTATGTAGACTTTACTTTCGAAACACCCCCTCATCCAGAAAGCAACATGATTCACTTCCAGATTGATGAATCAGTAACACACTCCCAGATCCTGAATTCAAATAACTGGTGAATGTCACTTTCGAGATTTATAAAATTGTGGAAATACAAGAAGAAAAATGTAGGGGGTAGAGAAAGAAACTGCCTACAAAGTTTCACCAACAATGTAAAGTCAGAATATATTTTAAAAAATAAAATAATTTATTATAAAAAATATTAAGATAATGTTGTTCGGTAAAATGACGGTTTAAATAAATCATGCAAAAAAAAGTATTATCTTCCTTATTATTCGTAAGTTATACTATATTCTAACTAATATAAATTGATCGGATGGAACCATTAAATGACATAATGAGAAAACAATATTTTTTTTATATGGACCACCAATATTGATGGCCATAAAATTTTTTCAATGACTCAAAACTAACCTTTTAAAGTAAATATCTCATTTGAAACCTTGAATGAGTTTATTCAGTAGATAAGTTTGGGTCAACGAAAACATTTTATTAGCTAAATGAAATGTAGTTATCAAATTATATGTATAAAACTTTATCAAATGACTATAAAACATTATTATATATATATATATATAACTTCAGCAAAAACATATGTAGACTCCAAATCTATTTCTTCAGCAGAACAACAAAAAAGTTATTTTTTATTATTTTTCTTAGCTTTATTTAATTAAAGTCATTCATGGACCAGATAAAGCAATGGTTGTCCTCAACTAGTCACTCAATGGGAGTGACAAATGAGTGGCTATTAGAGAAGTTTATTCCCATAAATTGACATGTTGAATGAAACAACCACTATTCATGTTTTTTCCCTCAAACTAAAATAATTATAGGAGCTATTAGTTAAAAGTCTAAGTTGTCCCACTTATTCATATCAAATAAATTTTTTTAAATGTAATATTATTTTAGTTTAATAAATGTATATAGTTAAACAAAGAGGGAGTTAATGAGAAATTGTAGAATTCACTATTGGATGCATAAATGCAGACACAGAAGAAAAATTGAGTTGGCACCAACACCATCTCCTCCTCTTCAAGTCTATATAAAGGGAATGCCCAGCTCTGCACCTAAATTGACCAACACGAACCTTTACAATTAATGAAGCATGGTGGTTACATGCCAAGACAATTGTTGCAAAGATTCTGGTAACCAACAATGATTAAAAAAACTTAATTGGCCTGAGATCTCACATCCACGATAAAGATTTATATAAATGGATATAAAATTCAATAGATTGATTTAGGTTTAAAGTGTAGTGCTTAATATAATATTAATGTCATTTGAGTCTATCCTAGTGAGAGTTTGTTGGACTTATTAGATTACTCGTTATCAGACCACTCATAATATATAGTTTCACATACGAATTTTTCACATACGAATTGACAGTTCTCGGCATGAACGAAGTGTGTTGGAGATTCCACGACTAAAGAATAAAATTTTATAACATATAAGTGGTAAATCTCGCTTAAAATTTGATTTTACAAGATTGAGTTAAACTTAAATTTTAATTTTTAATAATTATAAGATAAATTTTAGAAGATGGTTAATAAATAAATATTCATTCAGTTGTTAAAAGGAATAAATTTAAATCTACACTTAAAGTAATTTGAATTTTCATTGTTGGTAAATTTGTTCATTGATTTATATATAGAAAAGAACTAAAATAAATAATTTTTAAATGCAGATTAAAAAATGAAATGATATATAAAAGGGAGTTGATAGTGGAGATTGAATTAGAGAATGGTGACAAAAGGGATGACCGAAGTCTAGCAGTGTAAGTCAAGTAAACCCTTTGGACGGACATGAAACGTCCATTTCCCATATCCACTTGTACTTACACTTTTGGCCTAGCTCATTAAGGAACTTTGGTATCTTCTCATTAACAATAATAATGATATATTATCTTTTTTTATCACAAAAAAGAAAGTATATTTCTATCAGTGGTTTTATTATTTTAAATGATTTGCTTAAGAATATACTATAAAAAAATTATTAAATTATAATTAATTTTAGAGACTAAATTAACTAGTTATTATTATACTAAATTATAGATCATTTTATAAACTAAAAATATTATTGGTATCTAGAGTATAAGTGATTTTTTAATTGGTATCTAACCATCAGCTACTAATGTTTTAGTTACCAATGCTTTAGTTACTAATATTTTAGATTCTAAATTAGTCTTTAAAAGACTAATTGAGACTAATTTAGAATCTACAATATTAGTAGCTAATTTAGATACATTTAAAAATTATTTTTATATTTTTATTAATAATAGAAACCACTTTAGATTCAAATAATTTTTTAATCTTTAAATTAGTATCTAATTTAGTTAATATTTTGACTAATTATTTTTTGTCTCAATTTAGTTGTTATTTAATGAATTTCTTATAGTGGTATATAAAAACATAGTAATTATTTTATTGAAAATTAGTGTTTGGAATTAGATAATGTTTAAAAGAAAATATACTTATAAATATTTATGAAAAAGAAGTTTTTTTCATTCAAATTATGAATTTTACATTAAAATTATGAAAATAGATAATTTTTTAAAAATTCACCTTCATGGTGTTTGTAAGTACAAAAGATATATATACGTTGACACTCGAAAAGTTGTATAGAACTCGTGATTTTAATAAAGAATAAAATTTGTAACTAAATAATATAAATATTCTTAAAATAATAATATTGTGTGTTGTGAAGTGAATGTAGAAAAAAATTGGTATCAACTATCAAAGTATTAAGTGAAACCTTACAAGTAGACCCTCTTATAAGAATAAATTTCTGTAAAAAAAAAGTGTGCTTTAAAACATGATATTTTAATTAGATTTTTCTTAATGTGCTTTTATACATAACTTGTTTTTAAAATTTTAAAATTTGCTAGTTATGTACTTTTTATTTCATAAACACAGTTTTATATTCGTAGATGTTATTTTTTAGATAATTTAATTAATGAATTAAACTAATCATTTTAATTGAATGTAATTTGAAAAAATTTAAAAAAAAATATTAAAGGAAATTCTTGATTAAGTAAAAAAATCTAAATTAAAAGTCTAGTATTAAGGCTTAATTAAGTTTTAAAATTGCTACTTATGTCTTTTCTTCTATAACTCATCGATTAATTTTTCTTTTCTTTTCAAATCTTCTCCAACTCATCTATTAACTCCTTAAAAAAGAAAAAAGACAAAAAGAACAATCACCTGATGACAAACTCAAAATGACGTGTTACTTAGATAGAAATAAAAAATACTTTGTACACTTAATTATATAATACGTTTTTTAATAGAAATTCAATTAAAAATACTTAAATTCATGAAGTATTTAAAACTTAATTATATTACCATAATCCACATTTGAGGTTAAGATATTCCCTTGGCATATGATTGTTGTTACTTGAGGTGTCAGTTAAGCTGAGAGGTGTCAGTTAAGCTGAGATGTCAAGTTGCATAGTGATGTCTAACACGAAAACTTTATAAAAAAAAAAGGTTAAGATATTCCCTATAAGATCAAGATTTACTTAAGTTGTTCATGAATAAATCAAATTTATTTTGAAGAGATCATGTTCTTTATGTGTTTTTACTCTTATTAAAACAATTTATGGAGTATGCATACATTTGTTTGGCAAACTTAATCCAGTCTTATAGACTTATATTATCTAGGAAAAATTATTTTGACACTGGTTTTTATAGATACATGTATTTGTACATATAAATTGATCTTAGGTATAGTTGATGTAAGATTTTTAACACATCTTAAAAAAATAAACTTTAAACATAATTCAATCTTATAAAATCGATTTATAAAATAAAACTTATATATACTGTTTATTGATTTTATCTTTTGTTTTGTTCTAACCAGAACAAATTGAAATTATTAGATATTATGATCCAAATCAATTTTCTCTATTATTTTACCTATCATTTTTTAGATAAATGGAATTCATTAATATTTTAGACAAATATAAAATACTTTCTTATTATTTAATGTTTAAGTTACACCAAATACTTATCATAATGTTTAAGTTACACCAAATACTTAGTCAAAATTTATAGTAAGGATCTTCTCCGAAACATGAGAGGTGTACATAACCTCTCATATACTTGTATAGATAAAGTGAACCTAGATAGTATTTAGAACGGGTTGCATAGTTGCAGATGTGTCGGTTGCCTCATCGCAATTAAAGTGTATCTTACACTGTATATGGTTTATTTATAGTCTTTAGTCATTGATCTTTGTTATGATAGAACAAATCTATCAAATATCAGTGTTCACTGATTTCTAGCATGATTCCCTTATTTATAAGGAGAGATATTGGTATATTTGGAGAATGTCTTTAATAAATCAATATCTTCCACTAAATCAGTGTTAATTGATTTCTTGAGAGTGTCATCATGATTTATAGAGAGTTTCGTTGTCATTTATTGAATGTCTTTAATATATATTAATATGATCGGTTATAAGTCAGTTACAGTAAAAAATAATGAAATATAATTATCATAAAAGAAATGTAAGACACTAAGTGAAAAAAATAAAAACAATGTAGAAATATAGCTACAGATATAATATGATATGTGATAATAATTTAGAGTTATTTGACAATGTAGAAATTTTGTGTGGAGGAGTTCCACGATACACGTTAAGGTGTGTCAAAATCTATAACACGGATTAACATTAGAACGTGTGACATACTCTTAAACCAAACAAGTACAACACTGGTACACACACCAACGTGTTGCGCTGTCTCTTTTTAATGCAGCACCATCTAACCCTTCTCTTCTCTTCTAAGTAACTTCATTTCTTACACATGGCAAGGTTTCTTCTCACCTCTTCCCTGCACAATCCTCTCTTCTCCTCCCTCCCCTTCACCCTCTTCTTTCTTGTTCTTTCACTCATGTCTGTGTTTTCTGTCATAACTTTTCTCTGCGGTTCTGAGAAACTGAAGAAGCTCCACATGGAAGCCGAGAAAGCAACAACAAAAAGGTCGAATTCGAAGGAGCAAAAGCTGGTTTCGAAGCTGAACAGCAACTTCAGCAACCGAGCACTCTCCGTGGTGAAGTTGTTGTCGTGGAGGAAGGTGCGGGCAGAGGGAGAAGCTGAAGGAGATTACAAAAGTGACCATGATGAAGAAGCCCTTTGGAGGAAGAACATCCTAATGGGAGAAAAGTGTCGTCCTCTTAACTTTTCTGGGAAGTTTGACAATGATTTTCAAGGCAAGAATTAATGCTTTCTCCTTTTTGTTGTGGTTTTGTAACATGGAAACAAACTTAGCAACTTTTGTTTTTTGTCGGAACTCCTGTGGCTACAAACCTGGGCTTTCACTTTATAAACTTTGTTCCTGAAACATGGGATTAGTTTCTTCTTTTGGTTTTGTTATTGTTTTAATTTTGTTCAGTTTTTTTAGGATTTACACGAGGAAATGTTAGAGATATAATTTTCTAGCTTCGTTCAGATTGAAATGATAAAATTAATTGTTTAGTTCTTAAATTTCCAACATAAAAAAAAGGATAACATATATTTCAAGGTCTTCCAACTGAAGCAGAAAATGAAGAATAGTCTGACACAGTCAAAACCCATTTTCAGTTTCTGGCTCTATAGACTGTTAACTTTGTGGAAGTGTTTCTATGGAGTAATTGTAATATGATCTATAGGAAATTCGGAATTTCTAAAAAAGTTATATATTTGTTGACGGTAAAAAAATTACTATATACATTGACAAAAAATAATCTCAACATATATGATAATAGATTTTAATTCACATTTAAAAAAATATTTCCTCTCATATTTACTGAAAAAAATCTAACTAATGTTAAGTCAGAAATAATAGTAGTTTATAATATTTATTGTTATAATTTAAATTATAAAATAACTTTTATTAACATCATTAAAAAGTTATAATTAATCTTAATAAAAAAAGTAGTTATTCTAATAATATATCGGTTTAGTTAAATCGACGAGAGTTCAAACGAATATGAAAGATTAAAATTTTTGGATGCAATTTAAAATGATCTAATTTTATGTAATTTAATTATTTTAATAAAATTTTAGAATTTTAATTTCGTAAAAAAAAATCTCCATAAAACATTTTAAATCATCTAAAAAGATTCCTATCCAAACCCAAACCCATAATAAGGGTTTTCTTTTGTGTGGTGTTGAACATATTAGAGTTAATTGTGGTTGTGAAATTTTCTTGTCGTAGGGGACATTCCACTCGGAGCACGCTTTTATAATATTTAAAAGTAAATGAATGCTTTATGGTTTTTGTTAACAAATTATATGAAATGGGTGTAGTGTAGCAAAGATACCTTTGCATGAAGAAAAGAGAAAAAGACAAAGTAAAATGATGACCAATTCCCTTTTTCTTTATTTTTATTTCCACTCAATTTAACTATTACGTTTAAATCAATTTAATTGATAAATATTTTAGTGTCGTACAAATCAAAACATTAGAGAAATACCATTCTAGTAATTGCATACAAATTTATATTTACAACTGTCGCATCAATATTTAATTATGCTTTTTAACAAGTTTATATGTAGTTTATAATTAGTAAAAAAAAATTCTAAGTATGAGACATTTCTTGTATGTATAACATTATTTTATCCAAAATCATGTTGCTAAATATAATATGCTAGGAAATACTAGTATTATGAGCACATTTGGTTAAAATAAGCACTTTAAGAAGAAATTATAATTTATTTAACCAAAAAATATTAATCTAATAGTGGGTTCGGTATGTTAACTACTTCCGCTTAGTTCCTTAGTTGTATTCATATTTTTATTTAATAAAAAAATGCTAAACAATAAAATAGCAAATAATAGTTATAATTAGAGGTTTCCAAAATTAAACTGATTAAAAAATTGTTCAAATAATATTTTCCTTTCGGAATGTTTTTTTATAAGTGTAATTGATAATTTGTGCACACACATTATAATACATTTAGGACATAGGAAAGCGAAATAATTTTAAAAGATTATTTTTACCATTGATGTGGGGGTGTAAAAAGAAATTATAGAAATGTAGGAAGCAATTGTCTTGTTTTGTTATGAAGAGGGCTTGGGTGGGCCAATATCCTTCATATATTCGATCCACCACTATTTCTTCCTGCACTTCCATATCTTTTTCTCTCACCTCCATATATTTTCAAATTTCCAAAAATACCCCTCTATAATATTCTGGATTATGTAATTCGGAAGTCATTTTTTAAATTTATAATTGGCTTCTGGATTATGTAATCCGGAAGTCTTTTTTCAAATGCATGATTACTTTCCAGATTACATAATTTGGAAGTCTTATTTAACTTCCGGATTATGTAATCCGGGAGTTTTTTTTCAAATGTGTTCTGGATTATATAATCCAGAAACTAGTATATGGGGGTGACACAAGAAGGATAAAAATGTATTTTATGTTGTGTATGAAGGTGGTAGAAGAAGATAAGGAGCTGCAGGAAGAAACAGTCTCGATCCACTAAATGCCCCACGCAAAGCCTGCCTCAATTTCCCCTTATCCCACTCATATTACTAAAAGTCTAGATGTTCTGTATGATAAATTCGACACCCCACTAAATCAGTCTAAAATTATTAGATAAAGACAATAATAATAATAATAAGAATATAACCATTCTATAATTTTCTCATCGTTATATTTATTAAATGTATATTTTTTAAATATTAAATTATTTAAAATATTAAATAAGATAGTCTATTTTAAAAAAATATTCTAAAAAATCCAAAAAAAGTGTCTTCAAATTAAAATTTAAAAATAAAAAATAAAACCTCTTAGCCAATCCATACAACTCAATCTGGGTTGCATTAAGTGTAATAAAAAAATGAAAAAACTGAACTCAATTTAAAAGTATTTTATTAGATTAAATGCCGTGTTTACAACCTAGAGTAAGGTGGACCATTCTCAACCCAAATTTCGTTGAATGATAAATTTTATTTATTGTGTAAACTAAACATGAGTTTAAGGTTATTTATTGTTATTATAGAAAAATCATTGGCAACGATTCAAATATCATGTTAATACAATTTTGGAGGTAGTTAATGAAAAAAACAATAATAAATGTAGTTGAATGAAAATATGGAATATTTTACATAGTCAGTGCATAACGATTTCATAATTTTTATTTTTTAAAATTTATTTTATTTTAAAATGGTGGGAGGATGCATGCTTTCAGTTTCTTCTTATTTCTGATATAAAAAAACTATTTTAACCCTCAAAAAGAAATTGTCTATTACATCAGTAATCTGATTACTACATATGAATATTGCATGTATATACAAATCTATATCTTCTCTCATTGTAAAGTAGGGTACGCAGACCACAAAATTAACATGTTTTAGCACCAAAACCAAACTCTGAGGGTGCTATTGCTCTGGCTAGCTTTTCTGTTTTTGCCTTTCTTCTACTTAAATAATTACAAAGAAGAAACTACCCTTATTCACTACTCACTATTGCGAAGGTGCTTCCACGTGAATTTCATCATTTTCCACGGGGCTAAAACTCACTCGTTTCTGCAAAATCATAGCAATATTCAAGTAAAAACATACCAAAAAAAAAAAACCTTCATAATCAAATGTTAGCTTCTTAATGAATCACTAGGAAACTGCCACACACATTCTAAACTTTCTTTCTTCTTTCTCGTTATTTTAATACTAGTAAACGAGGAGTAGTATCATTGAGTGCACATGTAATACTAACAAAATTGTAAATTATTCTTTAGTGGCGTGTTTGATTTTTCATAAACTTCCAAAACCCTGTTTGTTTCCCTCAATGCGACTTCGTTTTCATTCGTCATGCTAGTGTGTTTGGTATTGCTTTGTTTGAGACAAAATTACGTTTCAAGTCTCGATTCTAACTTTTTTTAATTGTAAAAAACCAACATGTTATTTTTATAATCAATAAAAATGCTTTCACTTTCAGTGCAAATCAACTACTATTTGTAGAAATTCTACCTCGATGCAAATCTTTCCAAAATCAACACAAAACAACTATTAATGGCTTCAAAGTTCACCTTCAGTGCAAATAAACTTGTAGCAAAGACATTAATAGAACTAAATATAGACTTAATACGAACTGGAGTTGAATTTACGTTACAGTATAAGTATTGATATAAGTAAACTTATTAAAACAAAGTATGCCTTTCAAAAAAAATAGTTTAACCCGTATTTGTTAAAAAGGATAAACATTTGTTAGTATAAAGATGAGAAAAAATTCAAGTTGTGAAGTATGAACGCTTAAAAAATAGTTATAATCCCATGAAATCCGGTGGAAGAAAAGGACCGTGTCTAAGGAACCACATGGGATTTCGCGCACGTCCATGTCGCTATTAACCAACTCCTTAATTAGCGCCCGTGAACGCAAACCGCCAAACACACGAAAGTTCAACCCACTTTCAAAGATTCGTGACTCAAAATATAATTATAATTATATAAAACATTTTCAAGTTATCATCTAATCATTTCTCATGAATAATAGTTATCTCAAAGGGATTAGTAATTATGACAAATTAGCGTAAAGCATTTTTATATTATTATCTTATCATAAACTAGTAGTGCTAACGAAGCAATCCATATATTTATGGTGTACTGGAGAAATCAAAATAATATTTATAAAGTTAAAAATATATCACTTTTTAAGCATGGAAATGAAAAAGTAAAGATTCAACGAATAAGTAATTGTATAAATACATGATAAAATAATTAACAAAGCAGTATAAATAGAAAGAGAAATACATACCCCACGTGGTTTGTGAGTGTGATGGTGCAGCGTCCTCGCGCCACCGTCGTCTGCCGCTGCAGCGGCGGCGGCGGGCTCGCGGGCATTGTTTCCCATGTACAAACTTATGATTTTCTCGGCCACCTCGGAGCCGTCGGTGCTCTCCTCCATGAGCTTGTCCAAGTGGGCCTTGGGGAGCCTCATCTTAACCCTCATGGGCCCATCAGAGGCGAGATTGGGGCTGGGCCTGACGAGGGTGAGGTCTGAAGCGGAGCGTTTGGAGAGCATCAAGAGGTCGAGTCTATCCTTAGCGTTCATGCCGCGGATACCACTGGATCGCACCCTCCTATGCAGCGCTGTTTTTTCCTCTTCGGGCTGAATCTTGGGTAATTCAACGAGGAAGTAGATTTTCTTGGGCTTCAATTCGTGGTGAGGCTCAAGGGGCTTGGCCCGAAGGCCGAAATGTTTGACCGCTTCGGATTCGAGGAGAACGTGGCCGGGGTAGTCCTTGACGACGTCGTTTGCTCTGGCTGGAGTTTTGAGCTTCAACGTTTCTCCATCCACCTTCATCACCTTTGCTTTTCTACTCCTTCCTATGGTGTTCCCCATAGCTCTATCTCTTTACTCTGGATTTTTGTGTTTGGGTTTTGGAGTAGGCGAAATTGAGGTAGGTGTTTTCTTGCCTGACCCAGTTTTGTGGGGGCATTTATATGGGGATGCTTTGGTAGGAAGCGGTTGACAAAATCAAATTTGAATGATGGAGATGCATGTGTGAATTGGTGGAATCTTGAAAATAAATGGTTAGTTTAGTGATATGAATGGTAAATAGTAGTGGGAAAACTTTGGTTGTTTGGGATAAACTCTAGTTTGGTTGGGTTATAAGAATAGTTGTGGGGTACCCCCAAACTAACCTTTCCTTCTAATCAATCTCCCATTTCAGAAAAGAAGAAAAACAAATAAGCTACCCTCATATTCTTTTCATATATGCTTTCTCTACCTCTTCAACCAACTTGGGTTTATCACATACACCATGACGTCGCATTTTCTAAAAGCCAAATTATCTTTCCTATCCAAATAATTAACATCTCTTTCCTTTTTCTCTATTTACATCTCTTTTCTCCTTTATATATTAAAAAATAATTTTTTTTTTTTTTTTAACTTTTCTGAATTGAAGGTGGACTTTTAAGTCTAAATATGTTCGATCAATCCTCGTTAGTATATACTTTAAATCCTTGTTAATATATACTCTAAATAACTCTAAAACTATATTAAAAAGTGAGTAAGAGTTTCTTGATAGGTAAGAGGAGAATAAAGTATAATTTTGTATTAGGATTGGATCACCTTTAAAATGATTTATATTTTTTAATTTTTTATTGTTGATAAAAAAGAAAAAGTAAATTTTAAGTTTAACTAAAATCCGCTTATAAGATGGGGTTTGCACTCATACTTTATATCTAAACTTAAACTTAAATTTAATATTATGAATTATTTTTTTATAAAGAATTGGAAATGTTTTAAAATATATATTAATTAAATAAATAGCTTTAAAATCAGAAGTTGATTACATATTTAATTATTTAAATTAAAGAATTTTAACTTTATATAAATAAGATTAGTACTTTTTCATATCATTTTTCTCTTTTTGACTTCATGTTTCTTTTCGTATCCTTACTTTAACTCCATAGATGTTGAGAGATTGTCGACCTGATTTTGATTAAAATATAAATATTGAGTGGAGGTTATTTAAGTCATATTTCCTTAATTTTATGTGAGACATTCTTGAGTTAAGGTTGAGATATTATTTACTTAAGTTTAGTTGAAGTATTGTCGGTTTAATTGAAAATGATGCGTCATTCAACATTATTTTTTCGATTAATGTTGGTACAAATTTATTTCAAATTTGATCATGATTATTCTTCCATCACTATTCTCTATTAGTATAAATATATTTTATTTCTCAACTGAAATTATTTATCAACGTTAATGATACTAATTTTAAAATGATGTAAAGCAAGAATTTTTAAGCAAATATTTTTAGTTGATATTATTTTAGTTAAAATCTATAATATTATTTTTTATTGATGTTTGTTGAGTTGAAACAATAACTTTTGTCTACATTATTTTGGTAAGTAGTAACTGAAAGGCTCTATCAAAAATAAATAAATTGAATTATATTGTTCAAAATAAAGTAGTAATTTGACTAATTACAAAAGAAATATGTGAAATACAAAATTAAAAAAGAAGAAGAAGAAAATGTTAAAATGACTATTAAAAAAAGTACAAAAAAAAGAGAGGAAAAGTTTTAGCAATCCATACACACTTTAGAAAGTCTAACCTTCTAGTGTTTGAATTCATAACATAAGACCAATCCAAGCGCACGTGAAATAAGTGAATAAAAACTAAATTGTAGAGAAAGAGAAAAGGTGTGTATCTTTAGTTTGTTTTGGAGAAAATGAATTTGGAAAAATGATAAAAATGAGAAAGTTTATGAAATACTACACTAATGTGGATTCAAACCTAACATGATTATGAAAGTGGCTCATGGTCTGCACCATAACCATTCTTTATGGATAATGATGTACACACACATAGATCTATCCTTATCACTGCTGCTGCATCATCACAGAAAAGGTTACAGGGTTTTCCACACCTAAAAAGCATAAACATTTTGTTTATAATAATATTTTTTTATTAATTATTCAATTTTTTTTATTTTTTTCTATTTCTCTGCTTATGTTATTAAAGTGCATGAAAAATTTAAATGTGAAGTTAAAAGTGATTGATTGAGTTAAAGTTTCTCATACAAGCCATTTCGTCTTCTAATCAATGGCTGTCGGCGTACGGAGCTCACACTCACATGCTTCTGTCTAATGTTGACCTTCCAATGTTTCTGTTCATTTTTATTTTTTTTATTATTTTATGTTTCTTTTTTCTTATTTAAACAACTCTACACACACTTGTATATTATATTCCATCTTGTATAAAAAAAAAATTGTGATGGCATCTTATATAAATTTCATTATTCAAAATCTTACTGCTTAATGTACTTTTAGGTTTTCTTAATTATTTATACAGAATGGAAGTTGTGCAATTAATATATATTATTCTTTTTCTGCTCTTTATCTTTCCTTCCTAATTAGTAGGTACATAGACAACATTCTCTACTTTACCAAGATTATTTAAAGTTAAACGACCGCTACAAGAAAATGATGGAATAGAAACTAATTTTTAGAGACCGAAATAATTAATTACAATAATAACTAAATTAGAGATTATTTTGGAAACTAAAACAAAAATTGGTTTCTAAATTAGTTTATATTATTTTCTATTATTGTTAAATAGTTTCTAAATTGGTATCTAATTAGCAACCAATGTTTTATCTACCAATTATTTAGTT
>Ga0123342_1006938_pt1 | contig 15339 bp, 4 predicted proteins | sample Turbeawhitnodule_FD_89960 | JGI IMG/M metagenome (GOLD analysis project Ga0123342, IMG submission 89960) | Root nodule microbial communities of legume samples collected from Mexico - Turtle bean Mexico white nodule | ecosystem: Host-associated > Plants > Roots > Nodule | place: Mexico: Nepantla... | reverse complement strand
TTTTATGAATGTAATAAACACTTGATGGTTTGAGAAATCATATGAGAATTGATGAATTATGCTTATTAATTTGAAATTTAAATTATATCAAAACTTTTTATATAGATAGCTTACCCTGTTATTGGTTTGTGTTTGTTTCTTTATCTGTGATGATCGTGTTTTACACGACGGGAGCAGATGAGATTGCAAATAATAGAGCGATTGCAGGTAATAGAGCTCCTTGATACACATATGAGAAAACAATATATGTTATTTGTAATTAGATATTGCTTGTCTTACTTTTATTTCATTATATACGAGTAAAATTAAGGATGTTACACGTACACATAGAACAAATATGCAGACCTTTATTTTGAATATGCTGATTTGTAGGAAGCCGCCCATGAAAAACTTTTCAAAGGATAAGAGTTTTGGAATGCAGAATATATGAAGACCAAATAAATTTACTCCAACCACAGAAAACCCTTGATTCCAAAAAAAAAAATCTTTGCTGATTTAAGGGTGAGACAACCAAACTCATCTAAAATTCAATTAGAAATATCACGAACTTTTATGTTTTAATATTAAAATTTTATTACTCGTTAAGTTCTTGTATTATCACAGTCTTTATGTTTTAATATGTTCTTTTTTTTTTAATTTATCTGCCATCTAAAATTATTGGAATTAAAACAGGTTTAAAAGCATATATACAAATGGAAAATTATACCAATAGAAAAAATAATTGAGTAATTAAAGTGTTCCAAAGATTATCCTTTAATAAACAGACTCCTCAAAAGTTAAGCACGGTATGATTAATCACAATATTATTGTAATAAATAGTTGTTAAAGAATTCATGATTTGCTGTTTTATTACTATCTTCATAAATTACCTTGTGGTAATTTTCTTAAATAGTCTCGAGTCTTTCATGATTACGAACCCTACTAATAGAAGATTGAAAGAGACAAGAGCAAACCGATAATGATATATTTTTTTATTACACTTTTTTACTAACTTTATCTATTTTATAAAAAGATATTATTAAATAAATAAGCACAGCTCATATTTTAAAATTTTAAAATTCTTCTAAAAGGGTTATTAAAAAGTGTTTGAAAAAAAATATAATTATTCTAGATAAAAACTGATTGAATAAAATTTAAAAGTATTAATTACAAATTAATAAATAACTTTTTATTATGGAATTGTATTTTGATGATTTTTTAACATATAAAGAATCTTAAGTTGTCAACTAAATAAAACTTATTAAATACGAAATATGACATGAAAAAAAAGGAGAAAATCTTATTATTCTGAAATCAAATATACTTGTAACTCATGATGGAAGATCAATTTCTTTAGAGTAAACAATCAGGAAGTTAATAATAATAATAATAGATGTGAGATAGAAGAGAATATATGTGTAAGTAAATCAATAGTTAAATAGTTAATCAATACTTTAGATTTTTTCTTTGATTTAACGGATGCATTTTTTTTTTAGTTTTAGTTAGTATTTATGTTCCTTATATTAGTTTTATTGAATCTGTTTTTTTTATTAGAATTGTGAAAATTTAGACAATGTAGGTCATATGGAAGATATATATAGTGAGGTTTGTTTTTGTATGAACTATATTTAGTAACTTTTTTTTTATAAGGATTGAACTCTAAATACTTTAATTCATTATTTTTATTTGTTGATAAAAAATATTCATGACTTTTTTTTTCAACGGTTTATTTTATAAATTTACAGTAAATAATTTTTTTACTTTATAAAAATTATACTATTTTAAAATTTAAAATAAAATAAAAAAAATAAAAATTAGCGTGTAAATTGTATTATATTTAAAATTCGTATCACATAAAATTTTTAAAGCTGTAAATTATAGTTATAATTTACTCTAAATAATTTCTATGACAATATGGCATTAACTTTAACTACTGGTAATTTATTTAAAATTTTATTAAAACTCAATTTGCAATTAAAGAAGATAAATTAGTAAAGGAGATAAAAGATTAAAAAATCTTAAAAGTACTTCGAAAATAAAACTTCTCAATATATCTATATATAGCTACTTTAATTTATATAGAAAGATGAATATTACAAAATATAATAATTTTAATTATATAATATTTTATTATTATATTAATACGTGATTGATGTATTACAATTATTTCTTAAAAACTAATTCAAAAATGTAGTGATAACATTTTGGATAAAAAAATATAAATTATTTTCACAAATTCTAAAAGTCTTAAAATATTTTACCTCCTAGATCAAATAAGATTGATAAATTGCAATTTTTTCTTATAAAAGTGGACAACTTTATTTACACCTATTTATTATTATTCTCCCACTAAAAAAGAAAAAGTAAATATTTTCCTTGAAAATCACTCCCGAATTACAAAACCTAAAGACAAACATAATTAAATGTTCAAAATCTCTTATTTCAAAACGACGACAAAAAGGAACAAAGAGAAATGTATAAAATATTAGACCGAAAAACCTAAATGATGACAAAATATCTTATTCTTAAAATGTTAAAAGAATATTCTCTAAAATTGAATAAAAATAATAATGGTGAAAAGAGATCTTATGACAACAATCTCCTTGGGCCAAATTTGTATGCGGCTTTATTGACTATAATAATTAGGGTATTGATTAAGTTTTTTCTTTTATAAAAAATGGTGTAATTCCTATCTTATTTTATTAAAATTGGTAATTTTTTAAGAATATGGATAAATGGTGTATGAAAGCATCACTTTAATTTTTTTTTTTAACTTTTCCTTCGAAGCACATCTTTAATACTTTTTTTTAAATCAAGCTTTCAACCATGTTTTTTATCTTTTTATTTATTTTTTTTTTAAAATCATACTTTGAAGTTTTTATTTTTTGAAAAAATATTGTGTTTTCAAGTCATGTTATTTTATTTTTTCCGTCCTTAATGATTATTTTTGTTTTTCTAATAAAAAAATTATTATTATTTTTATTACTTTTTGAAAAAAAAACAAAAATATATGCTTCAAAGTAACTTCAATGAAATAAAACACTCACGGTAATTTGTAACTTACCTTATGTGTTTGAATTTGGGTTTTATCCAATTAAGTTTGGCTGGGCACAAATCTAAGGGTGATAATAGATGACATATTTATTCTCTTTTTCCTAAATTTTATGTATTAAATGTATTTTTAATCTTTATTGAAAGTAAAAAAAGGTTTTGGACTACTTTATTTGAATTAGAGTGGAAATAAATAAAAAAAGGATGAGAAAGAGAGTACAAACTGAAGTTGTTTAGATTGAAGGAAGGTGAAAAGCGAAAGAAAAGGAAGAGAAATATTTTAGATGATTTGATTGAAGTAATATAGTAACTGTATATTAATATATTTAAAAAATCATTTGTAAATTTATTTTAAAAATAATTTAATATAAATTTACTTCTTAAAAATACAAACTAAAGTTAAAATAAATTTTAAATTAAAATATAAAGTTTTCATAAATAAAATTAAATTCCAAAAATGAAAATATATTAAAATATTAAAACAAAAAAAATAAAAATAAGATAATATAAAATGTTCATAAATAAATATTATATCTCAATAGAAAAATAAATTAAATAATAAATATCAAAATTTAAATTATTTTAATTAACTAATTATTACGTTTAAAATATAATTATTAATAAAATATTAATAATAATCTATTATATCAAACAATTAATTAATTACATTAAAATATAATCGATTATCTTAATTTTGTAACTTTCACACATATCTTCTGTCTTCTATCTTCATTTAAATCAGTTTTCCTTATTTTTATGTTTATAATATTTTACATTCTTATTTTTTTTCAACTTTCTTTATATATTAGGAGAAACACAATTGTTCTCATGTATCTATCTGTATCTTTTAAATATTTTTTATATAAATATTATTATATTATAAATTTATAATAATTTTTAATTAATATATATTTTATATGGAATTCTCTTTATACAATTGTTCTCATGGTTTATATTGTTTTTTAATTTAAATTTTTTGTTTAAATTTTAAAAAATAATTATTTTTTTTCATTCCAATTTTTAATTTAAAATTAAAAAATTTACGTCTCTTAATGTCTATTAAAAAGATAAAAAGAAATTATATTAAATTTTATACACATTAGTAATTTTTGTAACATCCGAGAAATAGTTAATAGCAAGGAAACAAATTTTACTAATCTCATTATTATTACTTTAAATTACATAAAACAAATAATTATTTATATATATATATATTCAAATCACTTATAAACCACAATCTATTAAAGTTATTATTTCTTTCGTACGAATCTATACTTGCAATTTCATATATATTTATATCAAACTTAATCACTAAAGGTAAATAACGATCTCAAATAAATGGATAAGTGAACTTATATAAAAAATATATATACAATCTAAAACATAATAAATATGATAAAACATACTCAAATTTAATAAATATGTAATATATATATATATTCATTGTATATTGAAAACATTAAAAAAAAAATCAATAGTCATAAGATTGATGATTTCGAAAATAATATATTAAGTTTGAAAATTTATGATTAAGAATTGTCATATCTATCAAAGTGTATTTAACGATCAAATTAACTTGCACCACTTTTAAAACTAACTAAAATCAAGATAAAATATTATTTATATAACATGGTACTATTATTAAGTGATATTTCTTCATTTGAATCACATTCCTTATAAAAAAACTCAATATCTCTTGTTAGGAAATCATTCAAATGAAAAGTTGCGTGAGCAAGATTCTTCTGAAATTTTAACAAGAATAAGATTTAAACAATTTCTCCCAAATGGACTATCACATAATTAAGAACAACTTGTTTGAAAATAAATATACTAAATCTAATTTCTCTTAAGTGGATCCTATTTGAGAGAAAACTTATTAAAAATAATCAATTTCTCTTAAAAAAATTCCTTACTCAATAAAAAAAATCATTATTTAAATAAAGAATGCAAATGTGTCACTTAAAAAAACCTAAAAAATTTACCAAGTTGTCGATTTCAGAAACTAAATTTTAAGAATGTTACTTTGTCTCAAACTAAAACTAAAATTATGTTTACAAATATGCTCATAAACTTTTTGCACATCAGAACTAAAATTACTACTCCATGAAAAATTCCAAATATGCTCATAAACTCTTTGCACATGTTATCATAACTTAAATTACTATTCCATGAAAAACATAATAATAAAACTATTAATTACTATATGGAGAGAGATCAGAAGTTTAAGAACTTGCATTGAAATCCAAGTCACAAGATAATTACATTTGCCAATATCAACTTCAAAGTAAGAATTATAATTAACTACATCATTAATTAGAGTTTAAACATATATAAATCAAACCACTTATTCCAACATTTCAAATGCCCTAATAGTACAACATTCTCACAACATCGAATATCATTTGCCAACTAGAATCTAAACTTAATTCAAGAACTAAAATTGAGCTTTAACTCCTATTTTAAAACAAAACTTTCTTAAAATCTTGACAAAATGTTAATTTGATCCACATATTTATTACATGCATCGTTTAAAATCAAAATTAGAATCTAAATTAAAGTTTATTTTCCTTGCTTAAAACTTTCCTCTTATACTAACTAAAATTTGGAAAACATGTCGTTTAAAACCAAAATTAGAATATAAATTAGAGTTTATTTTTCTTGCCTTAAACTTTTCCTCTTATACTAACTAAAATTTGGAAAACATGATTGAAGCAAAACCCCAGAAAAGCTTATTGTCTACCTAAAATTAAAATCTCTAACCATCAAACACTCCAAAGTGAAGTTAGAAACTTTATTTTTCGTACAACCCCAACCCATAAGTCATGCATGAGATATTTTAAGATAAAAGATGGAAAATAGAAGAAAGGAAGAAGAATATACCCTAGCCAATACTCAAAATTGTTGTTCTATATACCTCCTTTATACAAATCACCAAAACGAAGGAAAAGAGAGATTGATTTTGAAGTTTTAGAGGGAATGAGGAGGAATATCAATTTCTATTTACACTCCTCTAACTCACTAAGTTCACCCCATTCCTTTATCTTTGAGTCTAAAAGCATTATCAACCCAAAATTATAAGTTCGGTCTAGTGTGTAATTGAATTAAATTAAAAAAAAAATTGATTATTTGTTTTATTGGTGGAGTATAGAGAGAGGCATCTTGGTAGCCGAAAAAGAAGCGAAGATGCCTACGATTTTCTTCATACCTTCTTCAAAGCCGAATAAAATGAAATAAAGGAAAATTACTTTTCCCTTTCATGACTTTTCGTACAAAGCTAATAACTTTCTCAATTTAGAAGCTTTTTTCGTCTTTCTGTTAAAATTTGCTCCATCCATGTATTTTAGATTTGTAGTTTTGTTTTACCTAAAGTTTACCATTATCAAACCAAGCTTCTCTTCTCGACTTCGGCTTTCTTCTTCGTTAACTTATGCAAAGAAAGTTAATATAATTTAATCTATGGGAGGTGCATCTTCCAAATTCTTAATCATAATATACCATGAGATGAAAATTTTATACTATTATCCGATCATGATTTAACAAATAATTATAATTTTTTTATAATATTTTGTAACGACATTAATGGTTACATAAACAAATAAATAAATATTATAAAAAAATTAATAATATAAACTTTGATGTGAGAATGTGACTTTTATATGATCAATTAGTTTTGAATAATGAATATTAAATGTTGAAGTTTCAAGTATTTAAATTAGAAACTTAATTATTTAATTATTTATTTTATAATTTGAGTATTTTCTTGAATTTATTTTTTAAGATTTTATTGTATTTTTTTCTAAATTATGAGTGAATTATATATTATTTTGTCAATGAGTTTAATTTTGTAAGTAAGTTTTCACTATCATTTTAACCATTACACAAGTCAAATTTTGTTGTCATGTTATCATTATTATTATACTTATTAGTATGATTATCAATATTAATATAATTAATAAAATAAATATTAATAATATTATTCATATATTTAATATCACTAATATTATTAAATATTATTACTATTAAATATTATAAATAGTGTTAATATTATTAATATTATAAATAATATTAATTTTATTAATAATATTTTGATTATTAATGTTATTAATTTTGTTATATTATTAATATCATTAATACTATTAATATTACTAATAATAATAATACTATTAATATTACTAATAATAATAATATTATTAATAATAATAATAATAATATTATTCATATTATTAATATAATACTAATCATATTATTTATATTATTATATTAATATTATTAATTTTATAATATTAATAATATGTATACTTATTAGTTATGATTATTATTATTTATGAATATTAATTATGATTTTATAATTATTCATATTATAATAATATTTTTAATATTATGTATATAATTATTTTGATAATAGTTAGTAGGTAATAGAGATTTGTAGGTGATAATTGGTAGGTAATAGAGATCCGTGGGTAATATACGTAGGTAATGTTGTCCATGGATAATATTCGTAGATAATGCTGAATTTACCTATAGATTCAAATCAGTGGATAAAAATTCGTAGATATTACTGATTTTTTTTTGTAGTGTTTTCTTCTACTCTAATATATTTGACTATATGTTTAATATGTTGATTGTTTGTGTTTTATTCTATAAAAAAGTTATCTCCTAATCATCTTAAATATACTTTTTTGTTATTTCTACACAATTTTATTATGAAGTTACTCATTCTTCCTTATTAACGAAAAGTAATACATGATAAGTAATACATGATTTTTAATATTTTACTTATAGAAAAACATCCATTGGATATAAATGGGTGTATAGGTGTATAAGATAAAGTGTAAATTAAATGGAGATATTGAGAGATAAAGACACTTCTAGTAGTAAAAGGCTACACATAATTGGAAGTGGTTGACTACATGAATACATATTATCCTCTTACAAGGCTCACTATAGTCCGTCTTGTCATTGTCATTACTACTATAAAAAAAAACTTTCATCTTAATCAATTAGACGTGGATAAAAATAATTACATGGAAATTTGAATAAAAAAATATACATGAACATACCTCAAGGTATGACTCCTTTCAATATTAATCAAGTATATTGTTTGACCATGTTCTTATATAACTTAAAACAAATTAGCCAACAATGGTTTGAAAAACTCACTAATTTTCTATTGTTTATCAATTTTATTCAATCTAAATTTGATAGTTCTTTATTCAGAAAGAAAACAAATATTTCTTTCATTACTCCTATTGTATACGTGGATGACATAAGAGATTGTATAATTGATATCAATGATGTTAAAACATTTATAAATAATGCTTTCTAGAAAAAAGATATCGATCATCTTAAATATTTATGAAGTCTTTGAAATTGCTTGATCACATAAAGGGGTTCATATATGTTAAAGAAAAAAAATTCTTTAGACATTCTCGCAGATGAATGTATGTTGAGGGTCAAGTCTATTCCTAATCATATAACAAAAGATATGAAGTATGTCTTTGAAGATAACATAGATATACATGGTAAAAAGGAATATAGAAGGCTAATAGGTAAACATAGTTATTTAACTAATATTAGACTCAACATGTACATCATCGTCAAGTTCCTCACAAAGTATACAAAAGGTTCACCATCTCAAAGGTAATTTTCTCCTTCTAAAGGATTCAACAATTCTAATTGGACTTCTTGTGTATACAAAAAAAAATCATAATTTATTATTCAAGTATTTTTTAATAACAAGGATAAATTTGTAAACTTACAAAAAAACCATTATCACAAATTAATTTTATCATCCATTAATCCAAACAATCTTACATATCTTCACAAATCCACTCCTGCTCTCTCCCTCCCCTCCCCACAAATCTCCTCTTCAATCCAAAGATAAGAAAATAATAAAAAGGTTTTTTTTTTCTTAAATGTTCTCCAAACAGATAAGAGAATAGTAAAAAGGTTACATAAGAGAATAGTAAAAAGGTTTTTTTTTTCTTAAATGTTCTGCAATCATGTTCTTGCTATCTGTTTCGCTTTCTTTTCTTTCATAAGCTTCATGATAAAACTCCATTAGCTACCATACCACAAAAGGGTACTGCTGCTTAAAAATTATACAAACTCATTAAGAAAAATCAAATTACAAGTTAAAGTGTTAAAAAACTGAAAATTTATTTATTAATCGATTAAAAAGGTTGATTAATAAACTAAATGATAAAAATATAGAGAATTGTAAAGTTGCTCTTAATGGTAGAAGTTATTATTGTTACACATAAAACCCTAATCCTGAAAATGTGTCCCCAATAAATGTTTGAGAAACGAATATATTTGTAGCCAAGGAAAGAAAAAAAAACCATTTCGGCTGGCAAAGTGAGAAAGGAAAAAAGATAATGAAATGCATTGGTCCAATGTATGTATGCATGCATGGGACCCTCTGTATAATTGCTGTGTGGTTTCTTATATATAAATTTGTTTGTTGATTAAAAAAAGTTGCATGTATATATTCAGTGATGGGACCCTGAGATGCTTCATTTTCTGAATGAACTGCACGAGAATTAGATTCTTCTGTTGACAAATTAAGGAACCAATTAAGAAGAACTTTCTCAAATCGTAGAAAAATTCAATTCTATCTCCGAATCTTTTCCTTTTCATTTTCAAAAGGTCCACACTTTGAAATTTGAATTGTTGGAACTTGAACTTCGAGTTAATGTTTATGGATTTCATTTGGACCTTGTTGTGCTTTTCTACACACATTCCTGGAAACACTCAAACCATGTTGTTGGAAACATTACGAGAAACACATTTCTTTTTTTTGTCTTTTTTGTATTTTTTAAAAATTAAGAAGTAAAACACCTCATTCCATCCACAATGATTCCTGTCTTAGTTCTAATAAAAATCTAAATTTCTAGTAAAATACTCTTTTTCTTTCTTAAATTGTCTTCTAATTAATTATTTGCTCTCTCCTTCAAAACAATATATCTCTAATGAAGGAATCATATTCAAGATTATAAATTTAAAATCTTAATTTTTTAAAACTCTTCCAGTAAAGTATGCTAATTTAAGACTCATAGTTTTAATATTCCAAAACAATAATCATTCTTAATAACTTATGATAATATTAAATATAATAATTAAACATTTTTAGATTAAAGTACAAATAGCATATAATTAAATGTGATTTTGACAAAATATTTGCATGAAAAAAGAAAAAGCCATGAGATCTTTAAAATGAAGTGGTATAATACAACTCGCAAAAAGTAACATAAAATTCAATATTATGAGTTGTATATTAGAGATAACTTGATATTAAAGCTCTTAATTTATTTTTTCAACTAAATTCATTTCAAATAATATTAAAAAATAAGATATTTAATTTATAATTAAAATGCTAGTGTAAAACTCTTTTCATAAGCCTAATGAAATTCAGCTTATAGATATCATATTAATGAAACGGTTTCGTGATAGAATAAATAAATTTTATTAGATATTTGACCGTGTACCTAAATCAATTCCAAAATAATTTATACTCGATTAAAAATATTAAATTATGTCAAAAAGATTTATTTTCAAAGATATTAACTATTTTTTTATATATATATATATCAATGAAATTTTTTGTAATTATTAAAGCATAATGTAATTTATTTAAATTATTATTTTTTATTAATATTAGTGTTATGCTGAAATAGTGAATGTCGGGATACCTTTTCATTTTGACATCTTGACATATATATCATATACGTGATATAAACGATATCTCAACATCTCAACACATGTTGTTTAGATCTCATCAACATTGTGTAAGGATTAACATCTTTAACAAATAATGTATGATAAAACACCGTCAAATTATGGTCAAGTAACGATTGAGTTTTATTGATTTTATATTAATCACTCTCTAATTAAAGTCTAACACGACTATAATAAATAAGTAAACACTTTAATGACAAAAGATAATCAAAACTCTAATCTCGCACAAATTTGAACATCAAGATATATTTTTGTAAATACCCTATCAAAGATTTAGAAGGTGGGAAAGGTAGTTAGAAACTTTCGACTTAATTATGTAAAAAATATTCTATTAATTATTAAATGTTAGAAATACTTAATGTAATATATTTGATACAAAATTTATTAAATTTTATATTAATAATAGAATAAAATAAGGTCATAACTATATGCATAAAAAAAATTAGACTCTGTTTTTTTATCACGATCCTGCATGCATAATTAATACAGGTATACATATAAGTATTGAAAAAATATATAAATAAAAATGAAAGTTGTTATAGACAGGGATATAACATTGAAATATCTGAATTTGTTTTGGACACTGATAGATATATACAAGTGGGTATAATATCTTACATATACTCTGGTGGATCCCTAGTATCAATGTCAATGACGCCGACAAAGTGTTCCTGTTTTTTATTACAATAGCAGCTCAATCTTCACACGGATTATCTCACACACTCTTTAAAAATAATAAAAGAAAAGACGAAGAAAATGTCCAATATGAAATATGATTTTATTTTTAGGTGTAATTAGGTAAGCCAATAATTCGATAAGTTGGTATATATAATATTTAGGTATCATCCGCTCATAGTATATAATAAAAAAATTGTGTTTAATCTTTATTATATAAAAAGTAATTCAATAAATAAAAAAAGGGAGAAACCAGGAAGGTGAGGGTGATAAGATTGTTGTTAATTGGCTTATTAAAAAAGTGGTTGAAAATGGTTTTCTTGTGTGGTTTTGTGATGCATTTCAGGTACTCTTAAAACTAACCAAAAGAGACAACCTTTGGTAAGGACAGAGACATTAATAGCAAGTTATGTTACTGCACAAATATTGTAGGTCCTCTTCCATCCTAGTCAACAATGACGTGCAGGTGGGGCTCATATTATAGGGTATAAGTTCCAACCAACGAACCAACGATCCAACGATAGTTTGTTTGTTGAAGACAATTACTGAAGCAAATTATCTTTCTCCATCAACCCTAAAAACCAAAATGCTACAATTATCATAAACTCTAGTATAGGTCATTTGCTATTATGTGACTACTTTGAATGTAAATAGGTGGTTCCAACTTAAAGTTAAAGTGATTTCATTTTTTTATCAGTAAAAATTACAAATCACTTCAATTTTAAAGATAATTCAATCCTTATAAAAAAAATAAGAATGAGTTAATCACCTAATATCTTTTAAATAGTTATTAAAAATACTATAAAAACATACCAGAGAGTTGAGACACTTTGATAAAATATTGTTATATCAATTATTGAATTTGAGATATTATTTTGTTTTGTAATTTAAAATTATGTCATAATTTTATTTTTTTAAAAGTTTTAATGGGTTAAGAAAGTAAAAAATATTTAAATTATCTTTGATTTTAACTCTTAAACAATGTTATACTATTGAATATATCAAAATAACAAATTTTATTTAAAAATAAATAAATTTTTTTCAGTTAGTTATTTAGATGTTATTTTCCTTCTTCTCATGCGAAATAACCACTTCACATCTAGCTTTTAACTTTGTGATTATAAAGAAAATTATATGTTGACACTTTCTATCAATACACTCTTATTTAACATCATTAATTTTGAATAAATGTTTACATCACATTTAGAAAACTATCATTTGCCACGTGAACTTCATTTGTGTAAGACAATGTCAGATTAGAAATTTTTAAAAAATAATGTGAAATAAAAAATTTCCATTATCAAATTAGGCCACAAAATTTACCCTCTCCACTAATTGCACAAACTTTAAATAGTAAGCTAATTGTAAATACTAAATTAAAAATTAGAAAAGTAGACAAGAGAGTTTTTATATTATGAATAAATTAATTTTAGTTTAACAGAAACTAATTTTGAATTTTCTTTTATATGAATGTAAAAAAATTAAAGTTAATAATTTTTTTAAAACTAGAAAAATAAATAAGATCATATTTACAGGGATATTCAACAATTTATTATTAACGAACTTAATTACATCAGTAATAGTAATAGATGTAAATATAGTTTTTGTTTTATTTTATTTTTATCAGCAATTTATATAATAACTAATATATTAAAATGAGAATGAAATTGGGACGTATTATGTACTTACTTGTGTGAATGTTACTAACGCATTCTTTAACCTATTAAACATATTGCATGAAATAAAAGAGGTAGTTGCGTAGTTGATGACACTGTGGCAGCAATAATTAATGTTATTATTCTCTTCCGTAAACATTTCTTATTTTATTTATAATATAATACTATAGATAAATAGTATTATAAACAAAAGAAATCATTGAATATGTTGATCAAGTATAAAATACTATTAGATCTTTGGATCTTATATAAAACCCTAATTTATAAGAATAGAAATTATATTTACATTAAAATGTAAACACAAATGTAGATTTTATAAGAGCATGAACAAAACTTGTAAATTCTTTCAAAAGATTATGTAATATATAATAACATCTACATAAGATTTTATTATTTATAATTCATGCATTAAAAATTATCTAAAATATAAATATTTACCATAAATATATGAGCTCTTTATTATTACAAGTATTTTTAATATTTTAAATAAAGAATTACTATTAGAGGTGTTTTTTCACATTGAATTCGTTCATCTCAAATTCTCTCTTTCAATTCGAAAGTATTAGTGTGTACAAATAATGTGTTACATGTAAATAAAATTTGCTATGATGATTATACTTTTTGTTGAGAAAGAAATATATGCATTAGAAAATTATACATAAGTATGTTTATTTTATGTTATTATATAAATTTTGCATAAATTAAAACCGGTGTAAAAATGTCAGCTTAAATACTTTTCTTTTGGTAAGAAAAGAATACATTTTACGGACAATATGAAAACTACGTCCGTTATAGAATTTTGTGATGGCACTACAAAGTGTTTTTATACCTTAATTATAGATATCAAGTTGTTTATTATATTTAATTTTTTTTTTCTCTCTTTCATTAAAATAAATAATTTTTTAAAGTAAATTGTTTATATTAATGATAAGTGAATTTGGAATATCTTAATATCATAATTTATATTATAATTTATAATATTTAAATAGTTTCTTTTACTATAAGTATTCAAAAATAATAAGATTTAGATTAAAAAAAAATCAATTTCGTATTATAATAATAAAAAAATATTTAACCATACATATTATTTATATATATATATATATATATATTTATACTCTCTCTAAGATCCCAAATATTATATATTATGTTCTAAACAATTTTAATTTTCTTTTCGTAAAGATTTATATACATAATTTAATAAAAAATCTATAATATAAAATATATTTTTCTTACATCAGTCCATCATGTAAAATTTTTCACATATCATAACATTAATTTTCGTATATATTTGTGATTATCATAGTTGAATCACAACACAAACTACACAACAATAATAAATAATATTTTAAAATTTCTTATATACACATATATCAAAATCATATATAATATAATCTTATATATATATATGAGGTGCAATCCTCATCGAACAAATCAATTTTGTGAGGTTTATTTAAACATATAATCACTTGTTAATATAATATTATAGTCTATCTTAATCAAGTTTATTGGGGTTGTTGTGTCACTAGCATTGAACTCTAGTTAGACCACTCATAGATATTTAATTACATTGATATATATTCAATTCATTCATTTAAATTGTTGAATATCTCACATCTACTAGTATAAGGTCAAATTATAAATATATAAGTGAGGTGCAATCTTCATCGGTTTTGTTATGTTAAGTTTGATATAAACTCACTTACTAAAAAGACTATATTCTAATCAAGAGTCTAACTCTTAATCGACTAACTATATTACATATCATTGATATTGATTTTTTTGTCTAAAGGAATATATTCAATACCATATGAACCACAAGTAAACTCATATAAGAAAACATAGAATCTCCTTTAACCCAAAATCTTAAGGGTGTGTTTGCTTCCAAGTGGGATGAGGGAGGGGGGAGGAGGGAGGGAGTGTTTTTTGTGTTTGTTTCCATGGTTTGAGAGTGGGGGAGAGGATGGAGAGTTTTTTTTTTCTTCACAAAATGAAGAGATTTGTGGAAATTTAGTAGGATTATTGCATTTTACCAAAATACCCTTGCGCAAATATTTTATTTTAATATATAAAATTAATTATTACATAAATTTATTTATTATTTATTATTTATAATTTCAAAAATATTTAATTATACTATTAATAACAACATATAATTATAAATAATAAAATAATAAAATAAAATTATAATATCAACAATATATATAGTTATATAAATTAA
>Ga0123342_1006937_pt1 | contig 15339 bp, 11 predicted proteins | sample Turbeawhitnodule_FD_89960 | JGI IMG/M metagenome (GOLD analysis project Ga0123342, IMG submission 89960) | Root nodule microbial communities of legume samples collected from Mexico - Turtle bean Mexico white nodule | ecosystem: Host-associated > Plants > Roots > Nodule | place: Mexico: Nepantla... | reverse complement strand
TCTGTTCTTTTGCAGGTTCTTGAGGTGAATCGCGGTGAAAGACGGAGGCTGACACGGCGCACACGTCGATCCAAGTTTGACGAGGCAAAGCTCCAGCGTTCTGGTCAACAGGCAGGATCAAGAATGTATATCCAAAATATTGTACTTGATGTAACTGAAATTTATATCAAGAAATTAATAGAAATTTTGAGCTAAACAAAATTTATTTATGTGAATAGATCCTATGCCATTGCCTTCTTAATTGCTGCTGCCATTTCATCATAGGCTATTTCCTATGCATTGCTTAATTCTTCGTTCCATTTTTCTCCAACTGCTTCCTTTATTGTTTTTAGTAGTGCTTCTTTTACCACCTACGTACCAATCAATCATGATGGTTAGCTCTTATTATGATCAGTTTTATGTTTTTCCTACATTGTCATTAAATTTAAGATTAAACTTTTGAAATGAGTAATGCTATGATATTCTCATCATTTATTATCCCAAGACATTGGCTTATTCATTTTATTATTTGATGATAAAACAAAAATATCATAACATTACAATGATTTATTATTCACCATATACCGCAAATTGAGCATCGATGACTTATTTTTCATTATGAACAGAGACAAGTTTGGCATAAACCACCACTGTTCTTTTTGTTTTAAGTTGGACAAATGAGTCTCCCACATGCAATTAAAAAAACATCATATGTCATACTAAAGAAAGAAAGATAGTAAAATAATGGAAAATGTTGGTTGAACAACCGCTTATCTAGTTGCTCTAGTGTACAACTGCCCAGGTGGCAAAAAAAGTAATATTTAATTGTTGTTGTGGAGCCCACGATTTTTTTTTGAAAAAGTTTAATCTTTGGTCCAATTTTCCATTAGGGTTAGGGGAAATTGGAATTTACATTTAGTTGTACTCTCCCTCTTCCAATTTCTTCTTCTTTTGGTCCCGTGGTTCTCCAGTGCATCATTCCCTCTTTCACTTTCTTCTTTTATTGGTTTCCTATCAGGTGATTCCGTGCTCTTCTTCTTCGTCGTCGTCGTGGGTCGGTGTTTGCAAAGTGGACGCCCATCATCTCTTTTCACGGTGGTTAGGTGATGAAGGTAATACATTTTTTATTCAATGGATTATGAAGTGATACATTGTTGTTGTGTGATTTTCATGATGTTGTGTGATTTTGATGTTGTTCTAGAGAGTTGACTAGGATTGTCATGTTACAACAGTTGTTAGAGTGACAATAACATGTATTGTGGACCTTTAAAGTATGGTTTGATGATTCAATTTTAGTTTGAGTTTCCTGTTGAAAGAAGTTTGAAGCTTTTCTCCCTTGAATGCTAAACGGTTGGTATTGTTGTTATTACTAGACACATTGATATAAAATTGATAAATGTTTTTCACAGTGATGAAGTTAGAGCATATAAATTGTATGCTCTAATCATTAAACAAACGAGTTTGGTAATTGTTGGTAATATTTGGTAATTGTTAAGACAAAGGAGTTTTCCAATTGTCCCCCAAGACGTTTTAGGATTTCATTTTGTCTAAGATTGCTTTGCTAACTTTTAATTTGGACCGATCGGGTTGTGAATGAGCTTACAATCCATTAAGCTTGTTTTTTTTAAGATGTCCAAGGCATAATTTCTCAATGTTTTCCTTGGATTGAGCTACTTGTATTGCGATGAAGTAGATAGCAACCACCTTCTTCCTAGGAGGAAAAGTAACCATAAAACTAAGTCAACTGAGACAGTGGCATTGTCCAGTAAGGTTTTTAGAAGCCATGAGTGCAAGGCAGTGTCAAGTAAGCACAAAATTCACTCAACTTAGGGACTGATAGTATGTGGTTAACTTAATAGGAATATGTGGTTGGGGTGGGCATGATGTGGGCAGAAAGTGCGTTAGATAAGATTTTTAGAGTCCATCAGCTTATTGAGTGTGTTTGTGTCAGTTGGGAGACAATGAACATTTGAAACACTTTACAGGCAAGGCCAATGGCCGATGTAAGAATATAATTCCAAAAGCCCAAATTAAAACAGCTTCGTACAACTAGATTATTTGAAAATAAAACACGATAGGGTAACCTCATCATAAACACTACACGTAAATTACCTATTACCCCAACTCTGTGTTCTCCACAGATATGTATTAGGTCTTTCATGCTGATGACAACCTCTGAATTCTGTCAAGCATTGTAGCAAGTATTATAAGGGTTGAGAAAATACATAGCATAAAAAATCAGAGGTTTTCTCTATAGTACTCAACATTGTACATACATTTTGAGCTAGAATTTAATACCATACCTGCAAACATTTCACATATCTTTTAGAAAAACCCAAGTCATCTATCAATACCTTGATGAAAAATAAACATTAGATTAAGATTTGAAGTTTAATCTAGTGTCATTGTAATTGTTTGTTACCTAGATGTGACGTAGACTATTCTAACCAGCAGATACTTTTTAACCAAGCATTGTTATAAAATGCTCAAAAAGAGAGTGTGGTTGACAAAAAGGGAATGGGAATCTGAATTTGTAATCTATATTTAAAAAATTACCATGAGATGCTCTTAATTTTGAATAGCATCATTGTAAAAATATGAATGTGTGACTTTGCATCTTTGTATGTGTAAAAAATGTTATTTCTGTGAAGAAGGGCACCGGAATGCAACCAAACATGCCCACAGGGTAAAATCTCATACTACAATAAGATCTTTTTGTTTCCAATTTTACGGTTAATGATTTCCAACAATAATTTTTTCCTCTGATTTTGCCTCTGGTTATATACAGTTGGATAGCCGTTCAATAAACCCAATAAATATGAAGAAACATAGTTTGCACCATATCCTTTTTGTAGAGTTGTTTTTATCCATCTATATACCGAAATCACAATATGTAGCATGAGTGTAGGGTAGTGTCCAGTTATCACAAACTCACTCAACTTAGAGGATTGTTGTATGTGGTGACCCTAGTAGGAATATGTGGTGACCACATTAGACTTTCTACACAGTCCCTTCGCAAACTTATTTTGGAAATGTAAAGTGTGTGTTGGTGTTGGATAGGGTGGGCATGATGTTGGCAGAAAATGCGTTAGATCATATTTTAGAGTCCATGAGTGTAGGGCAGTGTCCAGTGCTCACAAATTCACTCAACTTAAGGCATTGTTGTATGTGGTGACCCTAGTAGGAATATGTGGTGACCACATTATACTTTCTACACAGTCCCTGTGCAAACTTATTATGGAAATGTGAAAAGCGTGTTGGTCTTAGTTGGGTTGGGCATGATATGGGCAGAAAGTGTGTTATATCAGGTTTTGAGAGTCCATAAGTGTAGGGCAGTGTTCAGTGATCACAAATTCACTCACCTTAGAGGATTGCAGTATGTGGTGACCCAAGTAGGAACATCTGGTGACCCACATTAGACTTCCTGTACAGACCCAGTGCAAACTTATTATGAAAATGTGAAGTGCGTGTTGGTTGGGGTGGGCATGATGTGGGCAGAAAGTGAGTTAGATCAGGTTTTGAGAGTCCATGAGTGTAGGGCAATGTCCAGTGATGAAAAATCCACTCAACTTAGAGGATTGCAGTATGTGGTGACCGAAGTAGGAACATCTGGTGACCCACATTAGACTTCCTAGACAAACCCAGTGCAAACTTATTCTGGAAATGTGAAGTGCGTGTTGGTTGGGATGGGCATGATGTGGGCAAAAAGTGAGTTATATCAGGTCTTTAGAGGGCATGAGTGCAAGGCAATGTCAAGTGAGCAATAATTCACTCAACTTCGAGGATTGCAGTATGTGGTGACCCAAGTAGGAACATCTGATGACCCACATTACAATTCTTGGACAGACCCAGGGAAACTTTTCTTGGAAATGTCAAGTGAGTGTTCGTCTTGGTTGGGGAAGGGCATGAGGTGGGGACAAACTGAATTAAATTAGGTGTTCTTGCACAAACACATTTTCATAATACGTTGTCTTTTAATTTGTTTATTTTCTTTTGGATGAATTGGTTGATATATTTTCTTTTGGACAGTTTTTAAATGGCTTATCCTGGTTGGATGGGGAAGTATGACGGTGAAAAATTGGATCATGAAGGAAGCAAAATGAAGGTTTGATTTATTATATTACTAGGTTGATAGCTAATAGTTAATTATGAAATTGTGTAATTATGTTCAATTTAAACATTTCCCTTGCACGTTTATTTTGTAGATACGAGTAAGACACCGAGTGCAACCTGAACATATTGTTAACATGAATAGAAATTTAACTTCATTGCAGCGACAAAGAATAGTGGCAACCCCCTTTAAGTGAATGTTGCACTTAGAACAAGAATTAGACATATCAAGTCCCCTTCTTCGCAAATTGATTAGTAGGTGGAGTGTTGATGATAATTGTTTTAGGATCAGACAACATTTAGTACCTTTTAAGGTTGTTCATGTGTGTTTCACGTTGGGGTTGCGGGTGGTGGGTGAAAAATTATATTTGCAGGATGATGGTGGTGGGTTGGTGAATAAGGTCTTTGGAGGAGAGGACATAAAGATAGATATTCTTTTGGAAAAATTGGGGAACAAAGTTTATAGGAAAAAACAATGTTGATGAATTCTGCCGATTGTACATACTTATTTTATTATATGTTTTCTTTTTGCCTAGGACTTATAGAACTTTTTCTTCATTTCCTTTTAAGGTTTTAGATAATTTAGATGCATTGGATGGATACAATTGGGGCGGTGCAGTGTATGACTTAATAGTTTCCAGTTTAACATGGTTCATTCGAGGTATATAACAACCAAACGAATGGCCATGAAATTTATTTGGCTGGTTGCGTTCCTGTTCTGCAAGTTAGTGGTAATTATGAGAAATAATTATGTACTTTAACTTTATTACATTTATTTAGTTTTAAATTACTAACATTAATTTTTTTTGAGTAGCTTTGGCCTTGGCATCCTTGTAGAAACCAATACAATATCTTTTTCGAGGTTTTTGCAGTGGCCGTGTGTAAAGATTTGATCAAGCAATTTAAATGAAGTGTTCTCTATTGCTGAGGTATTTAATTGTGTGTTTAAGACCTTCCCTGACATTTGTGTATTTTTATATGTTGATCATAACAAAGAAGTTGTTATTGTAGATTGTATGGGATTGGGCAGTGACTGAAATCGAGGAAGGACTAAACATTGTTAAAGAAGCCCTCGAAATTGGAGAGGAACATCATGAATATACTGGCTATTCTCCAAGTGAGTGGGAGAAAGTTTGTAACGAGCATAATATGTGCGAATTTGTACTTCTTCATAACAAAAAGAGGATACGTGATGTTGAGGACAAATTACGAGTGGTGAAAGAACTACTGCACAAACAAAACCATTCGTCATGTTCCACACCTGTACCTAAGGACAACACGAGGTCACGTCCTTGAAGGTCACCTCCTTCAGACTCAGGTGGTCGAAGCCCACACCCTATTGACATGTTAATATGTATACAACGTTGTGTTCGTTGGTCGGAATTGCTAGAAACCGGTAAGTTAATAAACTGAAGAACCATTACTTTTTTATTTTTGTATGTTGAGGAATTTATCTTCTTGTTTTAGTGTTGTTGTTAACATTGAAGGCAACATATTGACCGGTTCGGACCTGCAGTCTTTATCTCCGGAAGCCAGAGTTGACAACATGGTATAATTAGAAGTGATAGTTGTGTGTTGTATTATGTAATTGTTTGAAAACTTAATTCGTTGGAATCTTTTTTTAGGTGATGTTCTTTGCAACGGGGTTGTTCATGGTTGATCAACTTCAAAAGAATGGAAGGGTCCAGCGTTTTTCCTTTAACCCTTTTTTTGCTATGAGTGGATTGTGGTATTTAAGTTTTTGTTTTCATATGTATAGTTTCTGTTAATAGCACTACATTTGTTTGTTGCATAAAGGATCGTGTTATTGAAGAAATGAAAACAACTTCGGAAAAGAAAGAGTGGGACATGAAGGATTACTGTTCGTTTGTAAAAGATTTGATTCCATTTTAATCACTATCATATTGAGATTTTGTAAGTTTGTATTATATAATTTTCTATAATATTTTTGGGGCATAATTTTTTATGTGTTTAATTAAGTTATATTATTGACTTTTAGGTATTCATCCCAACGGTGCACAATGACCATTGGTGGGTCTACACGTTTAATTTTCATAGTAGGGAATTGCATGTCTTGGACCCCCTCGGTCATAGAAGGGGACAACGCAACAAAATTGATAAAGCCATGGTAAAGAGTAAAAGATGATGTTTAGTAAAGAATGAAGCGATGAATTTGGTATTTCATTTCTGATTTCTTGTATTGTACGATGCAGACTGTGCAAGTTGACCATGTGTACAAAATTCTTGACAAGTTCGATGGAGTGAATAGTCCCCCGTCAAAGTAGTCAAACAAAAACTTCCTATACAGCCAAACAGGTTAGTATTGAAATGAAAACTTTTGTTATTTTTATGCATATTCATATGTAATTATTTTTATGTGATTTCCTCTTTGTAGTTATGATTCTGGAGTTTTGGTTTTGAAATATATTGAGGTGTGGAATGGTATGGTTGACGATGAGGGGAAGACGATGCCTGAATACAACAACGTACGTATTTGTTCCCTTCACTCTTAGAGTACAAGTTATAAGTTTTATTCTGCACTGAAAATTGATTTTCAAAAATAATTTCAGGACGAGCTTCAAGCATTCCGTGAGGAAATGGTTTGTAATTGGGTCCTTGATGCACGTAATGCAGAACGGGAAAATGTGTTGAAGGAGTTCAACTTTCGTGGAACTTCAGAACGATGGTGGTCGAGAGTGCGTTGGATGTGAAACTTCATGTTCTACAATTGTGTAGTTATTTGTTACATGTTTTAGTGGATCCTAGGAGCATTCATAACTGTAGAAACATAATGGATTACATACACTTCCATTAAGTTGAACAATGTGCGAACTTTTTAATGCTAAGAATTGAAGACGAATATTGTTGTACAACAAACCTTCTAATTACACTTTATATTACTTTCCATCATTTGTAATTATGATGACAAGTTTTTTCACAAATGATTTTATTCGTATTCAAACCCAAAGGATCCATTAGCAGGTGCCACATACTGTGGAAGGTTAATACAACGATCGTCCGTGGTTAAGTATGACTTTGTTCTTAGTTCGTTGGACTCAGTAAAAAAAAGTTATAAATATTTACATTTGCCCATTTTGCTACACTAAAATAAGTTTAATGTTAACAATATTAAGTTAAAGTTCAAAATTTGGCAACTTTTTTACCAAGTCTTTGGGTAAAACATATACAACTACGATCCAAGCGAGGAAGACAAAATTTCATGATATTAATCCTAAGCAACATTCCATTCAAAACTTGTACTCAATGTTTCTCAAAATTGATCATACAATTTTAAAATAGCAAACAAAAGAAAATTACGGTCAAGTGTTACAGAATAAGTGGTGATCCATGAAGGAAAATGTGGTCAGCTGTAACAAAGTTTCTGCACACATATTACACTTTTCTAGGTTGTTGACCCATATAGAAAGGTGCATTCTCTGGGAAGGGCAGTGCATGACCATGATGTTCGTGTCAAGTAAGTGAGGAGGGCCACCTATAGTCAATAAATTTAGAAATTTAACACTCATTCAATTCAAGAGTGTTCTGAATTCAACAATTTGGAGGAGTAAACATACATCAAAGCATAACTAGAAGTAAATCATGTAATAAATAACTACAAGCACAAAGTGTAATAAAGAAGCATAAGTGCACAACATGTTCATACATCACAAGAATAAATTATTATATATGATTGACGCCATAATAATATTATTATACATGTAAAATAAGAAAGATAGGTACAAAAAGAAAATAACATATGTAATAAATTATAGAATGAAAGCACAAAGCACAAAAGCTGAATATGTGATTAATTAGTCTACATTTATATGCTTTTACTTCACTTCTTTCATTCTGAATTATGTTGCAGAAAGCGTTAGAGTAACAAAAATAGAAAATAGTGGAACACAATAAATTTTGAAATTTAACCCTAATTTAATTTTGATTCAACAATTTTGAGGATTAAAAATAAATCGAATCATAGGTAGAAGTAAATCATCTAAGAAATAACCACAAATTCAAAATGTAATAAACAAGCAGAAATACATAGGCTATTAAGCAAGATGAAATTAATGTTGTCAAGGAAATTCGTCCAACATTGTTGTTGTAGGCGTCATCTTAATCGTCATGAATTTCTTCATGACTTTCTTTCGATTGTGCAGCGAAAACAGTTTCTTCACCAGGCCATTTAATCAAATGCTCAAATTCTTTAGCGTTGGGCCAAACCGATTTGCTTTCAGTCGAGTGATGTTAAGCATATGAGTGGAACGACCCATTCAGGCTGACCATTGCTTTGTGGTTTGCTGCTTGTTGCATTTAAACATGTTTCTTGTGACTAATTTTTTCATGTAAGCAACCATATTCATTTCAGGAAGAGTGGGTGAATGCAATTGGTTTATTGGGGGTACGACTACTTCATCCTCACCTTCTTCACCTTGTTGTCTTTGCGATTGTTGTTGGTCCTTGTTTGAGCATATCCTCTCTATGAATTTTTTGTCAATTGTAGGTCTAATTTTGGTGGAAAGGTTTATTTGTATACCTTTTTCTGCACATAACGAAGTAATAAGAGATGGAAACCCCAAGCCTTTTCGATGATGAGGTTTAGTCCCACTTTGTTGAAGAACAAAGTGATGACTAGAGTCAGATATCAGGGTTGCCACGTCCACCTCATACTGTTTCAGTAAACAGAGCACAATATAACACTTTCCCATACTCAAGTCTGAATTGTGCTTGTTTGCGATTACATTAGACAATAAGAACGATGTCCATATCTGGGTCAAAGTTGTCATACTCAACCAAATAATTCTGAGTGCCTTTTCATTGTTGTTAGTCTCATAGGTCCGACCAGGAATGCATAATAGCTCTGATGTTTCCCTATTACTGAACGAAGTAAAGTTAGTTCCTCGTTTTAGCATACCATATGTACACAACTCACCTTAATCCAATTGAAGGGGATTTCCCAAAAAGTCATTAATGGTATGGAATCCACATGCCTCTTACTTTGGATCTGAGGTCCGTCTCACCCTTTTTCACTGGCCACGCATTAGCATAAAATTCAAGAACAAAATCTGGATTGTATTTGTCAACCGATATAACTAGTTGTCCCCATTTCCTCCGTGTTAGTTCTTCAGCAAAATCAGAGTATTCTCCTTCCTCTAGTTTAACTTGTCTTTCTGGAATAATCGTCCAATGCTTTATGGCTTCATATCTTTCCTTGCGAAACTCATCCCTAAACAATTTATGTCTGGAGGGTTCGACCATTGGTTGCTTTCCTTAAGCATGTGATGTGGACACCATCTGTGACAAGTTCCTTCATAAAACAGTGCATATTTTCCGAAATAGAAAACATTAGAAAGCCATAAGGAATATATTAAACAGTTACTGTGCATTTAAATTTGTCACATATAAAAGGCATCCATATGTATGTCACATATAAAAGCCATCCATAACAATGGGTGCATATTTTCCTAAATAAACAACATTTGAAACACATAAGCAATATAAAAAACACTTAGCGTGCATTTAAATTTGACACATAAAACCCATCCATATGTATGTTGAATCATAATTTTGTGTAGAATTAAGGACAACAACATAATTATGTTCATGCACACATGGATGTATAAATTACCTCGACCTAGTGTAGGGATAATAGTCTGGAAGAGGGTAGAATGTGGTTGAGGGTGAACGATCCTTGTGGAAGAATGTTTTTGGGTGAACGGTGATTGCTTGGAGCACGGTCGACACAGAGAATGTCCCCAAATTCTTTGGTGAACCCTAATTTTACCTTCCCACTCTATGCATGTCGGAGAATATAGTGGAGAAGGAAACCATTCTTGAGTCTAAAATGAAAAATATTGATTGAGAGAGAGAAGGAAGCGTAACTTAATTCAGAAATATTGGCTCAGTCCAATATTTTTAGTGTAACCTAAAAAGCACCCCCTTCACCACTGCATATTTTAGATCAATGAAATATTTATAGTGCAACCTATAGTTGACCCGTTCCAGCACTGGACCTTTTTGGCGTAATCCAAAATTTTTGGTGCAAGCTAAACTAGACCCATTGACCATTGGCCCATTTTCGCTCAATCTAAATATTTTCGTGCAAGCTAAAGTGGACCCCTTCAGCTTGCCCCATTTTCGCTTAATCCAAATATTTTCCTGTAAGCTAAATTGGACCCATTGACCACTGGCCCATTTTCGCTCAATCCCAATATTTTCGTGCAAGCTAAAATGGACCCCCCTTAAGCACTACCATATTTTCGCTCAATCCAAATTATTTTCGTGCAAGCTAAAATGAACCCCTTCAGCACTGCCCCGTTTTCACTCAATCCAAATTATTTTCATGCAAGCTAAAATGGACACCTTCACCACTGCCTTGTTTTCCCTAAATCTAAATATTTTCGTGCAAGCTAAAATGGACCCCTTTAGCACTGCTCCGTTTTCGCTCAATCTAAATATTTTCGTGCAAGCTAAAATGGACCCCTTCACCACTGCCCCGTTTTCGCTCAATCCATTTTTTGTAGTAGAACCTAAGTGGACCCCTTTAACAGTTTAATATTTTGGCCCAATCCAATTTTTTAGTAGAAGCTAAAGTGCAACCATTGAGGGAAAATGCATGATTGCTAAGACTACTCACAAAATTGATCGATTTAGAATAAATTTTCTGCACTTTGGGGATAACCATGTACATTGTAATCTTACAAAATATTTTGAATACAGTAAAAAAAACTTTAATACAAACATACACAACCAGTCATTGCATGTTGGTGTTTAAACATCTACCACAAATGTTCAAGATTACATAACAAAATTGTACATGTTTCATTCATAAACTCCATCCTTAATACATTGTTCACATCCGTCAAAATTTACTGAGTGCGTTGTTTTTTACCTGCAACGGAATAACAAACATGACTTCAAAACATATTCATGTATGACAAATTTATTGAATAACACATTCGAATAAGTTATAGTACAAATAACTGAATGACCTGAGGTGTACTTCAGTGATGTCAAATATTTAAATTACTATGTAATGATGTCAATAGCGAAACAAAGCCAATAGAAGGACTGTTTGAGACCTAAGAATAGATACAATAACATTAGAGTTTTGTACATATTATTTAGAGATATACATCATATGAAAGAGTTCAATTCTTCAACAACATTCATATTTTGTACGTACCCCCTTATCTGAATTACGTATCTCATTCAGTGTACTTAGGTTGACTTCACTTTCAGCCATGACCCTAGAACACATAACTTTTGAATTCACAGCCTCATTTGTGGCCTATAGAAAGTACAAGTATCTTCAATTTAAAAAGTGTTGTGCATAGTTATATGGATAACAACTGTTTTAAGAAATGGAAATTAAGTCGAAGGTCAAATATGTTATGCATTTTATTAACCGTAGTGCGATCAATGGGAATTTGGCATGCGATAGAAGATTTTTTCCGTTTTCTGCCCTTTTCGGAGCATAATTTCTTTCGTGTTGAGCGTGGTCTTCCCTTTCGTTTGACAATGATGGAGCTACACACTTCATTCACCGGGTTATTCAAAGTTGTACGAGTAGGTGATATTGGTTGTTCATTAAAATCACGTACGTGTGGCTGGCCAACATTTTTCTTTGTTCTCCAATTATGGTGTTTGTTGAACATGTATGACGACAAAATCATTAAGATGTTTGTCTAAAAGTTTTGTTGTATCAGTTGTCCCACTAGCACTTTCAGCTATATCATAGAATTTCTTGCATAACCCATCATATCGTTGAACTTGTGCATCTTTCTCCTTGCTCCCATATGAAGCTTTGATATATGTGTGCTTGCGGCGAACATTTTTACTCCACCTGGTCAAATATACTTAGTCGACACTTCTGTCACTCTTTCTTGTGCAAGGACAACCAAGCAATGTCGACACAAGATCCCCCTAAACTCAAATAATAAACATGTGCAACAAACATCAAGGTTTTGGCGGTCAAATAACACTACTCAATTTGAGTGGTTTGTTTGGCCATCCCGGAAAGACTCTTCCATAACATTGAATCGACAGGTATGTCTGTCAACAAAAAAATTATTAACAGCACAATTCATCTTCCCTCTGAATTCAGCTTGGACTTCGTTGAATTTTGCATGAGTGTATTCTACTTGAAACCGTCTTTCAATGGTGGATTGTGAGCTACAAGGAATAACTTTGTTGAGAGAAGCAAAGTCCACTTCACACACCAATTCTGCCTTATGTTGCAATGCATTATCAAATTGGTGCACAAATTGTTGGAGACATGTCATGGAATTAATATACCCATCAAAAAATGCATTCATGCTCTCACTTCGTTGTGTTGTGAACATGTCTGCCCAAAAAAACCTTTTAAGGTAACAAGGAACCCACCGTGCTCGTTCTTCAAATAACTTGTTCAACCAAACATTGTTGCATAACTGATATTCACTTATGAAATTACCCCACGAGGACATAAAAACATCAACATTTGTCGACTCATACACTACAAATTTTAAATAACGTTTCATATCTTTATATTGCGTATATCCATGAAGGTTTTCTGATATTTTCTTCATTATGTGCCATAAGCACCGTGCTTTGGGAAAGACAACTTCAACAACATTTTTTATTGCCCTACATTGATATGTGACAATGCCTTGGGGTGGTCTATGTGACATACAACAAAGCCAACTTTCAAATAACCACACGGATGCATCGGTGTCTTCCGAAGAAAGGAGTCCACATCCTAACAAAATGGACTGCCCGTGATGATTAACACCGATAAATGGTGCAAATGGCATATCATACTTATTCGTCAAATATGTCGTATCAAAGCACAAAACATCTGCAAAACTATCCCATGCTACACGACTTCTTGCATCTGCCCAAAATACATGACGTATACGATTATCATCATCTAAATCTATGTCAAAGTAAAATTGGAGGTTAAGTTCCCTCATATGATAAAAATGATTTAAGAGTGCTTTGCCATCTCCTTCCTTCCCCAACGCTCTTCTACTTTTGACAACATAATTACGGACATCTCGTTCAACAAATTACATATTGTCATACCCACTTGCTACAAAAACAAAAGACTGAAAAGTCTTATTTATCTGAACTCCAGCGTCGGTATTTATATCAACCACTCTTTTTGCTTGTAAACTTATTCTTCTATTTCCTCTAAACAACCTAGACTTCGTTGGGCTCATGTCGTGTGAATATTCTTCGTGCACCGACATGATATACAACTTATTGTCTTTGATGCAACCAGTATTACGGGCCGGACATTCATGCTTCTGAGTTGGAAGGGTGTTAACTTTGGTGGGAATTGAAGACGTATATTTTCCTACTCTTGCACAAACCAACATGAAGTATCTTCTACTTCCTCTAAACAACCTAGACTTGGTTGGGCTCATGTCGTGTGAATGTTCTTCGTGAATCGACATCATATATCACTTATTGTCTTTGATGCCAACAGTAATACGAGCTGGACATTCATGCTTCAGAGTTGGAAGGGTGTTAACTTCGGTGGGAATTGAAGACGTATATTTTCCCGCTCTTGCACAAACCAACATGAAGTATCTTCTATTTCCTCTAAACAACCTAGACTTGGTTGGGCTCATGTCGTGTGAATGTTCTTCGTGAACCGACATCATATATCACTTATTGTCTTTGATGCCAACAGTAATATGAGCTGGACATTCATGCTTCAGAGTTGGAAGGGTGTTAACTTCGGTGGGAATTGATGACGTATATTTTCCTGCTCTTGCACAAACCAACATGAAGTATCTTAATTCTTTGTCTTTTCCTCTCTTCGAACTTCTTGTTCTAATTCCAAAACCTTTTCTGATGACATATTCTCTGTAGAAATTTTTAACAGCATCTACACTGTCAAATGACATGCGAACTGTAGGAACTAATTCACTAACATCATTAACATCAACATCTATGTTATAAATTTCTTGAGAAGGCGGACCGTCTTCAAACAAGGAAATCTCATCAAGAGAAATATTATCCATATCTATCCAAAGCTGCATTATATACAAATTTCATATCCCAAATTAAGACATGTTATTTGTTAACAAATATGTCCAAATTTTTATGAAAACTAAGGTTTTTTTTGTGTGACTTTGGAACTAAAATATGTAATAAGGTCCCACAATATTTGGTTCAAAAAATTACACATCAAAGACGTTTAACACAGCTCATATGTAACAATACTTGATATTGTCATCACATTTTACAGATTATTTTTAAACAAAAACATTGTTCAAAATTATTGGTTTTGGAAATAGAATGACAAGTAGGGTTGTTGTTTTTGCTGTACAAGTGAAATGTCCAAATATTGCATGTTTTGGCATAAAAAAGGAAGGTTCATGCATGAACTCCAGCTAAACAATGAAAACTTTAATTAAAATGCCCTAACATTGTGTACAACTCTAATAAATGCATCTTTAGAATCATAACAAATGCATGCGTATTAAATATGTGCAAAACTTGTGGGTCCTGCACTCAATGGAGCAAATGGAATGAAGGAGGTGGATGGAGAGTCAATAGATTAGAAGGTGTGGGTGCCACCTTCAACAACACGCAGAAAATTAAATTTTTGACGTTGCAAAATGTGAAATGCTGGTGGTGGGTGTTCTGAGCAATAAAGGCACCAAAATGGTGGTACTTACGGGAAAAGAGTTGCATTAATGCAACTCAACCACCATTGTGCGAAAGTGACTATTGTGCCAGGAATAATAAATACGTTGGTAATGTTGTCATAATTGATCTAAAAAGAGGTTCAAATAAATGTTATACATATGTCAAAGTAAAATTCAAGAGTGCACCAACGTCATTTGGATGCTTCTTTCTTAGAAAAAGAAGAAACCATTGCTAAACCACTATATTGCATGTTTTGAAACATAAAAACACTATTCGCTCATACTTTAGCTTTGCTGTCTTCACTACCACTTTGAATGTGTTGAATCAAGTGTGTTCAAACTTTGAAGAATCCAAATCCTTTGAGTTTGATGGAAGGTTGGATGTGCTTGGTGTTGCTGAGGTGGTTTAGAATAGGATCTGGAGTAGATTATTTTTGTAATCTACTTTTTGTTGAATCTAAAACTTAAGTGTTTTCAAATCTTATAAGTTTAAAGTGTTTTTCAAACTAAGTGAAAAACAACCTGTTGTTTTGTCGAAACAACCAATTGTTTTATACTTAGGTGTTTTTGAAAAAGTTTGAAAACTGTTTTGGATGGTTGACTTGCT
>Ga0123342_1006935_pt1 | contig 15344 bp, 15 predicted proteins | sample Turbeawhitnodule_FD_89960 | JGI IMG/M metagenome (GOLD analysis project Ga0123342, IMG submission 89960) | Root nodule microbial communities of legume samples collected from Mexico - Turtle bean Mexico white nodule | ecosystem: Host-associated > Plants > Roots > Nodule | place: Mexico: Nepantla... | reverse complement strand
CTTGAGTTTCTCTTAGTATTTGGTGGTTCAGTCGCTGACTTGGGCGTCGGAGCGTGATCGGCCGCAGCGGCGTCGTTCTGTCTTTTGCAGGTTCTTGAGGCGAATCGCGGTGAAGGACGGAGGTTAACACGGCGCATAAGTCGATCTAGGTTTGACGAGGCAAGGCTCCAGCGTTTTGGTCAACAGGCAGGATCAATTATTATTATATATATACTCTAATCCTGCATAAAATATCAAACTTTCATAACAATAATGCATGTAATATCATAATTTAAATATGAAAGTGTACATACAGTAAATTAGTGCATGAATAATAAACCCCAAATTTTAAAGTGTTTGTATTGAGTTATTACCTAATCCCAACCTTTATCAATTTCAGCTCGCACAATAGTCGACATCCAGTGTATAACATAATAACCGCACTCATAATTTTCAGATTGCTTATTGCACTGCTAGTCAAAATAAATATTATTAAATGAATGAATGAGACACATTAAAGTGAGTGAACAAATATACCTCGTTTCGAGAAACTTTCTTTTTTTACGCGTCTCCATCTGACTTCTTTGTCAAAAGTTATGATCGTTGGATCGAAAAGAGGAAGTGCGGGCACTGGCTACAGAAGAAGAGTGAGATGTCCGTTGCGGTGCAATAAGTAGTCGGTCACGGTGGTGAGGTGAGAAAAAGGTTCGAGAAGAGCTGGAGGCAGTGCAAAGGTGTTGGGGCGTGAAGGAGGTAGTTTGCACGTATGAAGGAGAGATACGACGGCAAAGAGGAGAGGAGTGGAAAACGATGTCGTGGAGGAGAGGAAGAAATAAGGCAGCGACGCGAATGGAGCGTTGGATGGAGAAGAGGAAGTGAGGGCGCGAGCTAGAAAAAAAGAGTGAGATGTCTGGCGCGGTCGCAGTAAGTGGTCCATCGTAGTGGTGAGGTAAAAAAGAGGTCTCAGAGGTGTTGGAGGTAGTGTAGAGGTGCTGAGGCGTGAAGGGTTGGCGGAAGAGAGGAAGAAATGAGGCAGCAACGCGAATGGATCATTGGATGGAGAAGAGAAAGTAAGGGTGCGGGAGAGAAAAGAAGAGTGAGATGTTTGGCACGGTGGCAGTAAGTGTCTGTCGCGGTGGTGAGCTGAAAAAGAGGTCTGAAAGGACCTGGAGACAGTGTGGAGATGTTGGGAAGGAGGAAATTGTTTGCGCGAAGGAGAGATGCAACACGGTGCACAATATCCGGCAGAAAGGAAGAGGAAGTGGAGCACGGTGTCGTGGAAGAAAGGAAGAAATGCGGCAGTAGCGCGAATGGAGTGTTGGATGGAGAAGAGGAAGTGAGAGTGCAGGCTTGAGAAGAAGAGTGAGATGTCCAGCGCGTGGGCAGCAAGATGTCTGGCACAGATAATAGTAAGTGGTTTGTTGTAGTGGTTAGGTGAAAAAGAGGTCTGAGAGGTGCTGGAGGCAGTTCGTGGGTGTTAGGACAGAGACAATTGTTTTTGCGGGGAGGAGAGATGCAACGCTGTGGCTGCAAAATTTGGCGGTTAGGAGAAGAGGAGTGGAGCACGGTGTCACAGAGGAGAGGAAGAAATGAGGATGCAACGCGAATGAAGCGTTAGATGGAGAAGAGGAAGTGAGGGCGCAGGCTAGAGAAAAAGAGGAAGATGTCTGACATGGTGATAGTAAGTGGTTCGTCGCAGTGGTGAGGTGAAAAATGGTCCAAGAGGCGCTGGAGGCAGTGCGGAGGTGCTGGGGCGTAAAAGGATTTGTGGCAAAGGAGGTAGTTTGTGCGTGTGGAGAAGAGAAATGGAGCACGGTGTCATGGAGGTGAGGAAGAAATGAAGCAGCGGCGCGATTGAAGCGTTGGATGGAAAAGAATAAGTGAGGGTGTGGGCTGTAGAAGAAGAGTGAGATGTCTGACGCGGTCGCAATAAGTGGTCTGTCGCGGTGGTGAGGTGAAAAAGAGGTTCGAGAGGTGTTGGAGGCAATGCGGAGGTGCTGAGGCGTGAATGGTTGGTGACGAAGAGGAAGAAATGAGGTAGTAGCGTGAATGGAACATTGGATAGAGAAGAGGAACTGAGGGTGCGGGCTAGAGAAGAAGAGTGAGATGTCCGACGCAGTGGCAATAAGTGGTATGTCGTGGTGGTGAGGTGAAAAAGATGTGCGAGAGGTGCTGGAGGCAGTGTAGAGGGGTTGGGACAGAGGCAATTGTTTGCGCGGAGGAGAGATGCAGCGCGGTGGCTGTAACATCTAGTGGCGAGGAGGAGGAAGTGGAGCACGATGTTGTGGAGGAGAGCAAAAAATCAGGCAGCCGTGCGAATGGAGCGTTGGATGGAGAAGAGGAAGTGAGGGTGCAGACTTGAGCAGAAGAGTGAGATGTCCAACACGTGGGTGATGACTTTATACGGCAATTGCATCGTGTTGTCAAAAGTAATAATTGTCTCTATTGACGGATATCGATTCCACAAGGAACAGTGAATTATCGAGTACAATATTTGCTAAATATAAAACAGGACAATTAAAAAGAGTGTTAAAATGATTGTATTGGTAATGATCAATAAGAAAACAGACAAAGAATTAGTTGCTTTAATTGAAAAAATAGGGATTGAGTTTCATCTCTCTCACTCTCATGTATTTTGATTAGCATGTCAATATTAAGTTCTTTGATTGAAATTGATGCCCGTAGAAAATTCATTTATATCGATATCTCGCATATAAAATCTTTAAGAATGTTTCTTAAATATCGACCTTTCTCATACTTATAAAAACAACTTAGAATCACACTCAGACGTTAATGACAATTAACATTTCAAGTATATCTCTAGCACTCAAATATGTTAAGTATTGTTGTTTAGGTCCTGATGTGAGTTGATTTTAGATGATTCCATTTTAGATATGACACTTAAGATTGATATTTTTATCAATTTATGGTGAAAACCTAAGGAAGATTCTCACTGGACACGAACTTAACCAAATGGTTAAGTAAGTGTGAAGGTTCACTTCACAAAGGAAAAAATGAAAATCAATACAAAGTGATAGATGGAATGCAATGTAGAATGGAAATAGAAATAAGGTAAACATCAATGGTGGTCATAGCCGAACCAAATGATGAACCATAAGCATTTAACAAAAGCAAAACAAAGACATATATGAAATGGAAATGAATTGAAAAGAGTGGAAGAAGAGTAGCTTATGGAGTGGTTGTGGAGGGGTTCACGCCACTTGGGGTGTGGTAGCCACGAAGATGAGTGAAGGGCCGCCACTTGAAAGTCTCACACCACTCAAGATAAGACCTAACCAAGAGGATTCAAACCTCACACAATTTGTGCAAAGTAACTTTTCTATTCAAAATTAAAATGTAATACATGGAGTAAGGCACCCTATTTATAGGAATGGGTGCCTTGGCTACTAAGAAGGGCAAGGGTAGGATGGGATATAAGGGAGGGGCGGCCAATGAGGGTTGACTTAGGTCAAAACCGCACCTTTAGGCTCTCCTTCTAAAAACCCTAATTCTAGGTGCCTTGTCTTGAAAAAGTGGGCTTGGATCAAGCCCAGTTCGCTATGAACACTCCTATTTATGCTAAAGGCACCTATTCTATCCTATCTTGCTATTTGGACCCCTCAAGTAAGCCCAATTTATTTACAACTTGTTTTATTCTTAAGAAGACCAACAAGAACATAAGATGTTCTGGTTTGTGTCCATTTCTCCCTCTAGAGAGGTCTGCTAGATCCTTGGTGAGGTTTTCACTTGATTGTTGAGATGACTTCTCATAGTGCGTATCCTTGGTTATCTCCTTGTTGGTTTGGTTTGTATCAGGTCCAAACCCTAAACATACCTCTCGGTCAAATTTAAGATTCTCAATTTGTCACGAAACTTTAGAAGTAAAATAACAATACCAATAATCAATCAAGAACTGAATATTTTAATATAAGATATCACCTCAATACATAAGAGTTTGAGCAGATTACTCCCAATCCCAAATGGTAGAATTAGTCACGCATACTTTTAGCACCTTCCATTCTCCCAATTGAGTTACAATTCACTCAATGGTGTTTTCCTCCCAATTTAGCACCTAGGGTTGAGCCTTTAGCCCCCTATTTAACCTAACTTTCCAGAGTTAGGTCGCTTCCTATGTCGCTCTGATGGGCTAAGTGATAAAACATAAAATAAAGGCCCAATATGTTTGACGCATTCTCGCTTAAGCGAGGGATTCTCGCTTGAGCGAGAAAGGCGTCGATTTCCGAAAATTATTCTGGAGCATTCTCGCTTAAGCGAGAATATCCCGCTTGAGTGAGAATCTCCTTTTGCAAAATTGTTTTTTTCGGCATTTTTCTCTATTCTGGGACCTTTCATCTTTCTTTTTTTAGCTCAAATAGTTCCTCTTTAATCCAAATCTCCAATCTTTCGTAGAAATCTACAATTAACACCAAATTTGGGAATAAAATACTATTGTTCAAATAAATATCATAAAAAATGTAAAAAGGTATAAATTCATAAATTATGAATTATTTTATATGTAAATTAGTAATAAATCCTCATAAGTGCCTATATTTTAATATGAAATATTACTGAATTTAGAGACTTATCACTCTCCCCAACTTAGAATTTTGCTTGTCCTTAAGCAAAGTAAATGAATATATTTGAATTTAATTATCAAACAACTTAATTACTAAACAACAAATCAAATTATAAACTTATGATGGTTCGAAATTCAAATATAGAAAAATATAGACACAATCAACTTCTAAGATCAAATCAATGCAAATAAATGACAATTCATTAAGGAATATCTTTTCATATTCTCACAGGTAAGTGTCTCTCTCTATTTTTACTGAATCATAACAAGTCACAATTGCTTTTCATTTCATATTCAAGTCACAAACATATTAGACTCATGAATCTTGAGGTCTTTTCCAGGGTTGTAACGAGGTTGGACTTCCAAAAAATATTGGTTTTTCTTAGATAAGAAAATGCACATCTTAAAGAAGAAGAACATACCTACATTCCAATTATAGAGAACATATATGTTATCTAATCACCACTATCTTTCGATGTCACCTTTTTCCTCATTTTCTTTTTAACTTTTCATGATTTTCATGATGATTTTTTTTAAGGAATAGGAAAAGATTCTTCCTATTTTCAACTTTTTGAGCTTTCACAATCAGAACCAACCATTCCCTTTTCTATATGCATTACATATATGTTCTCCTTCCTTAAACATGCTAAAGGGTAGGAAAATATATCATTAAAGATTAAGGTGCTATATTAAAAAAAAAAATCTTGGCCAAAAGGGGATATAACAAATGAAATTCTATTAAGAAAAAGGTTGGCTATTTGGCCCTGGGTTCCTAATTAACACAACAATTGCCTCAATCATCTTCATGCTCTTTTATGATGTAACAAAAATAAAAATTAAACAACCACAACTTCCAATTCATCAGTAAAACTCTCAAAACTGTTTAAGGTTCACACACTCACTTGGTTTAATTTGGCCTCATTTCTTGTTGTCTTGTCATTCTCTGTCCTAATCAATCATTCTGTTAAGTTTTCATGTATCATCATTTCAACTACATTTGAATAGGGATTTGTACTGTACAGAGCTCGACACTCTAGTATGTGTGAACAGGAACTCAGTGCTCGGAAAAGGTAAGAGGTCAACTTGACTGTTGGGCCGAGCTAAGATTTATGTGACTGGCCCAATTTCGATGGAAGAGCCCAAAGCGCATGGTAAGATTGTCGTACAAGATACCCGTTATTTCCGCACTAGTATATATATATATATATAATAGTAGTTATTATAATGTTTGTTATTATATTTCTTGATATATTGTTGTTGCTACACGTAAATACATGTTGATAGTTATTGTTAACCCTAAAGAAGATAGGGATATGCATTTATAACAGAATGATAGCCTGCGGTTAGCACCTGAAGATGATTGGTCCACGTGGTAAGCCGTTTTTTATTTTAGAGATAAAAGATAATGTGCTTAGTATATCTTCAGTTATGATTTTATTCTCTTAAGCAAGAAACTGTTGCATGTGCAGTTATAAAAGGGGCCTAAGAATCCTAGGTGAAGGTACGCTGTTTTTGCACACTAAATTGAGTTTTATTGTTGCTTTGTGAGCCCTTACTGACTTGAGCGTCGGAGTGCCATCAACAGGTAGGGCGCCCTCTGTTACAACGGAGCCATACTCGAAGCAGCAAAGAGAGACGTGACTCCAAACCCATAAGGAGGTGCGTTCATCCTAGGTCAACCGACAAAGAAGTCAACCGGCAAGAACATTTGGCGCCCACCGTGGGGCCCGTTATAGCTTGATCCCATCCACATTTGCAGTTAAGTTCAAGTTTCCAGAGGAAGATGAGAAACACGAGACAAGTACCAACGGGACAAGATGGAGGTGAGGCTCCCACACTGCAGCAACTCATGGAGACCCTAAGTGCTCTCCAAGAGACCAACGAGCAGTCGAGATAAGAGCAGGAGAGGCTACGAGAAGCCAATGAACGATATGCGTTGGAGCAAGAAAGGTTGCGGGAAGAACTGGGCAAAACTCACGAGGAGTTGCGCAAGGATCTCAAGCAATGTGACCGACGACCCCCGAGAGAACGGGAGACGAGTCTACATGAAAGGGACAACACTGAACCATTCTCTCGGGCTATCATGGACGAACCAGTGGTCGTGCACCACGTGGCCCCCAGGATCACGTTCACGGGGGTAGAGGATTCAGAGACCCATCTTACAATGTTCAATGCTCAAATGATCATTTCGGGAGGATCAGACGCAATACGGTGTAAGATGTTCATGAGTGCTTTTACAGGTACGACAATACAGTGGTTCAGTGGACTCCCAGATGGCCACATTACATCGTTTGCACAATTCGCCAAGTTGTTTAGATAGTAGTTTTATACCAACCGGGTGAAGACCCTAGTGTTATACGATCTTTTTAGCATGCGACAAAGGGAGGGGAGTCATTGAAAGACTATCTGAATCGATTCTGGGTTTTTACTGTGAAGCTCCGAACTCAAGACGAGAATGTCATGGTGTCCACCTTTAAGCAAGGGGTTGCTTTTGGACCGTTCTACGATTCTCTGATTAGGAACCCAGCAAAAACCTTTTCCGAGATCAGGCGAAGAGCAGTCGCCCACATTAGCGTCGAGGAAGCAGTGGTGGCCAGGAATAATGGCCCGCAACCTCGGGTGGCTAAGCCAAAAGAAACCAACAAGGCTTCTCGGCCCCTAAGGGTTCATGAGACCTCAACGGGGAAGAAAGTAGACACTAGGCACGCCCCGTACAAGAAGGGCAAGGCCGAAGCTAGGAGCAAGGAGGGTGAGTTTTGTCCCAAGTTCCGGATATCGTACAAGGAGCTTATCAACATACCAGCGGTATCAGAAAAGATGAGGTTTCCCCAGAAAACAGACAGGAATATGGGGGGTCGAAAGGATGTGTGGTGCGAGTTCCATAAAGGATTCAGACACGATATTGAGCAATGAGGGACGGCTTCCTAAAGGAGTACCTCGAGCATGACCAAGGAGAACCTCAAGGGGAAAGCACCCCGAGAGACTAGATGCATGAAGTCCCCATCCATGTCGAGTTAAACACCATATCAGGAGGGTTCTCTAGAGAAAGTAGCCCCGCCACAAAACGCAAGTGGTACGTGAGGGTTGTGATGTCGTTGGAAACAGCGGATCAAAATGACGCTCCTAAACCCGATCTCTACTTCAGAAAGGCCGATTTGGCAGACGTTGTTCCCCACAACAATGACCCAGTAGTGATATCGATCATCACAGTAGGAAGAGTACACCAAGTTCTCTTCGATCAAGGGAGCTCGACCAATGTAATTTTTTAGTCAACGTTCATCAATCTGCGATTGTCCCCCGACCAGTTGAGGTGCCTTGACAGATGCCTAGTTGGCTTTGCAGGTGACCACGCGTGTTAGAATATATGGCTTTAAACTAGAGGGGGGTTAATGGTTTAAAGAGGGTTTTCGCAAACTTTGAAGCCTAGAATGAAATTACTTCGAGAATAACTTGATTAAGAAATCAGTTTGCCAAAACACAAAGCAAATTAGCACAGAACCAGAAAAACAATCGATTGTTTCACAGAAACAATCGGTTGTTTATACCAGTTTTCAAATATAAGACTGAAATTAAAGAATTAAAGGATAGAGAAAATGCACAGAGAGATTTATACTGGTTCACTCTAAACCCAGAGCTACATCCAGTCTTCCCAGAGACCACAGGGGAATCCACTAAGCAATTAACCCTAGATTACTTACAACACAACCAAAGAAGTGACCTTGATCCCCTCAAGACACACACTTCCTTTGGTCCAGTACAACACCACTAAGAATGCTGATCTTGATCCCCTCAAGAACACACAACACTTCTCAGCAATACACACAAAATTTATTTCAAAAGTACAAAGGATTACATTTGTTATAGAAAAGATCTGAAATCAATACAAGATGAAAATCCTATCTCACACTCTTTGATCAATGCAATCTCTAAGCCATTCTCAACTTTTCAAAATCTCAAAACTTCGTTAAAAACTCAAATATGTTTTTCTATATTTAAAACAAAGTTGTTTGTTGCATAATCTTAACAAACTATTAATTGCATTTAAGATTGGTCATAGCATTAAAAATTGGAGCGTAAACAGTTAGAAAAAACATTAATGCTCAGTTAAAGCACAAAACAATTTTTTGTTATGGTCCCAAAACAAACAATCCGTTGTTTCCACGAATCAATCGGTTGTTTTGGTTTGACAGCAAGTCAACCATCAAAAACAATTTTCAACCTTTCTATAAACACCTAAGTATAAAATAATCGGTTGTTTCAACAAAACAACAGGTTGTTTTTCACTTAGTTTGAAAAACATTTTTCTTTTAAAAGGTTTGAGAATGCTTATGCTTTGGATTCAATAAAGAATGGATAGATACAATTTATCTACCCCAGATCCTATCTAAAGACAGCTCAGCAACAACAAGCACATCCAGCCTTTCATCAACCTTCAAAGGGTTTGGATTCTTCAAAGCTTGAACACACTTGGTTCAACAACGTGGAGGTGCGAGGATATGTAGACCTGAAGACAACATTCTCGGACGAGGAAGTTGCTAGGACCATTGCCATCAGGTACGTTATGGTTAATACTCCTTCTGCCTATAACTTGCTTTTGGGGAGACCCTCTATAAATAGGTTGGGTGCGGTAGCTTCAACAATGCACATGAAGATGAGGCTACCGTCTGAGGAGGGGAAGGTGATCACGATTAGGTCGAATCAGAAGGCTACTCGAAAGTGTTATGAGAGCAACATGACGAACAGAAGGAGCTTGAACTCAATTTCCTTTGTGCATGAGGGAAAGGTGGCTGAGGTGCTAGAGACCGAGGTCGGCAACCGACAGCGACCTGCACCTGCTGGCGAGGTGTAGCAGCGAGAGATTGGTGGAAAGATGTTCAAGCTCGGTGCCTCGATAAATCAAAGGTTGTAGGATTAAATAGTCGAGGTGATAGCCCAGAACATGAACGCATTTGCGTGGTCCTCAACAGATATACCGGGGATAGATCCCAATTTTCTTTGTCACAGGTTGACCATGGAGAAAGTTTAATGAAGAAAGATGCCTGATCATAACGGCGAAAACTCAAAAGTTGTTGAATGCTAACCACATTAGGGAAATCCAGTATCTTGAGTGGCTAACAAATGTGGTGCTGGTACAGAAGTCCAATGGAAAGTGGAGGATGTGCGTCGATTTTACCGACCTAAACCAAGCCTGCCCAAAGGACTCCTACCCATTGTCGAGTATCGAATCTTTGGTAGAGAACGCCTCAGGTTGTCGCTTGCTGAGCTTTCTTAAAGTGTTATCTGGTTACAACCAGATTCGGATGCATCCCAACGATGAAAGTAAGATCGCGTTCATGGCGGAATTTGCTAGTTACTGCTACAAGGTCATGCCTTTTGGCCTTAAGAATGTTGATGCCACCTACTAGCGCTTGATGGACAGGATTCTCGCCTCTCTATTCGGGCAAACGGTGCATGCCTATGTAGATGACATGGTCGTCACCTCTATGGAGAAGGAACAACACGTGTTTAATCTGGAAGAGTTGTTCGCCTGAGATGTGTGTGTTTGGGGTCCTCAGATTTTTGTTGACTGAGAGGGGCATAGAGGCCAACCCAAACAAATGTGCAGCCATCATAGAAATGAGGAGCCCCACCACGGTAAAGGAGGTCCAATAGTTAACAGGATGTATGGCGACCCTCTCACGTTAGGGTTACCCGTATTTCCAGTGCCTAAAGAAAAATAATCGATTTGTATGGAGCTCCGAGTACGAGGAGGCTTTAGTAAAGTTGAAGGAGTATCTGGCCAATCGTCCTGTCCTCAGGAAGCCAATAACCGGTGTTCCCCTACACTTGTACTTCGCCATCACAAATCGAGCAATTAGCTCGGTAATAGTACAAGACCAGGAACAGGTCCAAAGACTAATCTGTTTTGTTAGCAAGGTGCTACAGGGACCAGAGGAGCGCTACCAAGCAATTGAGAAGGCCGCACTGGAGTAATGTTGACATCTTGGAGGTTGCGACATTATTTTCAAAGTTTTACCGTGATAGTGATGACCGACCTCCCTATCCGTAAAGTCTTGCAAAAACCCGACATTGTGGGTCGGATGGTGCGGTGGTCAGTGGAACTATCCGAGTTCGATATCTACTATGAGCCGAGAGGGCCGATAAAAGGGTAGGTTTGTTGATCAAGAGTGATCAAGTGCTTTGAAGAATCCAAATTCAAGGTGTTTGATGAAAGGTTGGTGTTGCTGATGTGTGTGGGTGGGATCTAGGTAGATTAAAATGTGAATTAAAACCTTTTTGAAATTAAATGTTTTTCCAACTAAGTGAGAAACAACTTATTGTTTTATCGAATCAATCAGTTATTTTGTTCTTAGATGTTTTGAAAAAGGTTGAAAGTTGTTTGACTTGGTTAACTTAACTGTCAAACCAAATCAATCGGTTATTTCGTGGTTTCAACCAATTGTTTCTTTGAAAATCGTAACAGAATTTTGTATTGAATGGTGAATCTGTCTTAAATGATTTCTAACTGAATACTCTCCTTCATTAAATGTTTTGACCAATCTTTGAAAAATATAAATAGTTTGTTATATGTTTCTAAAGGGTAAGAAACAGTTTTGAGAAATTAAGTTTGACATATTTAATCTCAAGTTTTAAAGATTCACATCAAGCTTTGGATTTTCAAGTGAGAGTGGAATAGGATTGCAATTGTATTCTTTCTAGATTGTACTTTGATAAGGTGTAATGCTTTCTCAATCTTTTGTATTTCTATTGTTGTATTGCCAATGAGTGTTGTGTGTTCTTGAGGTGTTTAAGATCAATACTCTTGGTGTGGTTTGCCAAAGGTAGTGTGTTTGTTGAGGGGTTCAAGGTCACTACTTTGGTGTGTGGTGTTTGTAATCTACTTTGATTGCTTAGTGGATTACCCAGTGGTTTCTGGGAACTGGATGTAGCTCTTGTTGTAAGAGTGAACCAGTATAAACTGCTTGTTTGTATTTCTCTTTCTCTGAACTCCTTTAAATTTTGTTTTTAAGTTGTTTAAGTTTTAACTGGTATAAACAACCGATTGATTCGAAGAAACAATTGATTGTTTTTCTGTGTTTTGCTTTGAAACTGTTTGTGTTCTTCGTTAACTTGATTCCACTTCTGGATTTCTTCACAGAGTTTCATTAAACATAGAAAAGTTTTCGAAAATCTCTTATAAACAATTTACCCCCCTCTTGTTTAAGGCCATATATTCTAACAATTGACATCAAGAGCTAAGTTCTTGTAGTTCTCAAGTTTTAGATCCTAAATCTTTTTTCTATGGCTGAAAAACTACCTTTTGGGGAGGGTGCCTCAATTAACATGCCACCTTTGTTTTATGGTTTGAACTATCAGTTTTGGAAGGTTAGAATGAAAATCTTTGTTGAATCTCTTGATAAAGGGATTTGAGATGCAATTGAAAATGATCCTTTTATTCCAAAATTTGAAAAGGAAGATGCTTCTATTGAAAAACCTTGGTCCCAATGGACTGATGCTGAAAATAAAAAGGCCAAGTTTGATTGCATTGCCAAGAATATCATAACCTCTTCTTTGAACTCTGATGAATTTTTCAGGATCTCACAATTGCATCGGCTAAGGAAATATGGGATACTCTAGAGGTTACCCATGAAGGGACAAATGATGTGAAAAGGGCAAGGAAACATACTCTAATACAAGAGTATGAGATGTTCAGAATGCTCAAAGGAGAATCAATTGTTGATGCGTAAAAGAGATTCACCCACATAGTCAATCATCTAATGAGTCTTGAAAAAATCTTTGACAAGGAGGAGTTGAACATCAAGATTCTAAAGTGTCTTGATAGATCTTGGCAACCAAAAGTTACTGCATCTCTGAGTCTAAGGATTTGACATCCTTAACCACAGTCTCCTTGTTTGGAAAGTTTAGAGAACATGAGTTTGGAGATGAATAGATTCAATGTTCAAGAAAGTGAAAACAAGCCTGTAAGGAACATAGCCTTGAAAGCTGCCAAGAACAAAAATAAGCAAGACTCAAGTGAGGGAGAAACTCTAAGTTTGCTATCCAAAAAGTTCAGCAAATTCTTGAAGAGAAACCGCAACAAAGAAAGGTATGGAAACAAAAAAACTAGAGATTTTAATCCTAACAATTATACTTGTTTTGGTTGTGGAGAACAGGGGCATATGAAAGCTGAATGCCCTAATAAAGAAGGCAAGGAAAAGAAGTCAAGCAAGAAAGGGAAATAAAAAAAGGCTTACATTGCTTGGGATGAAAATGAATTCTCCTCATCAAGCTCCTCATCAAGTGAAGATGAAAAAGCCAGTATGTGTTTGATGGCAGAGGGAGAAGATGATTCAAGCAGTGTAAATTCTTGTGTCTCTTTAAATGCTGAAAACTATAGTCAATTGCTTCAAGCTTTTAAAGAAACTCATGAGGAAGCTAACCGATTGGCTCTCTTGAACAACCGGTTGAAAGGGTTGAAAAACTGGCTTGATAATAGAGTAAAGACACTTGAAGAAGAATTGGAAAATTCAAAAACTGATTTTGAAAATCTTGAAATGCATTGCAAAATTTCTTCTTGCTTATGTCACTCAAAAGCTTGTGAAAATTGTAAAACTCTTGAGAGTAAAGTCCACTATCTTGTAAGAACTATGGATAAACTTTCAAAGGGTAAATCTAACTTTGAAACTGTCTTGGCATCCCAAAAATGTGTTTTCGGAAAATCCTCAAAGCAATAATAATCGGATTTCAAAGCCTTTTTCAAAAGTGCCAGAAAAACAACCGATTGAAAAATTGAAACAACCAGTTGTTACATGTTTTTATTGCATGAAGAGAGGCCACTCTGTTAGATTCTGTAAAATTCGAAAATATTTTGTTCGTAAAGGTATTATGAGATGGATTCCCAAAGATTTTGAAGTTCCTAGTGATAAATGTAAATCAAAAGGACCCACTTTTGTAAGGGGACCAAATCTTGTTGCTTGAATTTATTGTGTTGTAGGAATACTAAGAGAAGCACGGACTATTGAGTCATCAGATCAAGCTTTTGGAAGGAAAAAATCCTGTCTGGAATTGAACTAAGGATTTTGTACCAGCTTAAGTCTTCTTAAAAGAAAAAGAAGTTCTATTGATCATGCACTATGACTCATTGAAGAGGCTCTATGACAAAAGGATAAGGCTTTCTTTGTTTATGTTGCTTTTATTTTCTTAATTTGTGTTAAATCTTCATCTAAATTGTGATATATGTGGAGCAATTACATTTTGATTCTTCTCTCCTGTTGAAAATTCTAATTTGTTGTTGCTTCAGAAAAACAACTGATTGTTTCTCCTCTGACAACACTGCATAAAATTGATTTAATTTCTTTATGCATTCTATCTTTTACAGATTTCAATCTTAAAGGAATTATGAGTCAATAAAGCAATCATAAGAGTTTGATTTGGCTCAGGAGGAGGTTACTTCTTGTCATAAAAGGAATATATTCCATATCTTGGAAATTCAAGTGTCTTTATGACTAGTCAAATCCACATGTGCTGACCATGTGCTTTTCTGGTATGGGGTTACGTGTTTACTGTGCAAGCTTGGACCAGATTCCTCTTCTTGAAGACTGAAACCCACTGCAACCAAAGGATCAAAGAGGTTTTCTATTTTGCTATAAAACCCTCTGCAGTTGTTTTTCTACACATAAACAACCCATTGACACATCTCTTGTTGCATCTCATATTTTTCTTTGTTTTCATTTTTTTCTCATTCTATTATAATGGATTCCACTCCTCCATCATAAAAAAGGATAAAAACCAGGGATGTAAGAACAGGAGGGCATCTTGAAGGCTGGTTTTCAGGAGATAATTTGTTGATTGAAAAATATCACTTTGAAACAAGTAGAAAAGTGATAAACAACCCAAAAGTTGTCTCTTCAGCTGGCTGAAAAGTCAAAAGCTGGAAGATGTGAGAAATCTTCTCAAGCAACAACTACTAAAGAGGTTCTTGGAGATGAAAGGGAACATTTATCCTGATCTTATTCGGGTTTTCTACACCAACTTGAAGTTTGTTGACAACAACCTTGTTTTTCATATCAAAGGTGTGGATATGGAGATTACTCATGAGGTATGGACTACAATAACTGGTTTGAAGTATGTTGGGTTGAGAATCAACAAAGGGAATATTTGTGTGGTGGAAGATTTCAACAAGATTCAGTATTATAGAAGTTGTTTGAAGAATCCTCAAGCACAAGTAAGAACTTGTTCTGTTGGAGGGTTGAAGTTGAATGAAAGGTTGTTGGCTGTCATTGTAACTTGGATTCTAACACCAAGAGAGAGCAATCATTTTTTCTCAATAAGGAAGATCTTGTCTACATATACTGCATTATGGGCAAAGTCAAAATCAATTGGATCCATATCATAAAGGAACGCATGCATAAATCTATGAAGTTAAGTGACTATCATTATCCTTATGCTATCTTGATTTCTAAATTCTTAAACTATTTTGAAGTAGATCTTGAGGAAGAAATATCTGAATTGGTGAAATCAACACATGAAGTGAACAATGGTTCACTAAGCAAGATGGGTTTTACCAAGATTGGTGGAAGATGGGTAAGCAAGGATGGTGAACATGGTGGTTCCTCAAGTGGTGCACATGGAGAACATGATGAAGAAGATCAAGAAGTTGTTGAAGTTGTTGAAGGTACTTGATGGAGATCAAGCTCAAGTGGACATGGAAGCCAATCAACAAGATCAAAAAGAGGTAGAGGCGCAAATGGAGGACGCCCATGGAGGTCAAAGCCCACCTCAAAGGCTTACAAGAAGCATGTTCAAAGCT
>Ga0123342_1006934_pt1 | contig 15352 bp, 8 predicted proteins | sample Turbeawhitnodule_FD_89960 | JGI IMG/M metagenome (GOLD analysis project Ga0123342, IMG submission 89960) | Root nodule microbial communities of legume samples collected from Mexico - Turtle bean Mexico white nodule | ecosystem: Host-associated > Plants > Roots > Nodule | place: Mexico: Nepantla... | reverse complement strand
GGATTTCATAACCTTTGGTAATTAATACTTTCATTTTACCTTAAATTTCTTGGTTTAGTTTTGAACTAATCTCTAAATTTACGAAAATCTAACAATTGAGTTGTATTGTTTAAGGATTCATTTCTCTCTCTCTCTCTCTCTCTCTCTCTCTCTCTCTCTCATTTTATCTTTCTAGGTATATGTTAAGATTTTTTATTTATATGTTAAGATTTTTTATTCACTTTTTTTTTTCTGTGTATACTCGGTAACACCGCTTACTATAATATGTGTTTTTGGATTGTACAATTTGAAAGGTAATTCTAAATCTAGAAATATCGTCCGTATTATATAATTTGGAATACATTTTAAAATTACATTTCAGATTGTACAATCTAAAATACACAATAAAGGGTATGGGTTGTAAAGTTCATGAGGTATTACTGGATTTGGGAACACTTTTTGGATTATATAATCCATAATGATTTTTTTTAAGGGAAAAATATATTCTGGATTGTAGAATTAGGAGGTATAAATAGAAAATTAACATTTCTTAAAATCCATAAGTATTTTTTTAAAAACAATCTTTTCACTTGATCTATGGGGTTGTTTGGAAAAATTATGGAGGTGTAGGAAGAAACAACCTAGAATTATTTTATGGTCAATTTGATATTAACATACAAAATTCACATGTTAGTTTGTGATTAATTGATAATTATCTATGTAAATAAGTTCTGTTTTAAAAAATGTGTATAAGATTTAAGGGGGAGTGTTGACCTAAAGGAAACAAAGAAACAAGAAGAAATGAGTAATTAAGTTAAAAAAAAATTGAATATTTTTTTTATCAACAAGAAATAATAAATAAATATGAATGATGGACTCAACTCTCATACAGAAGAAATAATAAATAAATATGAATGATGGACTCAACTCTCATACAGGAAAAAAAAAAAAAAAGGAAAGTAGAACCTCCTTCTACATTTTATTTCAAACTCCCGAGAAAAACTACCAACAAATCTTTATTCTAAAAAACAATTAAAGAAGTCCACTCTTGACAACCGTCAGAATATATCATAACAACAAAGGCCAAAACACTTACAAACATAAACAGTTTACCAAACAGTAGCATCGAATAATGGTATAAATCATGGACTTTTAATATGCTTTTTATCATTTGTGCTCTTACTAGGAAGGATGCAAAAGGTGCATATCTAGACCCGAATTGCAGTGACCATTTCGAAAGTGTCTATGGAATGCCATCATATGAATATATGGAGAAAGATACAGAGTTGAATCAAATATTTTTCAAAGCAATGGCTCATGCTGCTCCAGTAGAACTGAAAAGGGTAATCAAAGTATATAAAGGATTTGAGGGGTTGTCAACACTGGTTGATGTAGGAGGTGGAATAGGACAGGCCCTCAAACTCATTCTCTCTGCATACCCTTCAATTAAAGGACTTAATTTTGATTTGCCTCAGACAATTCAAGATGCACCTCCTCATCCAGGTACATTTATGCTACTTTCTCTTTTTCTACGCATAAAGAATTTATATTTTTTTATATAAAACTTTCAGATTCATATCAGTTATGCAACACATAAAGAATTTATCGGTATTTTAAAAGTTTGGCACAGTGAATTTGAAAATTAACACTTATTCTGCGTGAAGGTATAGAGCATGTGGGAGGAGATATGTTTGAAAGTGTTCCAAGTGGGGATGCCATCTTAGTAAAGGTTGGTGCATTACATGAGAGTTTAATTTTGTGCTTTTGAAAAGAAAACTTCAATAAAAACAATAAATAGCAATCAAATTTTGAGAACAAAAATACTTAATATTGACTAAATTAGATACCATTTTAGAGACTAAAAAATTATTGGTATCTAAAGTGATTTCTATTATTAATAAAAAATTATAAAATAATTTTTAATTTGATATCTAAATTAACTACCAAGATTTTAACTACTAATATTTTAGTTTTTAAATTAGTTTATAAAAGACTAATAGAGACTAATTTAGAATATGAAGTAGTAAGTAGCTAAAATATTGGTAGCTAATGATTACATACCAATTTAGAAATTATTTTATAAATTTTTATTAACAATAGAAACTACTTTATATACCAATAACTTTGTTAGTTTATTAAATAGTAACTAATTATTTTAATCTCAAATTAGTTTATATTTAATTATTTTTTTATTGTGCAAATTCAATATACTGTATAAAATTTCTAATCACATTTTCTTTGGTTTTGGTCATTTTAGTTTGTATGTCACAATTGGGCAGATGAAGATTGTATAAAAATTTTAAGAAACTGTCACAAAGCTTTGCCAGCACATGGAAAAGTGATTGTTATGGACTATATAATTCCAGAGGTTCCCAATTCAAGTGATGCATCTAAACATATTAGTATTTTGGACAATCACATGTTTTTAGCACATGGAGGGAGGGAAAGAACTCAGATTGAATTTGAGAACTTGTGCAAGAGCTCTGGTTTTTCTAAGTTTCATGTTGCTCGTAGTAGCATATCATCTATAGTAGTGATGGAGTTCTATAAGTAGGGTTTCTCATAAGTAAACTTTTCATGAATAAAAAACATATATGTTGGAAAAGTTATTGTAGCAATTAAAAAAGTGGCACGTGTTTGAATGTAATGGGCTTTGTGCATAGTTTCTATGATTCTATTATGTTATTTTGTTATTATTTTCATTTATAAATCAACAATTTTTATGTGTATTTTACACGAGAGATTTATCTTATTTTTATTTTTATTTATTTTAATATGATATCTAGAACTAAGTAAATATCTTTGTTTTTGTATGAATGCACTATTCATTGAAGTTTTTTTCACTTCGTTGTGATTTTTTTCGCTTCCATCACTATGTTATCACGTTGACTGAATCGTCTCGTCATCCTTATTATAGATCTGGTCTTGTTTTGTTGATTGGAGTCCGTTTGATTTTAAGGATTTTTTGTTATCTCTAATCTTCTTCAAATAAAGTGCATGATGTGTTTGCATAAGCTAATTCAAGGTTAAGATAAATTTGTATCATCTTTCCTTCTCTTTTCTTTTTCTTTTAATTTCTCTAAATAGAATTGGGAAAACCTAATGTTAAATAGCAAGTAAAACTACATTCGATAAATATTTTTATTTGATATGTAGCATATAAGCAAGGAACAACACTAGTAAGCTGATTCTTGTGACTAAGATGCTATAAGCAGTTCAAGAAACTGATAAAGACTATCTGATCTGAAATTCCCTCGAAGTAAAACTTTATTGGATGCATGAGATTTAACAAAATAGTGGTTAAAATGAAATTTAAAATGGGGATGTTAATACAATTTGGTATGTAAGAGATAGAGAGAAAACATAAGAAACTGAAACTGAATATTATTATCACTATAACAGAGAAAGAAAACCAATATATAGACTTAAGAATAAGTCCATGGCTGCTTCTTCCTGCACCTCCATACCTTCTTGCCATCCCCATAAATTTTTCTTATTCCAAAAATATCCTTTTCAATATTCTGGATTACATAATCCAGAAGTCTTTTTCTAGATTCAGAATTAGCTTCCGGATTATGTAATCCAGAAGTCTTTTGTGATTAGCTTCCAGATTACATAATCCGGAAGTCTTTTCTATACATAAGATTAGCTTCTGGATTATGTAATCCGGAAGTCTTTTTTTCAAATGTGTTATTAGCTTCCGGATTACATAATCCGGAAGTCTTTTCTAAATATGAAATTGACTTCCGGATTATGTAATCCAGAATTTATCCGGATTACATAATCCATAGGCTTATTATTTCAAATCCAAGGGGGTGAAAAAAAAAGGATAAAATAGTATTTTCATATTTAGTATGGGGTGACACAAGAAGGTATGGAAGTGTAGGAAGAAAAAATCTAAGTCCATATACGGTCTAAACAGAACAAGCCCATACATGACCCAAGCAGAAAACATAAGGAAGCAACAAACAATAGAGTGTTTTATGAATTCCAGATTTACTATTCTGAATGGTTTTTTTTTCTTCCAGATTTTCTATTCTGGAAACATACTTTGTTTACGGAACCCCTGTTCCGGAGACCTCTTTTTGTTACGAAATTTCTATTATGAAATCACCCAAAATCATCAAAGATAATTCTGGTATTTCAAAGAATGTAGGGGTGCAGGAAGAAATACCCCACTAGTTGAAGTTTGCTAATTATGTTGAGAGACATATATAGTTCGACCCTCAATTAATGCAATAATATAATCAACAAGAGTTTTATGAACACGATAAATCAAACAACTCTTATTAAAATAAGTTTTAATATTATTCTAGAAAATGAAGTTTAAGTCTCACTTAACCTCACAATATATAAAATAAGATTTGTATTAAGATTCATCATTAATTTATAAAATAAAATTTGTATTAAGAATTAAAAAATAAGAATAAAATGTTCTACTCAATAACATAGAGAAAATTTCTCTCACCAAGGCTAAGTTTCAAATTCTTATGTGAAATCTCAAATTCCTATAAATTGCTCTTCGAATGAACACTCGCTATGCTTTTTACAAGTTGTCTTGTTTATGAGTGTTCCATTTCTTTACATCATTGTTTCGACTGTCATTAACTTTTAAACTTGGATTTTATCTCAAACATGATTCAAGCTTCTCATTCAACCATTGAACACTCACTAAGTTAATCTTTAACACTATAAAAAAATCATTAAATAAAAATCAATTTAAAAAAAATAATAATTATTATAATAATTAAATTAAAAATTATTTTAAAGACTAACAAAATTATTAGTTTTTAAATTAATTTCTATTATTGATAAATAATTTCTAAATTAGTATCTAATTTACTATCAAGATTTTAATTATTAATTTTTTAGATTATAAATTTAATAACAATCTTTAACATTATCCTCCATCAACTCATTCATATAATAAGGTCATTACCCTTTATAACTCTTCATCCATAGGCTCATTGCCCTTAAAACACTCCTGCCAAGCATCATCACGATCACCCTTGTCATTTTCATTACCAATTTCAGTCCATCCATCACCTTCAAGAAACACAATTTACTCTAATCCACGTGGTTTTTTTTTCTAATAATAAATAATATAATAAATAAAAATATTTAAGAAATATTTCAACTCTATTATGCAAAAGAATAAAGATTTTATTACCATCCAAAATAAATCATCCCCACATCTAGTTAGAGTTGATTGTTCCTTACACAGATATAAAAAACCAATTTAAACCATATCAGAAACTAAAGATACATAAGAGCTAATCCACAAGGATCATTACCCTTCATGAATTCTTACTTTGATTGGATCTGTAAAAGTTTTAAAAATAGTTAAACGAAATTGAAAAAATCTCTAATAATATATAATAGAATGAAATAAACTATTAAATAGTATTCTTCTTTTAATTGATTCTTGGTGTGATACAAATGGTTGCTATCAATGTCAACCTAGGTAGAATAAAATTAGTACAATGATACATTAACACTACCAATTTATATAAAAGAAAAAAAAAATAGTAAAACACTCATCTTCTTTCATTTTCTCGGGAAGTTGCATATCAGAACAATTAGAATACCAAGAATGGAAATAAGTTACTTTCTTAAAACTATTTTTAGAACAACTTTTTTTCATCATATACATATAATTCAAAAAAATTAAATAACATTTTGGAAAGATTTTAACTTTGTGGAAGTCTAACTTTTTCTTAAGTAACTCTGATACCTAATAAAAAATATCATTATTTTTTGTATGGGAAAAGCTATGTTATGTTTTATTCTTAAAATACTTACATAACTATTTTAAAGAATGTTTGTGACCAATTATTACACATATAGGTTTTCTGTGATTGGTAGAAAGATATGTACTAAGACACAAACTTGCTTTGTTGATCCCGTTAGCAGAAAAAGTGTTTGTAATACCCGCCACAGTTTACCCATCCATATCAAAACCGACATGCCCTAGGACAACATATGAATTCTCTAACAACTCTACAGCTAGTCGTGAGAATCAAAACAACCTCATCCAAAACAAATGCACACAAAAGGCCAACACTAGCCGCTTGATCCATCAAACACACACACTCTCTGTGCATGTACATATATGAGTGAGTGATCATTGTAGTAAACATTCATTCAGTTATCTTTAACCATACACCTTAAACCCTAAACCACTAAACCAGAAAGAGGGTGTGAAGAAATGGCTCAGGTTCCGTTTCCGTCGAACCTTTTGCCGGGAGATGGAAGCCCTGAGTGGATGAGTAAGGCAGACAATGCATGGCAGCTTGTGGCGGCAACACTGGTGGGTCTGCAGAGTGTGCCAGGGCTCATAATATTGTATGGAGGAGCTGTGAAGAAGAAATGGGCGGTGAACTCAGCATTCATGTCACTCTATGCTTTTGCATGTGTGATTTTCTGTTGGGTTGTGTGGGGATACAGAATGTCCTTTGGTGACAAACTTGTGCCTTTCTGGGGAAAGCCTGGTGTGTCACTTGATCATGTGTATCTGTTCGAGAGGGCCTTTTTGGGGGCTTTTCCTAATGCGACAATGGTGTATTTCCAGGGTGTGTTTGCAGCCATTACTCTGATTCTCATTGCTGGGGCTGTGTTGGGGCGCATGAACTTCTATGCTTGGATGATCTTTGTGCCTTTGTGGCTCACATTCTCCTACACCTTCACAGCTTTCAGCATATGGAGTACTAATGGCTTTTTGTCCAAAATGGGGATAATAGATTACTCAGGTGGATATGTCATCCATTTGTCTTCTGGGGTTGCTGGTTTCACAGCTGCATATTGGGTAAGAACTTTTGTATCTATATATATATGCTAAGTAATTCCTTCCATTATTTTTAGGATGTTTCAGATTCGGACACGTCACTTAAATGGTGTATTCGTCGAGAATATAAGTATCGGATACAACACTCGTAAGACACGTATTTGTGAGATATTTGTTGGATTTCTGAAAATTCTAACACGATTTTACCACAATTTTAAAAAAAGGGAAATATCTTAATTTTCTAAAATCTCGAACTTATTGTATAATTTTTTAATATGATTATAAAAATAAGGAACAAAATTTTTTAACCAATCATGAGAAACATCTTTCTTTCTGCTAAAAAAACGAAATATACTTGTGCATATAAATCTTTATTGTTAATTTATATAATATATAGATTCATGTCTCCGTTTTCTATCTTACATTTTAGATATTATACATATTTCAGTGAATATATCTGTGTGTGGTGTCCGTGTCAATGTCTATGCTACATTGATTTCAGATCCTCGACTATTGAACTATTATCGAAACACCATAAATATATATAAAGCTGAGACTAGTTAAACTTAAAATTTACTTATTAATATATAACTAATCCATTAATTCCTTTGACTATGGTTAATGTTTAATTAATATGTCTAATGCAATCAATTTTTGTCTTAGGGATAGAAATATGCATATATAATAAGTTAAAGTATATAATATATGAAATGATTTGACAGGTTGGACCAAGGTTGAACAAGGACAGGGAAAGGTTTCCACCAAACAACATCCTTCTGATGCTTGCAGGTGCAGGGCTGTTGTGGATGGGGTGGACAGGGTTCAACGGAGGAGATCCATACTCAGTGAACTCAGATGCTTCCCTTGCCGTCCTCAACACCCACGCTTGCACTGCCACCAGCTTGCTCACTTGGGTCATTCTTGATGTCATCTTCTTCCGAAAGCCTTCTGTCATTGGAGCTGTTCAAGGCATGATCACTGGTTTGGTCTGCATTACCCCTGCTGCAGGTTTCTTTCTCAATTTTTCATTCTCCATTTTTACATATATATATATACATAAACATACATATACTTCTTTCTTTTTCTCAACTGCACTGAGTACAACTAGCTAAATGAAGAAAAAAATAAGGTTTTTCTTCAGAAATTTCATCCTCCAACATTTAACTTATTTTGCAATTTTTCTACTAAAAATTAAACAATTCCAAACATGCTTTTTCTTATGAGAAAAAAAGGACTAAATATATTTTATGATACCTCAACCTTTATAAAAAGACATAGTTAGATCTTCTTATATTCAAGAAATAAGTTTCTAAAACAAACATAACAGACAGCATAATCTAAAAAGAACTACTCTACCATAGTTTCTACCCAATCACATGTCTACAAAACGCAGAATACTAAAACCCTACAAGTCCCGCACTTAAATTTTTTTAATGGATTTCATACAAATCAGCGATTCAAGACACCAATCCGAATAATAAAAACATTATACATATGTTACCCATGATCATATCTTCAATTATATCATTGTAAAAGCTTCAATGTGATCTATGTGCCGTTCTTAAATATGTTCTTATTTCTTTGCTTTCACATACATATTCTAACCTAACCTAACTAGTATATATGTATTATCTTGTTCAGGAGTTGTGCAGGGATGGGCAGCACTTTTAATGGGAGTATTCTCTGGGTCAATTCCTTGGTTCACAATGATGGTGATCCACAAGAGATCAAAGCTACTGCAGAAGGTTGATGACACAATGGCAGTGTTCCACACTCACGCAGTTGCAGGAACCCTAGGAGGACTCCTCACTGGACTCTTTGCCGAGCCAAGACTGAACCAAATGTTCTATGGATTTCCAGGCCAATACGTTGGCTTCTTCTATGGTTTCCATCCCAACATGATGCACTCAGCGTTCAGGCAAATGGGGATCCAAATCCTTGGCATTCTCTTTGTCGTCTTTGTCAATGTTATCAGCACAAGCTTGATTTGCCTCTTCATCAGACTTTTTGTTCCACTCAGAATGTCTGAAGAGGATATGGAGATTGGTGATGAGGCTGCTCATGGGGAAGAGGCTTATGCCATCTGGGGTCAGGGTGACAAGCTTGAAAATTCAAGTTCAAAGTATGGAAGTTCATTGTATGATGATGTTGAATCTGGGGCACCCAAGAAGAAACATGGTGGCGTGGTTGAGATGATGTAGAACTAGTTTTGATCGATGTCGTTGTCTTAGTCTTGTTCTTGTCTTCAAAAACATAGTACACAACATATATATAGTAAAATAAATGTCGTGTTTCATTGTATTGAATCATACATGCAACAACAACAACGTTATTTTACTTTCCCTATTCTCATTCTTCATAACAAATGAACAAGATCGGCTATGGAAAGAAAGTGTTGCTATCATGTTTCCTTTTATCAGTAAAAAAATAATAAATATAAAACATTCAGATGATCTAACCCTTATATAAAAAAAAACTTAAATTTAAAAAAAAAACTAAAAAAAATTCATCATTGACAACAATATGAATATATCAATACATCAACTTCCAAAAAAAGGAAAGAAAAAAAACACTAAGTTGTCACTTCTTTCTATGACATGTTTTTTTGTTTTTTGCCTACTCAAGTTTGGTGGACTTCAGAGAAGATAAAATTCTCAACATTTGTATCTTGAGAAAAAAGAACAAGAATTATTAGTGTGTGAACAAGTTCAATTAATGAGTTTTCATTTTAATTTTATTTGTAGTATGCCAAAAACAATGTTACATTATGTTAAATAGTGTACTTAAATATGATTTTAGTTTTAGTATAATAAATGGATTTTAATTTCAATTTCTATAAAATTGAAAATTACTATTTTCAATCTTAGTATTGTATGATATCAGTTAATGGTTTATATATGTTAAAGAAAAAAGTCAAGTGATTGTTGTAAGTGATACATAAGAATGTTGTGAAAATATATGGAACTTCAAAACACTCTTCAAATTTTTAAAATATTATTTATTCATCTTAAAATATTGGAAACTAAAAATAGTTTTTTGAAATTATTTTGATGAAAATAAAAAAAAAACGATGATTGAAATTAAAATTTCACATATTTTATAAGAACTAAAAATGATTATTTTAAAATTTTATAACATAAAAAAATTATAAATGTATAAATATCTTTTGAATACATTTCCTATCTAGAAAATACTTTTCGAATTCAACTATTCAAAGCTAGAAAGTACTTTTCAAATTCTACGATTTGTATTTTGAATTGTACATTTTGTATTTTAAATTCTACAATCCTAAAATGTAAAATATTGTATTGCAAACTGTAAAATTGAAAAAAGAATTTGCCTGAAGGTCATGGCTAAAGCCCTTGAATATGATTTTTAAAAACTCACCAAATAATCCAAATTCATTTAAATGTTGTATTCAGTTTTTTTTCATAATAGCATTAAATGTTTTATTAATTATTTATTTATAGTAGCATTGAACGTTTTAGTTAAATAGTTGTATAATTAGTATGACTTGTTTTTCATATGGATTTCAAAAAATGTAAAATATGGATTTCACAATATCATATTATAAGTTTTTATAATAATTTCAAAACAATTTTTTATTTCATATTTTTTTTATTTAGACATAGATTATAATATATAATAGATATTTATGAAGATAATTTTATGAGAAAGGTATTTATGTACTTGTCTATTTGTATAAATATTAATTAATATATATTAAATATTTTTTAATATTGATACTCAATTTCTAAGATTTCCTTACGTCTAGGGGATATACAAGTGCTCAAGAAAATATTCATAATTAGTTGAAGCAAGTAAGAAAAATTACTTTTTCAGAAGGAAAGAACAAATTTTGAAAAGAATAAAAAGTGGTTTAAGATTCTAAGTAATTATATTTTAGAAGAAAGTGAAAATTTTAGAGGCAAATATTTTCAATAATTTGTGTCCAATGAGAACAAAAAATGTAACTTTACAACAAAATTCATAATTATATGGTGCCTTGTTATGAAACGTAATCTTTATTGAATGAGAAAAAATTATTGTAACTAATAAATATTTAGTTCCAAAAAGTTAATACAATTAATTATTTAAGTTTTAATTTGAAACTGTGTATTACATTAAAACCATCAGCATCAGTTTATCTTTAATTTATCTTTGTTGAAAGAATAAAAAGGTCTTAATTTACTCTCTTTTTTTCATGAATTGTATTATATTATGTCTAAGATCTATACTTTATATTTAAATACAAAAGTTTAATAAGATTTTCATTTTAATATTTTTTATTTAAATTTGTTGTGAGAAAAATTATTTTTAAGACAAAACATATTTTTTTTCTATTCTATAATTCAAAATCTTATTTAAAATTTAGGTCTTAATAATGAAACAATAATGTAAGATAATCATCTAATCAAAACATCAACATAATTTTTTTTTGCATGTATAATTTTTCTTACATAACTAAAATTAATGATAATTTAGTATGAAACAATTACATTCCTTAAAGAGTAAAGGGTAAGTGTTTTATATACAACTGTCCCAGGTTCTAAACAAAACCAGAACTGCACAATATAGTTCTTTCTCCATGACTTAAAGTAATCTTTGTAATGAAAACTTTCCAAAATCAAGAGGTTAATCATTTCTCATCAATCCTTCAAATATGGTAACCCCTTTGATTCCATTATCAAAAGATGTAGTAAATAGAAACTGCTTGATTCTCAAGATTTTCCATTATTAAACAAAATTGCACCCACAATTTCTTCAATGTGCTTACCTCATATACACTTTGTCCTTACTCAAAATCACACCAAAATCACCATTCATTTAAAGGGGTGAGAGAAAGTGAAGATAACATTGATTGCATTGTAGTTTGGTGAGGTTCCCTAGACATGGAAGAAGAGGGTAATGTGAAGGGTGAAGAAGCATTCAGGAAGACAAGGGTGCCACCATGGACAAAGCAAATCACAGTGAGATCAGTGGTCACAAGCTTTGTCCTCAGTCTTGTTTTCAACTTCATTGTGTGCAAACTCAACTTCACCACAGGGATCATTCCATCCCTCAATGTAGCTGCAGGGTTGTTGGGGTTTGCAGTGATCAAATCCTACACTACACTCCTCAACAGATGTGGCTTTCTCAAACAACCTTTCACTCGCCAGGAGAACACTGTCATTCAAACCTTTGTGGTTGCCTCCTCTGGAATTGCATTCAGCAGTGAGTTGTTCTTAATTGTTTGTTCCATTGACCACCCTTTTGGTCATATATTTTGTACCACCCTATGTTTACTTTTCAAATCACATGAAAAGTTACTTATGGTCACATTCAGCATGAAAGCTAATATATGTTCACATGACCAACATGCAAAGAAATTGTTTCTTCTGCATTTTAGCTTCAGGGTAGCAGATTAAGACAAAATCAATTCTGGAATTGGTTGATGTTTATCAGTGCTCCTGTTGAAAATCTATATAAAATCTTTGTTTTCTTAATGAATTCGCCATGAATCTTTTATTTTGCCCAATTTTTGATGAATACTAAGTTGTTGACTTTGCTTGGTGCATATCATGTTTTGCTTACATTATATTTAATCTGTGTTGTGAAAAGGTGGCATGGGAAGTTATCTACTTGGGATGAGTCCATACATTGCTGCTCAAGTTGATGGGGGGAACACACCAATCAATACAAAGAGCCTCTCCCTTGGTTGGATGTTTGGTTTTCTCTTTGTTGTTAGCTTTGTTGGTCTCTTCTCTATAGTGCCTCTCAGAAAGGTCTGTAGAAACTGAACTATAGCAAAATTTTGCAATTGCACCTTCATTCATGTAAATTTGATTCAGTTTGTTGAACTTAAAATTTCAATTGACATTTCACAGATGATGATTTTGAAGTACAAACTGACATACCCTAGTGGAACTGCCACAGCTCTTCTTCTCAATAGCTTACATACACCAAAAGGAGCAAAACTAGCAAAGTACGTATTATTGCAATTCATATGTATACATAAACAGATATATAGTATACCACATGGAATAAACAGTTTTTTTTACTTAACTTTACCATTCTTGTGTAAACAGGAAACAGGTTGCTTTGCTCTTCAAAAGTTTTTGTGGCAGCTTTGCTTTTGGTTTTTTCCAGTGGTTTTTCACTGCAGGAGATGGTTGTGGATTCAGCACTTTTCCCACATTTGGTCTCCATGCCTACAGCAAAAGGTATGCATATATGTGTTCCATCCAAATGTATCTTTGTCTTTTATTTAAGAGTAACACATAAGATTACTGAATTTCCATTCTGCGTTATATGTCTATACTATATATGATTTTTTTTTTATAAAAATCATGTTAAACGTCACTATGAAACCTAATATCTTAGTTAGACTGACTTTCAAGATTTTATCAAACATATGTCATCACATGAAACGTAACATAAAAAAAACATGGAAAGATTAGACCAAACTTATGCAAATGAATACAAAGAGAACTTCTTAGAACAGTCTAAGCAAACCAAAACTCTTTCTTTACAAAAAGACAAACTATTATTCCATCTACTACAGATAGATTAGGAAACGAGATGTTTGGAAGAACAACTAAGGCAGATGAAGATAGAATCACTCTCGAGTCACATACACATACAACCAACATTGTTTGGATGCTCAATAACAATGACTCCCATAAACTAAGCAAAGGGGGAAAATTCCATAAAATCCTGGTAGGCTCAGAGACTTTTCCATAGTACTAATACAAAAGAACATCAAGATAGAAAATTCAGATATACCATTATAAATAGATTTATTAGATGAGTTACCTGACTCAACTGTATGAATTTAATTAGACTATAATTCTCATATGGTAAGACGGTTGACTTTTACACAAATTATTTATTATTTTAAAAGTGATATTTAAAATGTTTTAAATTGGTTGATAGGATAAATGTCTTAATAGTGACAGTGTAATAACTCTATACTATATATCATTTTTTTTTTATAAAAATCATGTTAAACATCACTATGAAACCTAATATCTTAGTTAGACTGACTTCCAAGATTTTATCAAACATATGTCATCATATGAAACATAGTATAAAAAAAACATGGAAAGATTAGACCAAACTCATGCAAATGAATACAAAGAGAACTTCTTAGAACAGTCTAAGCAAACCGATACCTAGGGAGTTTATACCTATTAATGAAAAAAAAATCAAAGAAATGTTAGATCACATACTGCTATACCAAACATAATAGCCTATTACTCAATCCTAGAGAAACAAGTTTTTAAGTGCAGTGGTTGTCCTCTTTAAAAATATAAAAAACTTTAAACTCAATATATTTACAAAAAGACAAACTATTATTCCATCTACTACGGATAGATCAGGAAACGAGATGTTTGGAAGAACAACCAAGGCAGATCAAGATAGAATCACTCTCAAGTCACAAACATATACAACCAACATTTTTTGGATGCTCAATAACAATGACTCCCATAAACTAAGCAAAGGGGAAAAATCCCATAAAATCCTGGTAGGCTTAGTTACTTTTCCAGACCCTAGTACTAATACTAAAGAACTTCAAGATAGAAAATTCAGATATACCATTATTAATAGATTTATTAGAAGAGTTAGATGACTCAAATGTATGAATTTAATTAGACTATAATTCTCATATGGTAAGACGGTTTACTTTTACACAAATTATTTATTATTTTAAAAGTGATATTTAGAATGTTTTAAATTGGTTGATAGGATAAATGTCTTAATAGTGACAGTGTAATAACTCTCACTGTGTATATTTCCCAACACTCTTTTCTCCCTCTGACTGCATAGAATTTAATTGAGAAAGTCAATAATCTGACTACAAAACTTACAGGTTCTACTTTGATTTCTCATCTACCTATGTTGGAGTTGGAATGATTTGCCCTTACTTGATAAATGTATCTCTTCTTCTTGGAGCTATAATCTCATGGGGAATCCTATGGCCTTGGATTGAGCACAAGAAAGGAATCTGGTATAGTGCAGATATACCAGCTAGCAGTCTAAGTAGCATCCAAGGATATAGGGTACACATATATCCACTAAGCAACCTTTATTATTGGTATCTTGTATCATGTCATTTCAAAGTTAAAATTTGTTTACAATATTTCAAATTGTGTTGTGCTAATTATAAGAAAAATCCATGAACAGATCTTCACTGCAATTGCTATGATGCTTGGTGATGGTCTTTACCATTGTGTCATCATGCTAATACGAGTTGCTTATAGTCTTATCAAGCAATACCTTGAGAAAAAAGATTCACTCTATCTAAATCCAGAAAATGTTGATACAAGCCCAAGTGGAGATTTAGACACTCAACTTCGCACAGAGTATTTCTTGAAAGATCAGATTCCCTCTTGGGTTGCTTTCAGTGGCTACATTGTTCTTGCAGTTATTTCCATCATAACAGTGTCACACATATTTCCTCAGCTGAAATGGTATCATGTGCTAATCACATACCTCATTGCTCCTGTTCTGGCCTTCTGCAATGCCTATGGATGTGGCCTCACTGATTGGTCCTTGGCATCAAACTATGGCAAAGTGGCCATCATAATATTCAGTTCCTGGGTTGGC
>Ga0123342_1006933_pt1 | contig 15353 bp, 6 predicted proteins | sample Turbeawhitnodule_FD_89960 | JGI IMG/M metagenome (GOLD analysis project Ga0123342, IMG submission 89960) | Root nodule microbial communities of legume samples collected from Mexico - Turtle bean Mexico white nodule | ecosystem: Host-associated > Plants > Roots > Nodule | place: Mexico: Nepantla... | reverse complement strand
GAAGCTTCTTGTTTTCGATAAAGCAGCGGTCAAGCTCCCTTTCCAGGCTCATAACATCTCCTACGTCAAAGAATCTCACAAACCCAAATCTTCTACCCCATTTATTTAAGCGTTTTGATATGAACACTTCTTTAACCCTAGCCCACTTCTGAAACCACTTAAGCATTTCATATTCTCCATGACTATCTGGGAAGTTAGAGAAGAAGAAAGTGGTATAAGAGTTAGCTGGATGTTGGTGATTGCGTGCTCCACGTTTCCTCCAGGGTTCCTCCGCCTTCCTCTCCTCTCCTCGCCTTCCTCTCTGTTCACTCATTCTCAAGCTTCTTGAATGAAACATTGTTTGCATGTCATAGTGCATCCCAATCTTTATAACATGCACCTGAATAACTTTTAAATTTCTAGAACTGTCCTTCATTTCGAAAAAGTAACTTTTGAATAAAAAGTACATTATGAAAAAGCAATTTTAGAAGAAAAAAAATCTGAACAAAAGATTCCAGAAAGAAAGTGTTCCAAATCCAAGGAGACTCTTTATTCCTACACTTCCATATGTTCTTATGTGCTCATGTGTTCTTCAGCCACCTTTATAAAAAATATAAAAATATTTTTTTATCCTTCTTATGTCACTTTATATTTTGAATTATATAATTCGGATGTTAATCTCATATTTAAAAATATCTTACGAATTAAGTAATCTAAAATATATTTTTAAAAATGGTATTCTGGATTATATAATCTGGAAGTATGGATTTGAGAGTAACTTCCGAATTATGTAATCTATACACACATTTGAAAAAGGGCTTCCGGATTACATAATCCAGCAGCTAATCTCATATTAGAAAAAACTTCTAGATTATGTAATCTGGAAACTAATCATGCATAAAAAAAAAGATTTTCAGATTACGTAGTCTGGAAGTTAATTACGAATTTGAAAAAAAACTTTCAAATTAAAAAATTCAGAATATTATAGAGGAACATTTTAGAAATATCAAAATTTATGGAGTTGAGAGAAGAAATATGGAGGTGCAGTAAGAAAACGTCTTTTCTCTTCTTTATATTCTTAATGGGCTTCTCAGATTGATTTTGGAGATTGGGAGTTCAATTTTCACTTTATTTTAAAATCACTATTGAGATTGATAATTCTGGGTTTATGGATTGGAACAAAGAAACTCTTTTAAATTTTTATTTTGGTTAGGCGTATTTTAATTTTCCGTGAGTTTAAAAAAAAAACATATTTTTAATTTAAAGACTTAATTATATTAATTTCATAAAATTCGATGCTATTTCAATTTTATTTAAAATTTATTTAATAATTGAAATTGTTATTTAGAGACTCTGGCTTCAAAAAAATAATTTCGATATCTTAAATTTTGTAATTAATGAAATTTAAGACACTACAGTGATTTTTTATTATTAAAGTTGTGAGCTACTAATAGGCTTCTCTTTCGTGTTTTTTCAAATATAATATTAGAATCTCATCCAATAGTAAATTAGCTCACTGTTAAGAGTGTTGGTGCATTTTCATGCTTGTGATTCGTTTAAAAATATAATTTAATGTATAATATAAATATGAGTAAATATATTTCATGAATTTTTATGATGAAAGTAATAAGTCTTTTTTTAATGTTTTGATTGAGTGTAACTTGCATGTGCTTCAACTATAAGATAAATGTGATATTTTTTAACACTACAACTAAATTTTTCATAAGCGGAAAATTCGTTAATGATATAAAATAATATATAAAAATTGAAAATTTCATTTTGATAATCAACTTTTTCAAAATTTTCTATCTATTGAAGTTAAATAAATATTTATATAATTTTTTTTATTGTTTTGATCTTGATATCATCATAAATAACATCATACAATTTGATTTCATACCTAACCAATAAGAGAAGTTATAAATGACAAGCAAAACATGTTATGAACTATGTTTACTATTTAAGTTTCTATAATGATTAATTTGATCCAATACAAGATCAAATTTAAGATTCTTTTAATCATTTCCTAAATTTTACATACAAAAAAAAATTAATTTTCTTCCAATGTGGTGTATCAACTTCACCATATAACAATTCATCACATTTTCTTTCACTTGCATGTCACATAAAATTCATTGCATCATTAACATTAACAAACAAACCCAAATTTTGGAATGGTAGAAAGATATCACTATAATTTCGCGAGAATATCTTTTTCTGAGTTTTCATCATCGATCTTTCTTCACATTTGTAGCATGGTACCTTTTACCTTAAATACTTATGCAATGCTTCAAACTCTCTTTTGTATAATGTGTAATTATTGAAGCAAACATGTATTTCTTATACTTCATACACTAAACACAATATTTTATTCGCCTCACAATATTTTATTTGCCACATAGTGACATATAGGAAATGTATTAACTCATGGAAACATTTCATTCAATAATTCAAGCAATTCGATGAAGTTTTTACTAATCCCTTTTTTTCATTAACATTAATTGATATTAATACTTCTTCTAACAAATGTGTAAAACTTGTGCAATTTGGATACAAAGACTTCTCCATATCATTTATAAGATATCATACATGTTAATTGCTAAAAATATCATTATTTAACCTCATTGATCATGTCATCATCCAATAGATCATGCATATCTACATCAAAATATTAAAATTGGGACACACTTGAAATGTTTAGCAATTCACTCAAAGATTGTCTTCCTATAAAACTTAACTTATAGTTGTCTCCTCCCATTTAAACAATTGATGCATATAGTTGTCTCCCATTTAAACAATTGATGCATAATGGACAATAACATATTTTATTAACATTTTGTTGTATTTTGTTGAATAAATTGCACAAACTTTTCAATGTCATTCTCATACTCCACACTAATTCGATTTGAACTCATTTGATGATTTCTTAACAAGCGTAAGTAAGCCATGTTAGTGTTTTTACCAACATTTTAATTAAAACAAATTTTCTCAATTTCAACAAAATTATAAAAATCAAGGTTTGAGTTTGAGACATAAAATAAACATTAAGCATGAAGCAAAAACAATTAATTGAATTAATCAACTTATTGAAATTGAGAAGAAAAATTATATAAATAAAAAAACTATAACAACCTTTAATGTGTTTGTCACTCATCACTTAACAATTACACCAATCACTAAAAGAAAATACTCTCTCCAAATCTTGTATGTAGTGTGATGTTCAATTATGTGGTTGAACATATATCTCTAAATTTATAATATTTGATTTAAGTTTTTTATGTCTGGAAACTCACTTAGATTCTACCTCTCGATTAACCACTTATGTTTGTTTTATCAGCAATTAACCACTTATGTGTCTATTTTTTCTTAATAATTTTAACTTATTATTTTAAAAATACATTATTCTTGCTCAAATACTCTCCAAACTCTTCAAAGTGAGTCCTTCAACTTTATCTTTACTTGTTTTGCTCAAATTTATCTCGACGAACTTAGCCATCATTTAAACAAATATCTTATATAATTTATTTCTACCAAGTTATTACTCAAGTCACTCTAATTTCAACTTTTAAGTAAAAATCTTCTTCATGAACTTATGTATTGAAATAAAAGTAAAAGAAAAAAAAAACTTAGAATAAAAAATCTATTAAATTAAATAAAAAATTAGTAAAAATAACCTAAAAAAATTAATATTTCTCACAAATTACAACCTTTAATCGAAATATATTTAAAATTAATAAATTTTTTTTCTTAACCAAAAATTGCATCTTTTTTTTTATCCAAAATATAACCAACTACACAACTCCAACCACACCTTGAAATGTAATAAGCATCACCACACACAAAAAAAAAAAAAAAAAAAAAAAAAAAAAACAAAAAAAAAAAAAAAAAAAAAAAAAAATTAAATGTGGCAAGAAAGTGGTCCTCACTCCACTCTATAAAACACTCTTAAGTCCAAACCTATTTTATGTATATTTCACAAAATTCTCTTTCTTCACTACAACTCAAATTCATTGAGTGATGGAGATGAAGAAGGCTACTTGTGTTGTCCTCTTTGCCGTTGCTTGCATTAGCACCGCCATGGCACACAGCCACGACATGGCGGAAGCCCCCGCCAGCCTTGCCACGCCGGCGGCACCCAGAGGCAGCGCCGCCGCTCTTGATCCATTCTTTGCTGTCTCACTCCTCTCCTTTGTTGCATACTATTATTTGCAATTCTAAGTCATGTTATACCTACCTACGTGCATGCTATTTTACAACAAGATAAAGGGAAACAAGAGATGAAACCCTAGATCCACCAACAATAAAAAGATGTCAAATTGAAATTCAAGCAATTTTTTCCTTTTTGTTTTGTTTTTCCTTTTCTTGTTCCATGGAAAATATATCCTAGGAATTTCGGTCCAAAATTATTGTATTATGTAGTAGAATATGTGTGTATTATTACATGTTTTATAGTTGTTTTTTAATTATACTTTTGGGATATGTTTAATTTCTTTGGATTATGATTCCATTCCTTGCATATAAGACCATTCATTTTGAAATCAACCATATTTTAATAATATAGTTTTTGTAGATGTGTATAACTCTGGAAGATTGAGCTATAAATTCTCTCTTTAAATCTTGTGTTTTCAAGTTTATAAGGTAAATGGTTAATTCAGTTACAAAATAGTATTTTATTTGTATTTTAATCCGGTAGATTTTAAAAAGAAAGCTCAAACAAACCCTTGAACTTTTTTTTTTCAGTTTGACTTAAATCCCTAAAATTAACCTATTTCTTTTAATTTTGGTCCTTAAATATAAGTGTTTGAATTAGAAACAAAATGAGAAGAAAAAAATTTAATAAACAAAATCTTAAATAATTGTAATAAAAGACTTTTTTTTATAAAAAAAAATACTAATATAATAAGAAAATGCAAACTCACAAACTAAATTCATCATATATTCGCGATAAAAAAAAAAAAATCATCATCTACTCGACATATAAAAGACTTCATTTTATTTATTTTTTCCGATTAATCTAAATCAACTTATAAATGACTTCATTTTTTTTATTTTTTCTCAACTCGCAGGTTTTAATAAAAAAAATTGGCCAAATAAATCATAAATAACTGTTGACATTTGATTTGATTAGAACAAAAGATTTAAATATAAAAAATAGCTTAATAACATTTTGCCTTTTTTCATAAAACAGATATATTAAAAGAATATGAAATAAAATTCGTTCTTTTACCATTGCATTGACTCTCTTACCGTAACTTAATAGGCTATACAAATATAATGTTTTTAAAATTTAAGTATATGCATGTATACTCCTATAATATGAAAATAAGTAGGCAAATTTTTCATTCCCTTCATACCTCTATTCATTGTGAAAAATGGGTAATGTTTGAGATAACAGTTACATCATTTTACATGTTTTAATTTACTCCGTAAGATAAATTCACACCTAAGGATTTTGGTATTTTATAATTAGAAGTTTTTCCTTAGGAAACTTCATATAAATTCTATCAAGAAAATAACTATTGTTGCATCTGCATGGTTTCATTGCAATCTGAAGCAAATAGTGATCATTTAGAACCAAAAGTTTCTTCTACACTGGGAAGATATTTTTTTTTAGTTTCGTACTCCATTTTTGCACCTCACTAATTTTTTTTTTCAGGATTTTGTGACTTCCATTATACAATAAGTGAAAGAAAACACGGTAACCATCAATAAAAACATCACAAAACTTATATCAATCACCAACCACCAACACTTAAAAATGAAAAAAAGATAATACACTATCCACTATAGTCAGAATAATATTGTTGGAATTAAAAAAAAAATGAAAACATTATAAGGTGCAGATAGAATTTGCCAAGTAATAAGATAGTATTAATGTCTGTAGAATTTAAAAAAAAAAATCCTAATATAGTTTGAAAAGTCTTTGAGAATGTTAATCTAATTTATTCTTTATTTTATGTTAATATTTGCATTTAGGATGTGTTTGGATTGAGGAGAGGATTTGAGGGAGTGAATTTGAAGTGATTTGAGAGGAAAGTGTGAAGAAAGTAAGGTTGTTTGGATTTAGGTATATTAGAGTGGATGTATGAAGAAAGTTTATTGAAATTTGTGAATAATGTGATAGTTGTGATTTTTTTTTAATTTTTGTTAAGAGGTGTAAAATGTAAATTTATAAATTTATCCTTATCTTTAAAAATATTTGAATAATAATAATAATAAAACAAAATTAATTAATTTATTTTTATTTTTTATAATAATATTATTATTATTACTATTATATAAGTTTAATTTTTATGAAAATAATTATATTTATTATTATTAAATATTTGATTAAAATAAAATTATTATTATATATTTTTTATTTATATTATTATCATTATTTTAATTAATAAGATTATTATTAATTTATAATTTTATAAATATATATAACATTTTATTTTTATTATAAATATTTAATATTTATATTTTATAATATAATTAATTATTTTATAACTTTTTTGACAGGATAGTTACGTAATTTAACTATATAAAATTGGGTTTTGTTGCATTTCTCTGTAATTCATGTTTAAGGAGTGAAAAAAGTTTTTATACATTTCTTCACCTTTCCGCACTTCCTTTTGATCACAAATTAGTAGATCCAAACAAAAGTGGTTCTTCCAAATCCATCCGCGTAAGTAGGAAACGCCGATAAACAAACAGAGCGTTAATGAAATAAAACAAAAAAATAAAGTTGGCTTTGGGCTCACAATCACATGGATGCAGCGGTCCAAATTAATTGGTGTAAATGAAGTGGACCGCTGACCTTGTCAGTCATACGAGTGGGACCAAATAAACAGGGAAAAAGTGGCACTACGTGACGTTGTTAGTTATGCCATGTTTGGTTTGCTGAAAATAAAATGGCAGAGAAGAATAGTTTCAGATTTTCTTAAAAGAATGTGATTTAAATAATAAAGGAGTAATTTTTTTAAGAAATTTTAGAATAAAAAAATCAAATGAAATATTAGAATTAGTTTCATTATAAATTAAAATTAATTTGTAAAATAAAATTCTTTTCAAATTTGATATAAATTAATTTTAGTTAATGAAAAAAATTATTTTATTTCTAAATTAATTTATCCTGTAAATATAATTCACCTAATGAATTGAAAAAATGTCTTGAATATTCTTTGTTGAGAATAATGTATATTTTTTCTTAATTAATACTCCAACTATAATTTATCGACTATAAGAAAATTATTAAAAAAAATTAATTTTAGAGACACAAAATAATTAGTTACTATATTGATTAAATTAGATACTATTTTAGAGACTACAAAATTTTTTGGTATCTACAGTAGTTTTTATTATTAATAAAATTTATAAACTAGTTTCTAGATTGATATTTAATCAGTTACCAAGGTTTTAACTATCAATTAATTTATATTCAAGTAGGTAGCTACAAAGGTTTTTCAAGCAAATAATCTACTAAAATATGAAGAAACAAAATTCGTGTTAAATCTAAATAATATACAAAAATGATGGAAAGTTAGAAATTGAGAAAATGTGAACAATATCTTATTCATAAAATATTTCTGAGATTCTTGAAGCAAATAAACCTATAAAATGATGCAAGCTTCAAGGAGAATGAATCAAGTCTTTATAGCTGGATGCGTTAGAAAAACAGAGCATAATAGTTTTCTTATTTTCTTCATTGTATTTTTTTTTCTTTGTATAGATGACTAAACTCTTTTGGATTGATTCTCTTGTGTTTTCACAGTGAATTATAAGGTTTTTGTAGAATGAACTTTTGTTCTTCAATTTACTTGATCAACTTAGGCTTTACTTTTGGTCTTTTTGAATTCTAATTTCGGGCAAGGAAATTGTTTTTTATTGTTTGTTGATAATTTAGTTATTTTCTTTAATTAGAGTTCTTGGTTAGTTTTCTTGGTTCCAATTATTCTCTTGTTCGCTTAGTTTAAGAGGTAGAAGATAAACGTCTCACGAGTATACGCTTGAAGATGAATGAGACACTGAAGGTACAAGTAGACACTTGTTTTTACTGATAGAGATTTTGTTGAATTTAATCAACACTTGTTTGATTAAGTTTGATTTTATGTGAGAATTGAAAGGATATTAATATGAATAAAATCAATGATGAATTTATTATCGAAAGAACCATATAGTCAACATGCTTCCTTTATTAATTTTAAGCGTTTATTCTACTTTTTTGAATAACAATATCAAAATCACCCATTTTTATCATTACTGCATTTGTAATCTTGCTTGCAGATTAACTGGATTTACTATTGGATTCATTGGAAAACAACTTGGAGTCATTTGATCTTATCTATATTATCATCTCTTTGGTGATTATACAGTCTAGCAATGCATTAGATGATCTTTACTGAAATTATTTTAATTTAACTACTAAACAACAATTATCAGGTAAATTAGATAGAATTCACATATAACAAAGTTCTTTTTTAAAGGAAATGTAGAACTCATCTTCATTTGATGGGAAAAAACGCATGCGGAAACAACACACACAATCACGAATCAACTGCAGAAAAATAAACGACACAAGATTTAACGTGGTTCGGTCGCCAACTGCAACCTACATCCACACGGGCAACTATTAGGTTTTCATTTTTGTCCTGTTGCACGCCAATTATTGGTACAATGATCTCTTTAAATAGATATTATAAAAGGGACACAATGATTAAGCCTAGTCACTAAACACGTGTCTAGTCAGCCCAACCCAATTGGTCCTGGCTTCATACCAAACAATCTCCCACTTGAAGCCACAGAACAATGTTCACTTGCGCTTCAACTGTGTACAATGATTAAGCCCACTCACTAAGCATGGTGTCTAATCAGCCCAACCCAATTGGTCTTGACTTCATACCCAACAATCTCCCACTTGAAGTCACGGAACAATGTTCACATGCGCTTCAACTGTGTACATGTACTGTAATATGTCGACAGAACTCAATGTTCCACCTCTAGTTGCCACCAGCCTTCTTAATCATTTTGAAGACTTCATTAAAACTCCCTTGAGTTTCAACACGTCAGTCATTGACCCGTTCTCTGTTCCTACCGGCTCCCACTTACAGGAACTACCGGATCCTGGAATAACCTGAGAACAAACATACTCCATACTCAACAAGAAATTTTTTGGAGATGTTTCAACAGCTGGAGTACTAGTTCTCCTGACCCACTGTCGTCTAGGAACCTCTGCTGAAGCACGACCCGTGCTCCCACTGCCATAAGTACCTCTGACTGGTCTACCTAAACCTTTCCATGCTCGTTCATCCTGAATCTGACATGTGGCTCTGGGTTTCTCTCTTGTAAAAACAACGCTCTTCTGCCCACGAGATTCTGTGAACCAGCCTTTGTTTATCTTCTGAACTGGGATGGTTACTCCCTCAGACACGATAATCCGACCATATACAACTAACCTTTCTTTCTTCCGCAGGCCATGACAAGATTTCCCTTGATGACCTTCCATTGCTGATTTCCGAACTTCACTTCATGTCCATGTTCGTCCAACTGCCTAACAGAAATCAAACTTTTCGTCAAGCTTGGAACAACTCTGACATCCTTCAAAGTCCATAAACCAACTGGTGTCTTCAACACTATGTCACCCATGCCCGTAACATTGTTGTCCGCTAGTCTTACCTTTCCAAAAGTCTCCAATAACTAGATTCTGCAATGCTTCAGAATCCATGACCCAGGAATCCACACTGCTATCTGCGCAACAGACTAAAAGGTCCTCGTCCGCGAAGTCTTCTGCAATGTTGATTTATTTATCATTTGGGCATTGATTCCTAAAATGTCCCACCTCCTTGCAGTTCCAACATGTTACATTTGAGCAATCCCGAGTCTTTGACTGACTCCTTCTTTTGTTCTTGCTCCCACTATCTCTGATATTTTTCTTATCTCTTATGACATATAGCGATTCACTAGATAATTCCCCAGAACTCCTTCGAACATCCTCGCCAAGAATGAGATCACAAATCTTTCTCTACCCAACTTACAAGCTAATTAGATCGGAATTCACTAATCATGGGATTTTATCATTAATAAATTAATTGTATATAATTGCGAGTACAATATCACATACAATAATTACGTATAATTTGATGATTATTATTTCCTTAATACTCCACTTAAGTAGGTAGGTGAAGATCATCAACCCCAACTTGTGTCGTAGCGTCAAAAACGGTTGATCGTAGCGTCAAAAACTGTTTATTGCCCAGTGTCTTCGTAAAAATATCTGCGAGCTGATACTGTGTCGGTACATATGAAAGACTGATTATCCGGCTTGTAATTTTTCTCGCACAATGTGGTAGTCTATCTCAATGTGTTTTGTGCGTTCATTAAATACTGGTTTGCTGCTATATGTAATGCCGCTTGATTGTCACAGAAAAGTTGAGGTGACAAGTTAAATAAGAAATCATGTCTGGCAAAGAAGGCACCAACGAGTCTGATAGAAACCTCGTACAAGATTTCACTGTCGAGCAAATTCAGCAATTGACAAAGACTATTTACTCACTCAACAAAAAAGTGACACGTTTGTTAGCATTGCATGTTTGCTTGCCCATAACTCATCTATTAATTCTGCTTTTACTATGAAACCATGGATTTTGGATAGCAGAGCAACCAATCATATTGCATCTGATTCACAATTTTTCACACATACTTCATAATCATTTATTTCAAATGTTAATCTGCCCACCGACTCAACTGTGTCCATCTCATCTACGGGCACAATTAAATTCAATGACAATTTTACTCTCAAAGATGTTCTTTGTGTTCCTTCTTTCAATTTAAATCTCATGTTCGTTAGCAAGATAATCACTTCACTAAATTGTTGTGTCGTTTTTACCCCACATGGTTGCGTTTTGCAAGACTTGACGGGGAGGATGATTGACTCGGATAAACAACATGCATGCTTATACTACATATCCTTCTTTCAAACCAAGTCTACGCTTCTCAAATTTCGACCGACCTGATTTATGGCACAAGGGTCTGAGACAAATTAAAATCGGACAAATTAAAAGATCATATATTCTAATAAGACTTTACTTAACCATAATTTTTTTACTTCAGGATTAATCTTGGAGCTTTGCATGAGAATTTCTGGCCAGAGTTTTTTTTTTTTGTGTGGTTTCACTTGAAGTTATATTTTGTCTTCTGGTGTTTTAAATTGAAACATTTCTCATTTAATTGATTCCATTTTTTTAAACATTTATTTGTCTTCTCCATATCCAAAGCTATAATTCTGCTTCAGAATTTATTCAATTTTCTCAACATATCATTGGAGCTACACACCTGAATGGTTACAACATAGTCTTACAATTATTGTTTTGATATTAATCAACATAATTAAGTTTTGAAGAACTCACATGTGTAATAAGAAGTTATCAGATATTAAAATATACAGACTTAAAGCGTTACAAAATGCACAAATCTATATATGTTTATACATAACAGACCATTCACCGTCACTACTCACAATCAGTAATACATATAGACTAACCTATATAGCACAAGATTCTTGGTGCAAAGTTTTTTCTTAGTGAACGCCCAAAATTGAGCCTAAGAATCATCAACTAACAAAATAAATAATAAAGGGACAATTAAAGGAAATAAATTTAGTGGAACAAATTTAAAAGGAAATAAAGGAAGGATACTGAAAATAAATTGTATCATCAAGTAACAAAAAATTATATTAGATATAATTATTAGAAAAAATAAGTTATTAGGAGTTTATGATTGAATGACAGTATTATATGTATTATTTATATTTTATACATTTGTTATCAAATATTCCAATTAAAGGTGGATATATTTATGTAAATTTTCATAATAGATATTTGATCTCATATATAGTTTAAACAGAAAACATGACAGAGTTTAAACAGAAAACATGACAAGAAAAAAAAAATCAAGTTATTTTCTAGCCCTAAAGAAATTAACGTGCAGCCTTTTTTGGTTATTTGAAGTATGCAGAAAATAACTGAAAGGCATATTTTACGGTCAGAGTTGAACCAAGACAAACTAGACCAGTTATATCCCACGGAGCAAGTACTTTTTTGTTTTTATTTTTTATTCCACTGATGGAGTTTTATTGTGTATTCAAGGATTTCAATGGCCAAAAAAATCAATATTTGTGATTCTGATTATTATAGAGAGAGGATTGTATGATTATGTGATAGAAGGAGTTTTTTTTAATCAGCAAATAGCAATGAAATTAAATGGGACCACCTCAGAAGTGATCCAATCCTTATACAGTAAAATGATGTTCACATATTACCTTTCCAACTACAAATCAGCCAACAAAACCTCCTACACTCAAACCCATCTCTATCAAAATAACCAAGAATAACAAGGATAATCCTCATAACAAAACTAAATTGAATGCATACAAACTAAAGGTTCAAGACACCAATCAGAGAATGAGAAATTAGCTGACGGTATCTTTGAAGAGATTCAGGACCAAACCTTAATCTGTGTCAGAGAGAACACCTCAATGTGGTCAACCACTTCACCTTTAAATAAACAGTTGTTCCTATGCCTCCAAATTTCACTAATCAACGCAATCCACACGTTGCCCATAATAAGATTAACGGAAGTGGGTGCATCCAGAATCTTGAAATGTTCAAAATGAGACATAGGATCCATAAAATTGACTGATCTTATTCCTAACCAATCATAACAAAGATTTCAAATTAACCAAGAAACTCTACAATGTGATAGAAGGAGTGAAGGAAGAGAAGACAAAAAAAAACAAGGAACATATTATTGATTAATATCTCTGCAAGAGGTGAGAGGAGTACAAGACTATAGAAAAGATAAGATAAAGAGAATCTACTACTTCAAAAAAAGACGTTGATCGTCGAATTCAGAGTTGACCGTCTAACACTTAGTAGAGTAGATGGTCTAACACTAAGTATACGTTCACCATCAAACCTTGTGCAGACTGTCTAATACTAAATAGACGTTAAGTGTCTAATCATTCATCTAATCATTATAAATTGTCTAACACTGAATAGACGTTAACCGTCTAATCCAAAATAGATCTTATAAGACAATAATAGATACAGACCGTATAACCTATAAAATCTAACACAAACTGTCTATCCAAAAAATAAAGTTAAGAACCCTCCTCAAGCTTGGAGTAAAAGTCGAACATTTATTCAACTATGCTTCACTAAAAAATATCATATAGTAATTATGCATCATATTAGCATAATGAATTTTATGCAGATCTGCAGAGTTTACATTAACAGTCCTAGAATCTAGACATGGATTGTTTAAACAGCTTTTATATAGAATTTATTTGAACTTCTTAAAATATATTCAGTCTCAATTTTTTTAACTTCTTTTAATATATTTTATGAACAAATTTGACATAAATTCTTGGGTGATAAGTTTTTAATTAAACTGATTACCCACCACAATTTCACTTACCAACAAACAAAAACATTACTAGGTATTAGGATTTTTTATTATGTCATAAATGTGATGTAGACTTTATTAAAGGTGAATCTCTAAATAAACAACGGCTTGAGCTTTTTTTAGTAAAGTTTCTTTACATAGTTATATTGTATTTATCTACAAGATTCAAACCTAAATTTTTGTTTAAAAGATCCAAATTCAATTACACTCGTATATATAACAGAATCTTAATTCATTGAGAGTAATAAAATTTCCATAACCTATGCTAATGAAAAATAAATTATTAGTATAAGTATGATTGATTTATATCATCCATCATATAACTACTTGAAGTATTCATAGTACACATACTAAATTCTTATTGCAATGAAATCCAGAACGAATAAGTTAGTGATTGCTTGAACTTGTCTGGAAAAAAAGGTGAGTTATAGGACTAGAGACTAAATTTTTTTTATCAGAAAAAACAATTAAATTCAATTTATCATTTAAGAGGTGATCCAATCCTTATACAAAAGAACAAATAGTACCTTTCCTTCTACATCAAAAGATCTAGAATCAACCCTTAAAGAGACATTAAATCGAAAACATACATACCAAGGGTGCTAGACACCAGTTAGAGAATGAGAAACTCGCGGTTGGTATCTTTGAAGGGATCCAAAATCAAACCTTAACTTGTGTCAGGGAAAACACTTCAATATGATAAACCATTTCATCTTTAAATAAACTATTATTCTTATGTCTCCAAATTTCGCTAATCAACGCTATCCAAATATTACCTATAATACTACAATATTCATCTCCATATATACTTAAACTTTAATCTACTACTCTCTCTATATATAAAATAAACAATAATTTTATCAATTTAACGGTTAAATTATAATTTCATCAAATTTTATTAAAATTAAATATATATATATACATTAATTTTAATTTATATAAATAATTTATCAAATAATTTTGTGTTAATATAACATATTGTATATATAGTATAGATAAATAAAACTTTATTTCAACTATTAGATGAAAAGATTATTTAATTAAAAGGTAATAAATAGTGTAGAATTTGATAAAATATAATTTAATTATGTTTATTTATGTATATGTGCTTTTTTATTTATTTAACTATTTTTTACAATTCTATAAAATAAATTATTAGTTAAGTATTAAAATTACTTTGAAAAATTCACAAAACAACTAAATTTAATAAGAGTACAACCTAATTAGATAAGCTTAACTATATTTTTAATCTCCAATTAAAATTAAGGAAAGTGGTAGGTGAAAAAAATAATAGAATAAATTGTGAAATTGGTGAATATAGTGTTGGAACCTATGTAGCACAGATACGGACGGATACAGACACGGAGATACTATAATATATAAAATGTAGGATACGGGGACACAGATCTATATATTCCATATTCTTTTGGGAGCAAGAAGATATTTTTCATGACTGGTTCAAAAGAATTTGTTCTTATTTTTATAATCATAATAAAAATTTATACAATAAATTTGAGTTTTTAGAAAGTTATTGTATTTATACCTTTTAAAATTATGTTAGAACCGTGCTAGAATTTTCAAAAATCCAACAAATATTTTTTTGAATTAAACACATAACTGATAAGTATCCTACGAGTGTCGATACGGAGATACTATAATCTCTAAAATGTAGGATACGGGGACACAAATCTATATATTATATAATTTTGAATTATATAAATTGAAAATAAAAATTTATGTGTAAAAGTATGTTCCAGATTCTTTTGAGAGCAAGAAGATATTTTTCATGACTGGTTCAAAAGAATTTCTTCTTATTTTTATAATCATAATAAAAATTTATACAATAAATTTGAGTTTTTAGAAAGTTATTGTATTTATACCTTTTAAAATTGTGTTAGAACCGTGCTAGAATTTTCAAAAATCCAACAAAT
>Ga0123342_1006932_pt1 | contig 15356 bp, 16 predicted proteins | sample Turbeawhitnodule_FD_89960 | JGI IMG/M metagenome (GOLD analysis project Ga0123342, IMG submission 89960) | Root nodule microbial communities of legume samples collected from Mexico - Turtle bean Mexico white nodule | ecosystem: Host-associated > Plants > Roots > Nodule | place: Mexico: Nepantla... | reverse complement strand
GGCCCGATCCAGGTTGAGCCAAGAGAAATCGACCCAGGTTGAGCAAAGTCGGCTTAAGTCCACATCGAGTTGAGTCGTCAGGGCCCAAGTCGAATCGAGTCGGTATGGGCCAAAGTCGAGCCAAGTCATTTCGGGCCAAAGTCGAGTCGAGTCAACCCTGGGCCAAGTCGAGCTAAGTGGTCGATATTGAGGCGACCCGAGTCGGCCGGGGTCGATATCGAGCTGAGTTAGCCCATGCCAATGTCTAGTCGAGCCAGTCCAGGCCCATGTCGACTTGAGTCTTTCGAGTCTAATATTGAGGCAAGCGCACTCGGGCCGATATTCAGACAACCGGGTTAGGGCTGATGTCGAGCCGAGCGGGCCCGGGCCCATGTCGAGCCGAGCAGTCTCAGGTCGATGTCAAGCCGAGCAGGCCCGACCGAAGTCGAGCCAAGCAAGTTCGGGCCAATGTCGAGTCGTTCGGGCCCAGGCCGATGTCGAGTCGCCCGGGTCGATGTTGAATAGTTCGGGCCCAGACCGATGTCGAGCCGAGCGGGCCCGGGCTGATGTGGAGTTGTCCATGCCCGAGCCGATGTCGAGTCGTCCGGGGCTGGGCCGATGTCGAGTCGTCCGCGGTCAGGCCGATATCGAGTCGTCTGGGACCGGGCTGATGTCGTTCGTCCGAGGTTGGGTCGATGTCGAGTCGTCCGGGCCCGGGCCGATGTCGAGCCGAGCGAGCCCGGGCCAATGTCGAGCCAAACGGGCCAGGTCGATGTCGAGTCATCCAAACCCTGGTCGATGTGGATTCGTCCGGGCCTGGGTCGATGTCGAGGCGAGCGGGCCTGGGTCGATGTCGAGCCGAGCTGGCCTGGGCCGATGTCGAGTCGTTCAAGCCCAGACCGATATCAAGTCGTTCGGACCTGGCCTGATGTCGAGTCGAGTTGGTCCACGTCCAAGTTGAGTCGACTTAGGTCCAGTTCGAACCAAATTAGTTTGTGTCCATATCAAAATGGATTTAATGTAAATGACAAAGTTGATTTAATCTAGATTTAATCCATTTTAAATAAATTTTAAAAAAATCCAAATAAATTTGATTTAGTTAAAATGAATATGAATTTTAAATTCAATCCATTTATTTGGACTTGGATTTAAATTTGGTTTTGAAAAATCCAATCCATATCACCCTTAATATCACCACTCGATACACTTGCTGACGCTGAACTAGATGACTTTGAATAATTTATTTTAGCCATTATGTACACACAAACGTCTAACATCTTTGTCACCGAGATGCAAATGTCCATGTCAAAACTCTCCAACTTTAGGTAATTAAACAACCTCAATCTCAATTTATATTACCAACACTACCAAGTTTTTAACTAAATTATATTTTTGTTTATAAAATTTGGTTATAATATACTTTTTCCTTTTAAAATAAAAAATATTTAATTTCTTAAATTTGAAAAGATATATTTTAATCCTTAAAGCTCGATAACTTTAATGATTCATTACATACAAAAGTGGATCAAAGTAAAATATTGGTAGCAACAGATAATTATTTTCTGGGTTCAATATGTTTTTAGTACTCCAAAATGATTTTTGTCTCTAATTCAAACTGTAGATCATTGAAGTTCTTGTAGTCAGAAAGTGATTGGATAAGGTCCTTGGCAGCAGACGACGCCAAATTTTTGCGTTCCACATGGCTCATTCCCTATGACTTAGTGTTTTTGGACTGTGAGTGTATATAGTTGAGTTCTTCGTGTTTTTCAAATTTCTAATTACTTGATATGTCTGCTCTTCTTATTCTTCATTTATCTTTTTGTTCTTCTTCTGATTTTTGTTTATTATTCTCGATTTCTCTAAGAATGGTTCTCATATAGTGTTTGAAACAACGACCATTAGAAAAGTCAGACAAGATATAAGTTTACCTACAAATTCTCTTGTTCTATGTATGCATAGCCTGCACCTTCTTGACTTCTCAATTTTCTCCCTTTCTCTGAAATCTGAAATCTGAAATTAGCCGCATTGCAATCCACACAAACTGTGACCCAACAAAGAAGAATAAGTAAAGACCCAAAATGCCCATGTCCATGGTGTTCTTTTTCTTCCTTTTATGTTTTGTTATTGAAAATGAAAAGGCATTTAAGTTGGTGTTAATCATTTTTTAAAATTTGGTTGGGGTGGTATGGGAAATGAGACTCGGGTAGATGGATTGAAATTGAAATGAAGATTGTTTGTGTTTAGGGTTTAGGGTATGAATGGAGGAAATGAGAGAGAAGGGTGGAAGGTGGATTGAAACTGAAATGAAGGTTGTTTGTGTGGGGTGGGATGGAAGTCCGTGAACCGAGGAGAGATGAAGGGAAAAAGGAAGAGAGAAAGAAGTCTTCAACATCATGTGTAACGCAAATATGATTGAATTATATTGAATTAGCCATATGAAACGCAAAAAAAAATTCAACTTGACACTGCATTAGCCACGTTGAAATAAATTTGACATCGTCTGTGTGTTGTCAAAGACCTCATCTAATCATTTGTTGACTACAAGGATTTTAATGCTCTAAAATTTGCACCACAAACGAAAATCAATTTTATTTATAATATAGGGACGAAAACATATTTAATTCTTATATTTTCGTATTTTTAACTTAAAACTATGTTTTTTTTAAAATTTGCAAAACTATTTTTTAATCTAAAAGACTAAAATTAGATTTATTCCAATTTTTTGATCTAAAAGCAAAGTTATAAGTTATTTGGGTTTAAACACTAGAAATGTATTTTGAAGTTTGAGGATAAAACGATGTAAATTTTCATTTTATTGGCAGAAACAAATTTGCTTGAATTTCAAACAATAAAGACATAACTAAGCCTACTTATTTTTATTCTAATGATAGGAACTCTCACTTCAAATTGTTTTAAATATTGTTTCACAATAGTTATTTAAATCATCACGTAACACATAATTAATTTTCATTTCTCTGATTTATTCTACTTTAAAATTATAGTCGTATATTGGCACTTTATCCCATGTGTCATGCAGATATTTTTTATTTACATAAAGTAGAATTAATGTGCATCTCGAGACATATGCTTTAGATATTTTATATGCTCGCGATAAACATTGTTTCTCAACAATTAAAAATATCCTCCAATTATTGTAGTTGAGTCTTAGTGATGTCTGTTTTTTTTTTTTTTTTGAAAAAAAAGGAAGCAAGAACCAGTTGGATAATCATCCTAACAATAACGTGTGTATATAAATGTTGACACTTCCAATAGCCTAACATAATTGTTTGACTTCAGTATTGTTGAGTGTCCATTCATTACATAATGGCAACAGAGAGAGTGCTTCACATGAAGGGTGGTGAGGGAGAAACCAGCTATATCAAAAACTCCTTACTTCAGGTATCATCTCTTTTCCGCTTTAGAAAACAAAACGCATATAAAATACAAAGAGGTTTTTCTTTTTGTTTTCTGATTATGCTAAAAAGAAAAGAGTTTATGGCAATCATATTAGATGGTAACCCAAATTTTTAGAAAGGTAGGTTGTCTGGTTTAGTGTGGCAGAAGTAGCACGTTGGCTGCTGGTTGGTGCTTCCAGCAAGGGTCCATCATGTGCAGTTTTTTTTTATCTAAGCTAGGGTTCATTTGGACCACATATAGCTTTGTGTCTCAAACATGGAACTGCTGGTTTGGCTTTTTGATGTTCTGTTTGGTTCTAGTGTGGACTATAGTGGGATGGGGCTGTTTGCTTCTACGATAGGGAGGATGTGGCTATTCCAGTAGCGATCTTGTTCTACTGGTTTATGCAGAAGTAGTTAAGGTGCTGGTCCTACTGGAGTGCGATCCCTTGGTATGGATAGTGCTAAAAAAGTTCTGATGGGTGGCTGCTTAAAAAAGAGCTGTATGGCTGGATGTTTGTGGTCTGAAAGGGTGTAAGGTTTTTTCTGGTGGATGGGTAGTTTATGTAGTTTATGTTGGATGGTTCTGGTTTTGAGCAAGGATAGTTATATGTTCGTTGATACTGTGGAGGGTGAGAGCTTTGATTTTGAAGTGTACTGATGTCAAAGGAATGTCAATGTGAAGATGGTGGCTTGGCATGGTGGTTAACTGATATGTTGGTGAACCAAAGTCAAAGGTGCATGAGGAATGCTGTTGAAGGGAATCACATAATTAAAACTGTTACAGCATTAGAAATATAGAAATATAGAAATTCTATACTTTTGGAGAGTTTTGGTGTGTAGGAGATGGCAAATTCAGAAGCTTCAGGTTGAAGTTCTTATCCATGTTGGTGTGTAGGTGCTTGTTGGTGCAATTTTTCTGCATATTTTATGCATGAAACAGCCTTTATCTTTTTGCTTCTGGTTTGTTGTTGATGATCCGGAGACTCTCTTTAAGTATTCTTCTTAATTTAATTTTATTCTGATAAAAAAAAGATGATGACCGAAATTGAAATTAAATTTGGTGTAGAGAAAAGTGGGAAGCATAGTGAAACCTATACTTGAAGATAATGTAAAACTGTTGATGTCAAACATAACTTCAGAAAGCTGTTGGAAAGTAGCAGATTTGGGATGCTCTTCGGGGACAAATTCACTCTTATTTGTGTCAAATATGCTAAGCCTCATGGATAGTGCTAGCTTGAGCTTAAACCAGAGTACGCCACCTGTATTGCAAATTTACATGAATGATCTATTTGGAAATGATTTCAACACCATCTTCAAGTTGATCCCTGACTTCCTCGAAGGAATACATGAAGAGAAAAACGAGAATCATGGAAGATGCTTTATTCATGCAACACCCGGAAACTTCTATGGAAGGCTTTTTCCCGATGATTACATCCACTTCTTTCATTCCTCCTACAGTCTCCATTGGCTATCTCAGGTCAATTGCACCAAATTAATCCTGCATTTCTTATCATTATGTTATGGATGTTTGCTAACATAGTTCCATTTTTTATATCGCTTTACAATCCCTAAGTTAACGCCTTTGGTTTACATTTGTATGGCATCAGGCACCAACTTCGACCAACATAGTTGAACCACTCAACAAGGGAAATGTTTATATTACAAGTGACAACCCTCCTTCAGTCTATGAAGCATACTTGAAGCAATTTGAAAAGGATTTCAAACTATTTCTTAAATCACGCTCGGAGGAACTAAGGTCGGGTGGTATCATGTTACTTACGTTCATTGGTAGAGAAAAATCTCAAGACATGACCACTCCTTGGGGGCTAATTGGTACGGTACTCAACGACATGGTCCAGGAGGTAAGCCACGAGATTTGATGAATGCACTCACTTCAAAATAGCAGTAGTATATATATATATATATATATATATGCATACATATGTATTTATTTATATATATATATGTCCAATTTACTAATCACAACATAAACTACACTCTATTTTAGTTTAGTTTATTATTCTATTTGAATGAGTCTAACTATTTACAAACATTTTATCTTGTAAGAAGAGTAGAAGAAAAAACATTTGATACTTTGGTCTCCAATTCTTCTTCTATTGAGATCCTTTTAATATTTGGTGGGGCATTAATTGTCTTGTATGCTGAGATGACTAATCAAAGTATGAAGTATCTTTTGTATCCTTGGTCATCTGCTTGTCTACTTGGAACCAAGAGAACGATTGAACCTCTTCTCGGTCGATTGGTCTCACCTCATTCCTTCCTCTCAGCTGAACTCCCACGATCTCTCTCTCCCACTCCTCCTCATTGCTAGCTTTGGCTTCGAATGGTACCTAGAAATGGTACTCTGACGCTCAAGTCAAACTTCAACACTCGACCCTCAGTATTTAGGATTAGATGATTGTGTACCTGATCCTTTGAGTTTGCTAATTTATACAATTATTGTGGTCTCATTGTTGTTAACATGCCTAATAAAAGGAGACTAACAAATGCGGGGTCATTAATCAGTCTCGCTATTGGTCATGTCGGTCGATCTAGACCTGATGCCGAGACTCATGTTCGGTCGTGCGGACCCTACCATTACTCTTGCCACCAAGCTCGAGGATGTTTAATTCGAAGAGTCTTTATCTGAGGTTAGTGTGATGGTTGGGCTTCCCGAGGTGGAACGTTACGTTGGTGATGTCGAACGTGTGATGTGACGCGTAATGATGACTTAGGTTTTTTGGCGCCATTCGGTGTGAGTCGTTGGATGAGGGAGATCTAACGGTTGAGATGAGAGTGACGCTTAGTTTTCCTCTCTACTCGAGGACTATAAATAGTGGTCCTCTATAGTTCTGAGTCACTGCTTTCCTGCTCCGACAATCGAAACCTAATCATTTTGGTGCGATGCTTTCCTTACATTCCGAGAGGTTAGTCATGTCTTCTTCGTCTTCTTCCTCATCCTTTTCTCTCTCTTCGTCTTCGTCTTCCTCTTCTATTGGCTCCTCCACAACCGAGCCCTTGTCGATTGGGGCAATTCAAACGTTGTCCCCCATGGAGGATTTTGTAAGGGCTGATGACCCGAAAGGTGTTGTCGACCGATCAGATCCCTTTGAAAAGTCGTCCCATCTTTCGAGGCTTGATTGGATAGACCTTAAGGTGATCGGGTTTATCTTTGTATACCTTGATGGGTCATCCATCAACTTCTTCATAGGAAAGCATACCATTTTGAAGTCGGATGCCAGTAATGGTATCTTGGCTATTGATTATTGTCGACCGACCGATACCATATGTATGGGTCGGTCTTCCTCAGAGGGTCCTTTCTTCTTTGTTTATTCTTGTCTTTTTTCTGACTTGCATGTCACTCTCCCTTTTGATGATTTCACCATGGGTGTCCATTGGACACTCAATGTGACTCCCTCCCAACTTCACCCAAACACTTGGGCTTCTCTCCAAAATTTTCACCTTATCTGCAACATGTTTCGCCTTTCTCCAACTCCTTCCACTTTCTTAAGTAATTATATCTCTCACCCAACCAACCCTGTTTGCTGGCTGTTACTTATCAGTCAACCGAGTAACATTTTGTTTAGCCCTTACACCACCTCGTACAAAAATTTCAAAGGAAAGTTCTTCAAACTTTTTGTTGAGCCCGAGGGTTCGAGGCTTTTCTTTGACGAAACTGGTCGGTCTAATTTTCCTCTATATTGGACCAAGAACCCCACCCAGTTCAAGGAATGGCCACGTTCGGCTCCAAGAGCCAAGGAACTGGAGATTTATTCTCTTTTTGACAACCTACCTCGAAGGCTCCCCACACAGTAACTATTAATCGTTTTCAAGTCTTCTCAGCGGTGGATAAATTTTTATGGTATGTTTCCATTGTTTTTTGTCTCGGTCGGTCAAATATTTTAACTTAAGTGTTTTTTACTTATGCAGATATTATGACAAAAGAGGCTCCTTATTCGGGCAATGTCATGGTTGCCTTCCGTGCCAAGACCCTTGAAAAGGGAAAGGCAAAAATAGCCTGGAAACAGTTGCAGCCGACAACCCTTCCGCTGTTGAGGCATCTGGCCCCTCAACTCTTGTTGATGAGGGAAGGAAGAGAAAAAGAAGGGAGTATGCCAACATCGCAATGACCACTCATCCTCCTGGCGGCACCGAGAGACGTCCACCACCTCCCTCTCCAATTCGGTTGGAGTCTTCCTCGCCGGTCGGCACAACCGGCCTTGAAGCCGTCGCTCCTGCTCCCGAAGCCCCCATCGCCCCCTTGACTCTACTTTGGGTGATCTTCAATTTAAACAGGGTGTCCAAGTCGGTCTGCCACCGACAACTAAAAAGGTTTTCTCCTTCGTCCCCGAAGAAGAGCTGCTTTCGGTCGACATTGAGATTCAATGTCGGAGACTTGTGATGACTCAGGTTGTCGCCGATATACGAAACCAGAAGGTTGAAGAGAACTCTCGGTTAGAGAATGAGTTGGCCGAAACCTCCAGCTCTTTGAAGTCATCCTTGGAGGCGGTTTCATCCTTCGAGTTGAGGATGGCCAAGTGATATGAGTTGATTTTAGATTCCACATTTTAAAGGTTTCGCTTTTGTTTAGATTTTGGATTTTAGCAATTTAAAGGTGGGAACCCTAAGAAGATCTCCACTGGACACGAACTTAAAACTGGTTAAGTAAGTGTGAATGTTCACTCACAAGGGCAAAGAGAATGGTGACAATGATGCAAAGGTGCAGATAAAGAGAACATAAAAGAGGAAACGAAACAAGACTAAAATGATAAAGAATGACCGAATTGAAGGAACATTAAAGAACACGAAATGGAAATGGATAATGGCGCAAATAAAGAAGGAAAAAGATGAAGGGATGAAAAAAACTTATGGATTAGAAAGGGAATTCACGCCACTTGGAGCAGAGGGACTCTAAGATGAGGGATGCAAGAGCCATCACTTGAGATGTCACTCACTCAAGATAAGACCTAGAGTCATCACTTAGGATACTACCCACTCAAGATTAGACCTAGATAAAAAGGAGTACTTAGACTCTCAATTCACTCAAGCAGTATTTCTTTACTTAAAATTTCAATGTGTAAATACATGGAGGAAGGCACCCTTTATACAGGAAGGAGTGACTTGGAGGGCAAGATGAGTGAGGGGTAGAAAAGGAAGGAGAGAGGGGTTGCCTAGGGTGTTGACCATGGTCAAAACCATCCCTTAGGCATAGCTTCTAGAAGCTAGGGCTACATTCTAACCCTAATGGACTAAGCAAAAGCTAAAATGATAAATACAGCCCCTTATTATGCTAAATGAACCTACTTTAGCCTATTCTAGTATTTGGACCCCAATGTGAGCCCAAATTATTTACAACATGTTTCTATTTTTAAGAAGACCAGAAGAAAGAACAGTTGATGTTTTGGTGTATGCCTCATTCTTCTTCTAGTAAGGTCTGTCAGATCTTTGGTGGGGCTTTGACTTGATTGCTGAGATGACTGCTCACCGTGTGAAATGTCTCTTGAGTCCTTGGTCATTTGTTTGTCTTCTTGGATTATATCATGCCCCAAGTTGAAGATAATTCGACCTCGAATTTAGAACTCCTGCAGATAACATAGTTAGTTTGTTCACATATAAGATATTGTGGATTCTGGTATGTGAAGTAAATTGATGTTCCTGAAGTGTGGGGAGTTCAGAAGGGGAAGTTCTAGATACAAGCCATGTTGGGGATGAAAGAACTTTTGATGAAAATCCTCTTAGAAGGTGAGAACCTTTAGGAGGGGTTTGAATTTCATCCCAAAACTTCAATGTCCCAGATATCAAGTATTTAGATTTATTGGGTAATGAAAAAGAGAAGGAAGAAGAACACCTTGGAGGTGCAGTTTGTAGTCCGACACGGGTTAACATGATTGTTTTTGCAGTGTAAGGTGATATATTGTAATCTGGTTTATCTATTCCTTCGTTATCTTTTTCATTTTCTTTTTTGTTTTTCATTTTTATTTCGTCCTCATGAACTTCTTTGGGAGAAAGAGGTTTTAAGATAACTTTGTGCCCTTGGAAGTTAAAAGACATTTTGTTGGTCAGGCCATCATGTAGAACTTGTCTATCATATTTCCAAGGCCCTTCCCAAAAGAATATGTGTTGCTTCCATTGGCACAACATCACATAAAACCTCATCTTGATACTTTCCTATATCAAAAGTTATGAGGACTTGTTTATTTACCATGATTTCTCCTTTGGCACTAAGCCACTGAAGTTTATAGGACTTTGTATGAGAGATAGTGGGTAATCCAAGCTTTTCCACTACTCTTATACTTGCCACATTAGCACAACTACCCTCGTTTATTATCATGAAACATAACTTGTTGTTGATAAGGCAGTGGGTGTGGAAAATATTTTCTCTTTATGTGTCATCCAAATGTTTTGGAATTGTTCCCAACATTCGCCTTATCACCAATAAGTCACCTTCACAAGGAAATTCACATTCATTGGGGATTTTGATGGGGAAGGGGAGTTAGATCGAGAAGATTGATCACTATGGTCACTTACGATTATCCCCCCCTTAACCATCATGGTTCATTTTGTTGGACAGTTGGCAGCTATGTGCCCAAAACCTAAGCATTTAAAACATTTAGTACTTGAGGTTTTGGTTGGCGATTTTGCCCTAGTAGGAGAAAAATGTTCTTTTTGTGGAGTGGATTCTTAAGAGGAGTTGGAAGGATTATCTTGTTTTGAAAATTGATTTTTACCCTTCCAAGTTGAGTTATAGAAGCCATCATTATGAGTATTTTTGAAATATTTTTTCTTTAAAAGTTGTGATTCAACCTTGATAGCTAGGTGAACTAATTTTTCCAAAGAGGTATACTCATAAAGTTCTACAACATTTTGAATCTCTCTTCTTAATCCACTAACTAAATGAGCAATCATTGACTCTTCATTTTCATGCATAATAATTTTTGTCAAAGTTACTTCCAAATCTTTAAAGTATTCATCACACTCTTAGGTCCTTGTTAAAGTCGTTGGAGCTTCAACAAGAGTTCCTTCCTATAATGAGGAGAAACAAATCGCGTGCGCATGCATTCCTTTAAATCGTACCAAAAGACCACGATTGGCCTCTTGTTCAAACCAATGTCCATTACAACCTGATGCCACCACTGCATGGCATAGTCTACGAATACTAGGGAAGCTAACTTAACTTTTTGGTCATCATCGACCTCAAGCACATTAATAATATGTTCTACTTTAGCATCCCATCCTAGATGCCGATCAAAAAAAAAAAAGCATCCCATCCTAGATACAAATTGGGGTCACTTTCCCTGCTAAAACTAGGTAATTTTAAAAACAGTAAAAAAGGTTTTGTGGTTGGTGTTGATGGCGCCTCTCTTCAAAGTGATGCACTCTCCAATCTTGTTCGTCTTCTTGACTCCCATAGTGCAAGTAGTTTCTAGTAGCTTTGCGTGGCTCCCATCTCCTTTCTCGATTTTGTCTCACTTGAGCCTCCTCTAATCTTTGCAACATTTTCACTAGTTTCCTTATTTCCTTGTCTTTGTGGGCCATTCGTCTCCTAGCATCCGCAAGTTTTCCCAAAAAGATGTGCCTTTTCAGGCGATTGCAACTTTAAACATTCACCTAAAGACAAATTAGCCATAATTTTGCACAAGGAAATAAACAATTATTGAAAAATTACAAGTTAAACTCTCACTCTCATGTATCACTCAAGAAAGATTCACACTCAAAAGGGTTTACACTTGATGCAAGACCTCAAGTGAAAGATGACAAAGCTCTTACATTTGCTCACCAACGTACCCCCAAAAAAAAACTTAAGAAACAAAGAAAGACAAGCAAAAAAAGGTTTAAAACAAAGAAAGCAAAACCAAAAGGAATTAAGAAGAAGACAAAACTTTGAACAAGACAAACAAGAAAAGCACGAAAAAGATACGAGGAAACTTACTTAAACTTTCATTATGAAGATTTTAAAGGTTTTAGAAATTGAGAAAGCAAGTGGAATTAAACTACACAATTAGGAAAGTAATTTGTCATATAGTTAGAACCCCTTTTTATAAGTGAAATGTGAATGCACTTGAAACATTTTATGTTGATTTTGCTTCTTCTTTCTTTTCTCCTGAATTGACGAATTCAAATTTTCAGATGATTTTGTGCATGCAAATGGAATTCACTTTTCAATTTAAAAAAAAAAAAGATAAGATACTGGGATTCAAGTTATATGAACGCTTGTAATCTATATTTGGAATTAAATCAACCGTTAATCTAACAACTTCTAATTTGGTTTTAGTTCTTCACAATTAAAATAAAAATAAGTATAAAAGATGAAAGACTCCTAGAACAATGAGAACATCATATGCAAGCAAAAGTGATAAGAGAAAAAAAATTGACAAAAAACGAAATTCACAAAGCGAAATTTAAAGTGCTTAATGAATAAAAAGACGGAAACTATAAATGATAGGAATTTAAAGGCAGAATTTAAATTGCTTGAATATAAAATCAAGAATTTAAAATGTGCATAAATTTAAAGGCAGAATATCAACTCAGCAATATAAGCACAAATTGAACAATGCTCTGATTACCACATGATGTGGGTTGATTTTAGGATTGCACATTTTAATTGGTTTCTCTTGTTTATGATTTTGAGATTAACAATATAAGTTGAGAACCCTAAGAAGATACCCACTGGACATAAACTTAACCAAGTGGTTAGTAAGTGTGAAGGTTCACTTCAGAAGGGTAAAAAGAAAAGACAATTATAAGGTGAAAAATGAAGGAACATAGAGGAAGGGGAATGGAAGGCACAAAAAGGAATTGAAAAGGGGAAGAAATGAAGAGAACTTATGGGGAGAAAGGAAGTCACGCCACTTGGAGTAGAGGGTCTCCAAGATGAGTGATGCAAGAGCCGCCACTTGAGATATTACCCACCTAAGATAAGACCTAGAGCCGCCACTTGGGATATTACCCACCCAAGATAAGACCCAAATAACTCAGAGTACTCAGACTCTCAATTCACTCAAGTAGAGTTTCTTTACTTAAAATTTCAATGTGTAAATACATGGAAGAAGGAACCCTTTATATAGGAAGGAGTGACTTTGAGGGCAAGATGAGTGAGGGTAGAAAAGGAAGGGCAGAGGAGTTGCCTAGGGTGTTGACCATTGTCAAAACCATCCCTTAGGCATAGCTTCTAGAAGCTAGGGTTACATTCTAACCCTAATGGACTAGGCACAAGCTAAAATGATAAATACACCACCTATTATGCTAAATGAACCTACTCTAGCCTATTATACTATTTGGACCCCCAAAGTGAGCCCAAATTATTTACAACATGTTTTTATTTTAAGAATACCAAAAGAAATAATAGTTGGTGTTTTGGTGTATGCCCTGTTCTTCTTCTGGTAAAGTCTGTCGGATCTTTGGTGGGGCCTTGACTTGATTGCTGAGATGACTACTCACTGTGTGAATTGTATCTTGAGTCCTTGGCCATCTGTTTGTCTTCTTAGATTATATCACCAAGGTTGGCATTGTACTTGAGCTTAGCTAGATGAGGGTAGCGGAGGTGGTCGAACTGAAAAAGGCGTTGGAGGAAGCCAAGGCAAGGAACTCGGTGTTGGAGACCGAGAAGGCCTTGGTGGAAGCTAAGCTTGACAAAACCCAAGATGATGTCTTGGTGATGTTGAGTGAGAGCTTCAATCACGCAGTCCGACAAGCCTACCTGTTCTACAATGGGCCACCAACGGTCAGTGCTTTCGACGCCACTAAGAACGTCTATGAGGGCCAATTGGTGCCCATTGATGAATTAGAGGCTTTGAAGAATGCGTTGTCGAGGACGTTGAAGATCAAAATCGTTAGGTTTAGTCGTTACCGCTTTTTTTTTCCTCCAGCCAGGGTGTGGCCTTCTTTTCTTTTATTCCTTCGATGTCGAGGTGTGGCCTCATTCTACTTCTTTAATCAATATATCGATCATTCTTCATTATTTTTGTTTTATATAATGTACAAGTTATAATAATAAACTAGTTTATCGGTCGGAACACCCATAAGTAAGATTTATCTTAAGTAGTTGAGTGTCGGGCAGTATGACTGGTCAAGGTGAGCGTTCTTGATTGGACCAAGTCTTTAGGGGTCTTGAGGGAATACCAGTTAAGGAATGCGTCCTTGGTCGAACCGAGTCTTTAGGTGTCGGGAGGGAATCCCGGTTAAAGTATCATCATCCTTGACCAAACCAAATCTTCAGTATAAGATTAAGGTTTCTAAGGCTTTTTCAGTTATTAAAGATTTAACTTGTCTAGTGGAAAAGTCGTCTAAAGCTTCAATGAAGAATGATATGATGGATTTCGGTGTGATTAAGTTTTTTGGTATTAATATTCGTACTGGTAAAGTTCTTCGTCCTCTTCCTGTTAGATGGGAGTTTCCTTCACCAGGCTGAGTTAAAATTAACACTGATGGGGCTACTAGGGGTTATCCAGGTATGAGGGAGTTTATTGGAGCTTTCTCTGCGTTTCTTGACGTTCAGACTGCTTTGGTTTCTGATTATGGAGTTATATATGCTTTGGAGGAAGCTCAAAAGTTGGGACTTATTAATGTATGGTTGGAATGTGACTCTGCCTTGGTTTATGCTGCGTTTACTGCTAGGACAAATGTTTCTTGGATGCTTCGTAATCGATGGAATACTTGTCTTATTTACTGTGGAAAAATCAGGTTTAGGGTTACTCATATTTTTCGTGAAGGGAAAGCGTGTGCTGATAAGTTGGCTAATTTAGGATTTATTCAAAATAATACCTATATCAACACTTTTATTCACCACAGAATAGTAACACAACTTAATGTTTTATATCTATATACCATGTTTATCTATCAAAATGTAATTTCTAACGCTTTCAATTAAATTTAATCTCTGTATACATTTATGAACTCAGTCCAACAATCAAATATATTATTATAACCTAGGCTAACAAAATTGTGAATTATAAAATTTTAGAAAGATAGTGATTTATAACAAATAAATGAGAAAATGTTTTAATTTATATACATATAACCTTTAACTTAAAATAACAATGAATTCATTCTTCACCTATATAAAAATAGACTCTTCACTATTAAAAAATTATTAAATAGAAATAAAGTTTCGAGACAAAAAACAACTATGGACTAAATTAGATATTATTTTTATAGAATAAAAAATTATTGATATCTAAAATAGTTTCTAAATATAAACTAGTTTCTAAATTGGTATACAATTATTTAATTGGTATCTAATTCACTACAAAAAAAATTCGTATTATCTACGGACTTTTAACCAGGGATCTGAGTCCGTAGGTAAATTCAGCATTACCTACGGACATTACCCAGAGAATCTGAATCCGTAGGTAAATTCAGCATTACCTACGGACATTACCCACAGAATCTGAATCCGTAGGTAAATTCAACATTACCTACCAACTAATACCCACGGATCTTATTACCTACCAACTTTTACCTACGAATCTCTATTACCTACCAACTATTACCCACGAATCTTATTACCTACCAACTTCTACCTACGGATCTCTATTACCTACAAACTATTACCCACGAATCTCTGTTACCTACGAACTATCACCTACGAATCTCTATTACCTACCACCTATTATCATAATAATTATATACATAATATTAAAAATATTAATATAATATGAAAAATTATAAAATTATAAAATCATAATTCATAATATTAATTATATTTAATAATATTAATATAATATGAAAAATTATAAAATTATAAAATCATAATTCATAATATTAATTATATTTTATAATATTAATAATATTTCATAATATTTAATAATATTAATAATATTTAATAAAATATATAATATTTAATAATAATAATAATAATATTTAATAATATTAATAATATTAATAATATTAATAATATTAATAATATTAATAATATTTAATAATATTTAATAATATTAATAATATTTAATAATATTAATAATATTTAATAATATTAATAAT